>Ga0049082_10000444_pt1 | contig 11713 bp, 9 predicted proteins | sample GreLakmeHU45MSRF_FD_66718 | JGI IMG/M metagenome (GOLD analysis project Ga0049082, IMG submission 66718) | Freshwater lentic microbial communities from great Laurentian Lakes, MI, USA - Great Lakes metaG HU45MSRF | ecosystem: Environmental > Aquatic > Freshwater > Lake | place: Great Lakes... | reverse complement strand
CGAGGGCTTCTCTGCATCGCAGTTGACCCGTCGCACCACCCGTACGGCGGTGGGCCAGACCGCCGACGGCCGCATCCTTATGGTGGTGTCCGAAGGCCCGCAGCAGGGCAAGGTTGGCTATACAGCCGCTGAGCAGGGTGCGCTGATGGTGTCGCTCGGTGCCACCGATGCCATCGGCTTTGACGCCGGTGGGTCATCACTTATGGCGCTGGGGCGCCAGCAGGTCATCCCGTGGTCGAGCGAGCGTGCCATCGCCGATGGCCTCATCGCCACCTATCTGGGCGCGCAGATCTCCATCCCCAGCCCCCAGCGGGTATCTCCAAATGCCGATGGGCTGGCAGACAGCTCAACCATCGATGCCCAGTCACCGGTGGCAGGGCACACCGTGGTGGCCATCGCACGACGCGGCGGCGGCTTCTCGTCCGTCCTGCTCGACCAGACGGGTGACCCGGCCAGCAATCAGATCACCATCGACCCAGCCACACTCGCCATGCCCGAGGGGCCGTATGTGGTCACCACCACGCTCACCCCGGCCGATGGAACCCCGGCCACCACGATGAACCGCAACCTGGTTGTGGATGGAACCCTCGGCGGCCTCAAGGTGTCGGCGAAGACGACTGGCAAGGGCAAGGCGAAGACCAACGCGGTGAAGACCTCCTTCACGCTCTCCCGTCAGGCCAAGGTGACCATGAAGATCATCAACTCGTCCGGAAAGACCGTGGCGACGGGCGCATCAAACCGCAAGATGGCCGGGGGCAAGCGAACCGTTACCTGGAACGGCAAGGCGCTGCCAGCGGGCTCGTACAACGTGGTGCTCACCGCTCAAAGTTCCTACGGGCAGAGCGGCCTACAGGACTCCATCCGCCTGAAGTAACTCGGCGGATGCCGCCGTCATTGACGAGGCAAACGACGACAGCGACTGGCCGCCGCTGACCCGCACGCGGGGCAGCACAGCGCGGTGCTACATCAGCAACGGTACCCGCACCTGGGCTCAGGCGGGCTTCGCTGCCACCACGAGGCGTCGGTCCCGCGCGTGCACGTCGACTCCGGCAATCGACCGAGAAAGGTCCGCCCCGGTATCGCCTGTGGTCGACGTGGTACCGGTGGTGTCCGTCGTGCCGGTGGTACCGGTGGTGTCGGTACCGGGCAGGCCAGTGGTGCCAGTCGTGTCAGTTGTGCCGGTGGTGCCGGTGGTATTGGTCGTGCCGACGGTGGGGGTGGTCGCCGGCGCCGATGACGGGGAATCCGACGGGCCAATGAGCACCCATGCGAACGCGATGATGACCACGGCAACCACGCCGAGCATGATCCACATGTTGCGCTGACGATCCCGCTGGCGCTCTGCGGCAGCCTCGCGACGGCGCTGGGCGTGGGAGTCTTCTGAGTGAGGCATCCGATGGAGGCTAGCCGGGGGTGCGGGGGTTTTCCCCAAAAAGGGTCATCCCATAATGCGCCGGAGTGCCTCCACGGCCCCAATCGGGTCGGGTGTCGCCGGGCTAAGCACCAACACCGATATCCCGGCGTCGGCCAGTGCGGTAAGCCGTGTGCGCACCGAATCGTCAGTACCGATAACGGCCATGGCATTCACCATGGCGTCGCTCACCATCCCCTCGGCCTGCTTCCGCTGGCCCCCAAGTGCGGCATTCTGGATTGCCGCGGCCTCGTTTGGAAATCCGATCGCCGACACCGTGTCTGCGTAGTAGTTGCGGTCGCGCGAGCCCATCGATCCCACGTAGAAGGCCATCTCCCGACGCGCGGCGGCCCGGCCGGCCGCCTGAGCATCCTCACCGCCCACGCCCACAACCGCCGAGGCCATTATGTGAAGGGGGGCGAGTGATGCATGGCGCCGGGCGCGGCCCTCTGCCAGCGGGCCTGCCCAGTGGCCGGCGATGGCTGCCGGCGTGGCAAACAGGGGCCACCAGCGATCGGCCACCTCGGCGGCGAGACGTACGGCTCGTGGTGCCATGGCGGCAAGTGCGATGGGAATTGACGACCGCTCTGGGCGAGTAATGATGCGAAGCGGTCGGTCTGCGCTCCCCGGGAGCGGAATGGGGCGCGGGCCATCCACCGTGAGCGGCTCACGCGCCCACACGGTGCGGCACGCCGCCACCACCTCACGCAGTTCGGCAAGGGGACGGGCGAAGGGGATGCCGTGCCATCCCTCCACCACTTGGGGTCCCGACGTACCGAGCCCCAGCAGCGCCCGGCCGCCCGAAAGGGCGTCAACGCCAGCGGCGGTCTGGGCGGTGAGTGCGGGGCTGCGCGTGAACACGGGCAGCACCGCACCAATGCAGATGCGCCGGGTGTTCACGGCGATGGCTCCCATAAGGCTCGGGGCATCAAATCCCCAGGTCTCTGGAACCCACACCTCATCGGCTCCGGCGTCGTCCAGGGCCATCGCCAGCGCCAGCGATTCAGCAGGTGCGGCCATATGGTTGAGCGTCATCGCAATTCGCATGCGGCGATGGTACGGGCCGCTGACCACCAGATGGGTGTCTCTGCCCGGCGTACCCTCTGGCGTGCGTCCGGCCACCCGTCTATGGTCGCTTTCACGCAGGCGCGTATGGGTCGCGCCATGCCCGGAAACAACGATTGGTATTTCGCCTGACCACGCAGTCCGCCCCACACACCACCCGTGCCCTCCACGCGCTGCGTTCCATGCTCAGGGCCCGCTGGGTTGACGCCGTTGAAGCCGAACTGGTGCAACGGGGCGAGGCGTTCTTCCAGTTGGGCGGCGCCGGGCACGAGGCATCGGCGGTACTCGCCCACCATCTTGGGCCACAGGACTGGCTGCAGCCGCACTACCGGTCGCGCGCGCTGCTCATCGCGCGCGGCTTCGAGCCCGTGCGCTTTTTCCATGGTCTGCTGTCCACTGCCGAGTCCGATTCTGCGGGACGCCAGATGCCGGCATTCCTCAACGACCCCGACCTGCATGTGATGCCCATGACCGTGCCCACAGGCAACGGCCTGCTTCACGCGGTGGGCGTGGCACGCGAGGTGCATGCGCAGGCCGGTGCCCCCATCGTGGTGGCGGGTATCGGCGACGGCACCACGCAGCAGGGCGAAGTGATGGAAGCCATCGGCGACGCCGCACGCCTTGCCATGCCCGTGCTGTTCTGGATCGAGGACAACGGCTACGCCATCTCCACCCACACCGCGGGGCGCACGTTCTACGACACGGCGCTCGGGCCTGTTGACGACTTCCTCGGCGTGCCCATCACCCGCGCCGATGGCCGGGACCCGGTCACCCTCGACGCCATCTGCGGTCGTGTGGTGGACGAGATGCGCGAGAGCCGGCGCCCCGCGATCATGGTGGTGACCACCGAGCGACTCACGCATCACACCAATGCCGACGACGAATCGGTGTACCGAAGCGAGGAGGAGCGCTCCGGGGCGCGCACCTCAGGCGACCCCATCGTGTTTATGCGCGACCACCTGGTGGCCGAGGGCGTACCGGTGGCCGACCTCACGGCACTCGACGCCGAAGTAGAGGCCGAGGTGCGTGCTGCGGCAACGCTGGCCCTCGCGGCTCCCGATCCCACCACCACCCGGTCGGCATCCGCCCCGGTTGACCCCGATCTCATCGCACGGTCCCTTGAGACCCCACCCGATGCCGGCGGCCCGCCGCACACCATGCTCGAGGCCATGCGTGAGGTGCTGCGCGCCCGCTTGGCCGACGACGACCGGGTATCGATACTGGGGCAGGACATCGAGGACCCCAAGGGCGATGTATTTGGCCTCACGCGTGGGCTCTCCACGCAGTTCCCCGGCCGCGTCACCAATGCCGCCCTCAGCGAGTCGACGATCGTGGGCACGGCAATCGGCCGTGCCATGGCCGGTGGGCGCCCAGTGGCCATGGTGCAGTTCGCCGACTTCCTTCCGCTGGCGTTTAACCAGATCGCATCCGAGCTGGCCACCGTTCACTGGCGCACCGCCGGCGCATGGTCGGCCCCGGTCGTTGTGCTGGCCCCGTGCGGCGCGTACCGGCCGGGCCTCGGGCCCTTCCATGCGCAGACGATGGAAGCCACGTTCGCCCACATCCCCGGGCTCGACGTGGCCATGCCCAGCACCGCCGCCGACGCCGCCGGCATGTTGTCGGCTGCGCTCGAGGGCAACCGGCCCACGCTCATCCTGTACCCCAAAACGTGCCTGAACGACCCCGCGCGCGCCACGACAGCCATCGGTGACGCGCACCCGGTGCCACCCGGTCGCGCAGCCCACACGCGCAGGGGTGACGACGTGACCATCGTGGCCTGGGGCGCCACGGTGCCAATCGCCGAGCGCGCGGCCGACATCCTCGATGCCGCCACCGTGAGCGTCGATCTCATCGACCTGCGAAGCATCGCCCCATGGGACCGCGAGGCGGTCATCGCCAGCGCCGCCCGTACGCGTCGCCTTGTGGTGGTGCATGAAGACAATCTCACCGGGGGATTCGGGGCTGAGGTGGTGGCAGCGGTGTCCGATCACCTCGAGGGCGAGCTCACCACGCGGCGCATCGCCCGTGCCGACACCCTGGTACCCAACAACTACGTCAATCAGATCGAGTTGCTGCCATCGGTGGCCGACGTGGTGACCACCGTGGCCAGCATGATCGGCGGCCTCGAGGTGGAGGTGTCCCATGCAGTTGCCGCCGAGGGAGTGCTGGTGGTTGAGGCCGCGGGATCCAGCCCCGCCGATCAGCAGATCATGGTGGTGGACTGGCTCGTGGCCGAGGGCGATCACGTAAGCGAGGGGCAGATCATCGCCGAGTGCGAGGGCGACAAGGCAGCGTTTGAACTCGCCGCTCCCGCATCTGGCGACATCGCCGAACTCCTCGACACCGACGAGTTCGTGCCCGTCGGTACGCCCATCGCCCGCATCACGCTGGCGCCCGGCGCCGCGGCGGCCCGTCGCCGTATTCCCGCCGAGCCCACCATCCGTCTGCGCCGTGACCCCGGGGCCCGCCCGGCCGTCATGCCCGCGTCCACCCCCTCGCCACTCCGGGCGGCGGCCCCCGTTGGACTGTCGGGTATCGCCGTGCGCGCCGGAAGCCACATCCTCACCAATGCCGACATCACCGCGCGTTTCCCGGACCGCACCGAAGAGGACATCGTCAGGCGTACCGGCATCCGCCAGCGCCCGGTCATGGCCGATGGCGACGACCTCATCACGCTCTCGGCGGCGGCTGCCCGTGAGTCGCTGGAGAGCCAGGGGCTCGCCCTCGGCGATCTTGAGGCCATCATCGTGGCCACCGGCACCCCGCCACACTTGAGCCCCACCGTGGCCTGCATGGTGCAGAGCCTCCTCGCCCAGGATGATGGCCCCGCCGACGTGGCCGCGCACGATGTATCGGCCGCCTGTTCGGGCTACCTGTATGCGCTGCAGGGGGCGCACGACATGCTGCAGCAGCGCCCAGATGGCGCTGTAATGGTGATTACCGCCGAGGCCATGACGCGCTACGTGGACCCGGACGACTTCGATACCGTCGTGGTGTTTGGCGACGCCGTCACGGCCACCGTGGTGTTCGGCCCGGAACGCGCGCAGGGATCGCCAATCCTGCTGCATCGCCCGGTGCTGTCAGCCACGGGCGATGACGGCACCATCATTCACCACGGGCCGGAGTACTCCGACCACCTGTTCATGGACGGCCCGCGTGTGTACACCCGGGCCGTGCGCGAGATGCTGCGCATGCTCGACCGTGCCGCCGCCGCATCAAGTGCGTCAATGGCCGACCTCATGCACGTCATCCCGCATCAGGCCAATGGCCGCATCATCTCGTCGATTCAGGCCCGAAGCGGCCTCCCCATGGACCGCTTTGTGGTGAACGTGGAACGGTGGGGCAACACGTCGAGCAGCACCATCCCCATTGCCCTTGCCGAACATCTGCCGTCGGGTCCCACAGGTCTGGGCGGTCTGGTCGCCTTTGGGGCGGGCCTCACATCGGGTGCGGCGATCGTGGAGTTTCCCAAGCAGCCATAGCCACGCGCTATTCCGGGGTGGCAGCCGCCTCGAGAATGCGGCGCACGTCAGCTGAGGCAACTCCGCGCCGGGCCAGCCATCCCAGCGCACGCCGACGCTCGGCCTGATCGTCACCCTGTCTCGGGTAGCGCCTTCTCACCTGACGGATCAACTCGTCGGCCTCCGGCGCGCGTGAAACCTCCACGTCGTCATCGGTTGCCCCGGCGCTGGGCTGAAGTGCCGCGCGCACAGCGGCGGGCGGGAGCCCTTTTCGCATCAGCCGATCGGCCAGGCGCCGACGGTCGGCGGCGGAGCTCGGCACACCGGTGCGCTCGATTGAGGCGGCGAGCAGCACCTCGTCATGATCATCCGGCAGGCCCTCCCCCACCGCACGGCGCACGAGATCCCGATCAAAACCGACGCGCATCATCTCGCCCTGTATGCGACGCTCCGCCCAGTCTTTTCTCGACAGGATCTCCACCCGAAGGTGGGCATTGGCTTCTTCGTCGGCGAGCCCATTGGCCGCCAGACGCACCAGAAGCCGGGTGATCTGATCATCGGTGGCCCGCCGCTCCCGCAGGCGACGCACGACCTCGCGCTCGGCGCGTCCACGGGCCACCGTAAAGCGCAAGGTGGCCTCCCACAGGCGTTCGAGTGCCGCGATGTCCTCAATCTCGGCAACCCGGGCATCGTCCATCTCCTGCCCCGTCGACAGACCGAGGTCGGCAACCAGATGCACGGGAAGCCGGAGCCACTTGGCCCCATCCTTCTCAACGCGGATCGCACGCCCATCGGGCGTGCTGCGGAGCGCCGTGATGACGCTCACGCCGGGAACCGCATCAGGCCTCGCGGGCCACCTCGTTGGTGCAGCGCATGCAACGCCACACTGGAACCTTGCGATCGCGGGCGATGGCGCTTGCCCCATCCAGATCGTGGGTACGCATAGTGCGGCTGGTCGCAAACGTCACGGCGCCACACTTCTCGCACGGCGGTGCATCGGTGGCGGCGCTGGTCTCTGAGTTCTCGGGCATGGGTGCACCCTACCGGCGCGGGCCCCCGCGAACCAGCCTCAGCGGGCGGTTGGCACACCTTCGAGGCGCGCCACCTCACGACGCACGGCCGGCGCAACCTCAGTGCCGAGGAGTTCGATCGATCGCATCATGTCCCGGTGAGGCGGGTTTCCGACGCCCATGTGGATCATCGCCCGGCGGTTCCCAAACATCTCGAACTCGGCGAGGATCTTCTCGGTCACCTCTGCCGGGCTCCCCACCATCAGGGCCGCGTGGGGCTCGCGCATGCGGTCGAACCCAGGTCTGTCGATCTCGTGTCCCCACCCACGCTCGCGCCCGATCTGGTTCATAGCGGCCATGAGTCCGGGAGCCGAGATGTCGGCAGCCTTCTGCGAGGTATCGGCGATAAAGCCATGCGATCCGATTCCCACCGGCACCGTCGCGGGATCGAACCCCGACGCCTCCAGTGCCTCGCGGTACAGGTTGACGAAGGGGATAAATGGCTGCGCGGCGGCACCGATGATGGCGATATTGATGGGCAATCCGCGCATGGCTGCATTCACCGCAGACTGCGGCGTACCACCAACGGCAACCCAGAGAGGCAGGTGATCCTGCTGGGGGCGCGGGTACACGGCCCGGCCCTCAATGGGAGCGCGGTGGCGTCCGCTCCACGTCACCACCGGCTCATCGTTGAGTTGCCGCAGCAAATCGAGTTTCTCGAGAAAGAGCGACTCGTACTCGGCGAGGTCGTATCCAAAGAGCGGAAATGACTCGATGAACGATCCACGCCCGGCCATGATCTCAGCGCGACCCTCGCTCAGAAGATCAAGCGTGGCGAAGTCCTGGAATACCCGCACTGGATCGTCTGACGACAATACCGTGACGGCGCTGGTGAGCCGGATTCGTGAGGTGCGAACCGCGGCGGCCGCCAACACGATGGCGGGTGACGACACCGGGAAGTCCGGGCGATGGTGCTCGCCCACACCGAAGATGTCGAGGCCCACCTCGTCGGCCAGCACGATCTCCTCCACCAACTCGCGGATGCGCTGCCCCTCATCGGGTCGCCGCGCGGTCGCCGGATCTGGCGTCGCGTCGCCAAATGAGTAGATGCCGATCTGCATCACGCCCCGCCTTCCCGTTGTGCACGGGCCTCGTCGAGCTCGCGTTGAATCACCCCGTCATCGCGCTCGGCGAAGATGACGTATGCCACATAGAAGACCCCAAGACTGATGCCCAGCCCCACCCACACCCACAGCAGCACAGGCCAGTCGAGGGCGAGCCCAATCAACCACCCGATCACGAGGCTGAACGGCACCATGGTGAGGCCGATAACCCAGAGTCGGCGGCGCGCCACCTGCGAATACTCTGGGTTGGGATGGAGCCCCTCCTGCTGGGCGGCGACCCGGGCCACGATCTGTTCGCGACTCTCTCGTTGTGGCGGGTGCTCATGCGGGTGCGTCATCGCAGAGAGGGTAGCGTGGCCGCGCGCGGCGACCGACGTGCAGCGGATCAACCCACGCGGGGCCAGGCCGACACCAGCGGGTAGGGCCTAATTGGACCACCACCAGCGGGATGGATCTCAAAGTGCAGGTGCGGCACGGTGCCCTGTGCATCGCCGGTCATCCCGACGTAGCCCACCACGTCACCCGCCTTCACCGACGCACCATCACGGGTGATCGCCGCGAAGCTATCGAGGTGGCAGTAGAAGTACTCATCGCCGTTGGCACCCCGCACCCACAGACGGTTGCCGCTCATAGGCGTGTTGCCCGGTCGAATCACGGTGCCCGTCACCACGGCGACGATGGGTGACTGCATCGCCGCCATCAGGTCAATACCTTCGTGCAGGCGACCGCCGCCGCGCGCCTGCAGCCAGTCGTCGCTGAACGTGGTGGGGGCGGCCACGGGAAATACCGGTTCGGTACCGGGTGCTGCCAGCACGGGGTCGCTGGTGCCCACCGAGGCAGCGGCGCGAGTGGTGCCCGCCCGACGGACCCGCAGCTCGGCCCGGAGGTCGCCACGTACCTGTTCAAGTCGCATGCGCTGCGCCTTCGCCAGCCCCTTCACGCGGGCCGCCTCGCGGGATGCCTCACGCTCCCCGGCGCGCGCCGTGACGATCGCGCGCGCCAGTTGGTCCTGTGCGGCTGCCAATTCGGCGCTTCGACGGCGCATGGTCACTGACAGACGGGCGTCGTCGGTGGCCGCCGCCCGCAGGGCCTCAGTCCCGGCCATGAGGTCGCTTATCGATCCGCTCGACACGATGACCTCAACCAGCCCGGGGTCGGGGTGGCGGTACAACGTGCTGATGCGCTCCGAAAGCCGCTCGCCCGCCAACATCAGGGCGCTGCGGCTTGTCGCGAGCGCACGGCGACTCTGTGCGGCATCGTCGCGCGCCTGCTGCACACGGTCCATCGCGAGGTTGTGTCGCGATGCGGCCTTCCCGGCCAGGGCGTCAAGGTGTGCGCTCCGCGCCTCGAATGCCGCTGCCCGCTGTTTCAGACTTGTGACGTCGCGCGCAGCCCATGCCGCGCCGGGCACCACGGTGGTGGTGCACACGGCGATGAGGCTGATGAGGGTGATGAGGGCGCGGCGGCGGAACATGTCGGGTTTTCATTCGCCCCCGAGTGCCCGCATCCTCACAACATGCGTTGCAACATCAGCCCGCTTCTTCGGCCAGTGCCTCGTTCAACTGCGCCTGTGCATTGATGGCCGCCGGGAAACCCGCATACGACGCCAACTGGATGATGAGCTCCCGCAGCTCGTCTTCGGTGATGCCCACGCGCAGGGCCGCGCGCATGTGCACCTTCACCTGGCGGTCCTTGCCTCCCATCGCCATAAGCATTGAGAGTGTGGCGATCTGGCGCTCGCGCACGCCGAGGCCTGGGCGGCCATAGATGTCGCCGTAGATCGTCGCGATGATGCGGTCGCCCAACTCGCCGAGGGTCGCCAGGGACTCTTCGGCCTTGGGCCCGAGGATCTCCTTCACCCTCTTCACGCCATCGGCGTGGATCTCGTCGCGGGTGCGCTCGTCGTCCATTTCGCCCTCTCCCCGTTGGTAGTCGGCCTGCTGCCGAGCTGCAGCATGGCCGGTACTCACACGCGGTGGCCCGATACACCGGCTACGTTGCCCTTCGGTAACGACGCCGGAGGATGGGGCACGTGGAGAATCTGACGCGATGGGTGCTGCGCCACAAGTTGATGGTGGTGGCATTCTGGGCCGTGGTGACGGTCATCGGCTTCATCGCCGCGCCGGGGCTCTCCGGTGTGCTGTCAAAGGACTTCTCACTACCCGGGCAGCCGGGGTACGAGGCCAACCAGGCCCTGCTGCAGCAGTACGGCAACGGTGGAATCGCCGCACCGCTGGTGGCGGTGGTCAAGCTGCCAGAGGGCTCGTCGATCACCGCACCAGCCACTGAGGCACAACTGGCGCGTGCGCTGAACTCGGTGAAAAAGGCGGGCCCGGACATCCGCGTGGTGGGCTACCCCGGTACTCATGACCCACGCTTCATATCGCCGGATGGCCGCACCACGTTCGCCTACATCTACGCACCCGTCATCCCGGGCTTCGACCTGAAGCCGGTGTCGTATCCCAAGATCACCGCCGCGCTCGGCTCGGCCACGGTGGCCGGCCAGCCCATCCAGCTCACAGGCATCGCACTGCTGTCGGGTAACGGTGGCAGTAGCAATGGCCCTAGCCTGCTCGTCGAGGTGCTGATTGGTGGCGTGGGAGCCCTCCTGGTGCTCGCATTCGTGTTTGCGTCGTTCCTCGCCCTCGTGCCGCTGCTCATGGCCATCGTGGCAATCCCATCCACGCTCCTCATCATCAACGCCCTCGCACGCTTGACCGATGTCTCGTTCATCGTGCAGTTCCTGGTGTCGCTCATCGGATTGGGAGTGGCCATTGACTACTCCCTGCTGGTGGTCACCAGATGGCGCGAGGAACGCGCGCTGGGAGCCGAGGGCGACGAAGCCATCGTGCGCACCATGAAGACGGCCGGTCGTGCGGTACTCGTCTCGGGAGCCGCCGTGGCAATCGGGCTGGCCGCGCTTGTCGTCATTCCCGTGCCCTTCCTGCGCAGTATCGGATACGGCGGGCTCCTGATTCCCGTCGTGAGCGTGCTTGTTGCCCTCACGCTGCTGCCGGTCATCCTCTCCAAGGTGGGCACCAAGCTGGAGTGGCCGCGCATTCGCAAGGAGGCCAATGCCAGCCGCGGCTGGAGCGCCTGGGCCAGGTTGGTCGTGCGCCATCGCTGGATCGCGGCAATCGTGGGCGTGGCAATTCTGGGCCTGCTGCTCGTGCCCGCCCTCAACATCGTGGTGGGCCAGCCATCGGCGTCGTCGCTCGCCAATCCCGGGCCGGCCGCCACAGCGCTCAACGATCTGCACAGCGCAGGAATGGGTGACGGCACGCTCACCCCAATGGAGGTACTCGCCACTCCGGAGACAGCAGCCGCCACCGCCACCGCCCTGGCGGCCGTCCCGGGAATACGCCTCGCGGTGGCACCCGCACCGAAGTTGCCTCAATGGACCAACGGCACTACATCGATCGTTGAGGTGATCCCCGACGCTGACGGCGCCACGGCAGCGGGGCGCGATGCCATCGGCGCGGTGCGCGACGCCGCGGCGGCGCTCCCCGGATCTCCGCAAGTGGGTGGCCTCGGACCCCAGAACCGCGACTTCATCTCGGCGGTCTACGGCTCGTTCCCGCTGATGATCGCCCTCATCGCCATCGTCACCTTCATCTTCCTGGCGCGCGAGTTCAGGTCGCT
>Ga0049082_10000441_pt1 | contig 11731 bp, 11 predicted proteins | sample GreLakmeHU45MSRF_FD_66718 | JGI IMG/M metagenome (GOLD analysis project Ga0049082, IMG submission 66718) | Freshwater lentic microbial communities from great Laurentian Lakes, MI, USA - Great Lakes metaG HU45MSRF | ecosystem: Environmental > Aquatic > Freshwater > Lake | place: Great Lakes... | reverse complement strand
GGCGGCTTGACCAAAGCATCTTTTAAAGTATCTCGCAAATCTATCAATGTCTGACGGCCTTGTTTCCCAAACATATAAACAAGTTTTTCTTCGCTATCCAAGGTGTCAATTGTTGTTTTTAGTTTAGCAAATGAAAGTTGATCGCTTGCATTTTTAGTGAGTTGGTCTTTCATGTATTGAATAGTTTGACCTTGCAGCTCGGCATACGCTTGTTGACCTTGTGGCCCACCTTTTTTTAACAACTTGGTGACAGTCCGCATTTCTTCCAAGCTTCCATCAAGGACAACATGGGAAAACACATCATCTAACGCCACAGCACGGTCTGCATAGCCGCCCTTAGTGCCAAGCAATTTAGCCACGCGGTAAGTGTTTTCAAAGTCATTTGCAAGCTCTTTGCGTTGCGTTCTGGCGGCGCGGTACAAGTCCCCGCCAGCACCCTCGGTCATGTCATTGATTACGCCTTTAACTTGCTTCATAAACAAACCGGATGGCTTACCAGCTTCACCCAATTGACCCGCAGATTTATACAAACCCTCTAAATCATCAATGGTGACTTGACCATTTTTGATTTTTTTGAGTTGTTCTAATTTTGCTCCAATGGTGTTAATTGCAGAAACAGAAATAGCTTCGGGCGCATTAGTTTCTAACCATTGCTCCAAAAGTTGAGTGCTTACTACTTGTTTAGTTTCGCCAGCATCTCGAGCTGCTTGGTAGGCATTGTCCACTTTAAGGGTTTTGGCATCAAATTGTTTGACCATTTCTTTATCAACAATAGTACCAATACTTCTCAAATTTGTATCCACAGGCGCAATCTTTGTTCCTGTTTGTTCTGCTAAATCTTCAAATCGTTGCAAAATCTTTTGTTTTTGGGTTTGCTTAAATTCAGTTAAACCTTTTGCCAATTCTGGGTTTTCTTTTGGCAAATCAGATTCGCGCTTTAAAAGTCCAAAGTCTTGCAATTGCTCGCCCTTGGTCAAAGGAATATTCTGCTGCAAGGCTCGTTCTTGGCGTACTAAAGCTGGGTTTGTTGATGCCGCACCCATGCCCACCATCTGCGGGTTTTGCGGCTGTAAAAGCGCAGCCATGCGTTGCTGGGTGGATACCGCAGCCGGTGCAACAATGTTTCTCATCTGACCGCTAGCCGCTGGCGCTAAAACAGATAATTTATTACCCAACGCTCCATAGGTTGGTGGTAAAGCACTCAAAGCCTTGCCTAGCTGATTGACAATATCAGGGCCGGTTTCTGTGCGGGGTTGGTAAAACTGTTGGCTGGTTACTTGGGCGGCTTTTTGCCCCATCTCTTTGCCCTGTGGTGTGCCATAACCGCCATACGCCTCGCCAACCACTCTAGCAATAGGCGCAGTTACCATGCGACCAACTTCACCAGCCATGATTGCAGGCGTTTCAACTAAACCCATCAGGCGGTCTTGCATGGATACCGGCTTGGGCTGCATTGTGATTACATTTGCAGCGCCAGGTATGTCTGCACCCACTAACCCCAATTGCTTGTAAAACTGCGGCTTTGGAATGTCAGCATAATATTTAGAATGCAACGCATCAGCCAATGCCGCATCTGGCATATCGTTATACGCCGGATTTTGTGTGCGAAATTCAGCAAGTGTTGCCATTATGGTTTCCTTGGTCTTAATCCAAGCGGATCATTTGCAAGATCAGCGCCGCCTGATGGCGCTCCAGAATCCATTTTTCTTCCATAAGAGGATTCAAGGTTTTCTTTTCCTCTTTTCAGTATTCCCTCTAAAACTTTTACTTGTTCTTTCATGGCATCACGGCTTGTCATTGCCCCACTTATTGATGCGGGGTTAGTAATTTGAGCTTCAACAATTCCCATATCAGGGCCGGTCAATGCGCCAAGTTCATAAGCATCTTTTAGTCCCATCAACAAGGCCGTGTACTTTGAATTCATCCTTGCAGTATCAGAGCCAACTGGCAATGGAATAGACAAACCTTGACTTGGCAATATTGGTATTTCTTTAGGAAACACCATTAAATCTTTGTCTAACTCAGTTTTGTATTCTGTTAAAAAGCCCTCAAAATCTTTTAGTTTTTTTGATTTTGCACTGAACGCTTCTGGCGCTTTGCCTGCGCCTATACGATCTTCTTCTTGACGTTTAATTTTTGCAGCAGCAATTCGGTTAGCTTCTGACAAATTAAATTCATTTAAGGCTTTTGGCGTTAATCCAGGCGGCGCTTTTTGTGCAACAAAATCAGCTTGATTGTTTTCAACAGGAGGGACTGATTGAACAGGCGCAGGCGCATTTAAAGGCGTATAAGAACGCTGTTTAGGCTTAACCGCCGGCGTACCGTATGCTTCTTCTAATGTAAATTCAGCCATGTTTGATCCTTAATCTATGGTAACGAATTTAGTCCCATCCCAGCGAGCTTGCCCTCTAGGAGTGTTGTATACCTTGCCATTTTCTAATGGACTTCCTTTAGGTGGTAAATCCACAGATGGGATCATGATATTTTTGGGTTTTACAATATTAGTTGATACTGGAGGAATGCCTTCATTTCTCAGTCGAGCATTGGTTTCGTCTAAGCTAATCATCACTTTAGCAAAATCAGCAGCCGTAACATCCCCACCTTGTTTACCTAAGAAACCGCCAATTAACCTCAATGCATCTGGGTTATTTTTTATTGCGGCAGGTAAATCTTGAGCCTGCATTAAATCAGCAACCATACCAGTGTACGGCGCTAAAATATTTCCTAATGCGCCTAATTGAGTTTTATCAACATATTTAATAATTGGTTGCCCTGTCACAGCATCACGCGTTTCGACTTTTGTATATTCTATTTTTGGTTTGCCTGTAACAATTGGCACAAACTTACCATCAACAATTCTGCCTGCGGTATCTTCTGGGCCAAATTTAACAATTGCTTGCTCTGCTTCTTGTTTTCTTAGAGCCGCAGCCTGCTGTTGGGCTTGCTGCTGCATCAAAACTTGAGCCAGCATCATGCGCCCAGTGCCGGTTTTCATGGCATTAGGATTGTTGGGGTCTAACAAGTCTGCTGACAAGTAAGGCACTTGTCGGCTTGGCCCTCTTTCCTCAGCAACAGCGGCTTTGTTAATTACATCTTGAGTTGTTTTAAAAGGTAAATCTTCGGCTTCTTGCATTATTCGATCCGTAATGCTAGATGGCATATAAGTTTCTTCATACGTTGCAAGGTTTGGTGCATTGTTAATTGGTATTTGTCTCATTCCATCTTTTGTATTTTGAACGTTATAAGCTATAAGATTTTTTCTGGCTTGATTTTCTTGAATGTCCGTTCCCGCAGGCGTAATGTCAGCAGGCACAGCAGGAGAAATTATGTCGCCAGGCACAGTTTCTGTTTTGCCCATATTTCTTAACAATCTGGCTACGTCTTCCTGAGAAGAAGTCTCATAGGCTTTTTGCTCTTGATCTGCTCTTTCAAGATTTTTGCCAGCAATGTAGCCTTGCAATAGCTTTGCTAAACCCTGATAAGGGCTGACCCTTGCGCCTGCCACGTTAGGCATATCAATGGGCAAAATAGCTTGCTGTTGCATAGCTTCTGCCATTTTGCGGCGGCGATCCATCGCCTGCTGTTCGGCGGTGTATGGGGATAAGTTTATGTCTGCCATCAAATTCTCCCGTAATCAACCATTAAGTAGCCGCTTGGATGTTGAATCACTGCTTCTGGCATTACTTCCATCAGCTCTTGCGCCATCACACCAATCTGGCGACCGCCAAAGATGTCGTATTCGTAAATTCCCACACCCAGTGGGTGAGTACCCAGTTTGACAATATTTGATTTTAATCTGCGGTCAGAAAATGTACCTACTGGAGCACCTAAAGCAGCGCCGCCAAGTGAAAACATTCCAGAAGTCATTGCATTTTGTTGCGCGACTTGCTGGTTGTATGAATTTGCGTCAAATGCGCCTTGCGCTTGCGTTGCTTGAAATATTGGTGGCGGCGCAACCGTAGAGCCTTGGTAAGCGCCAAATTGCGGGTTTTGAATCTGTGAGCCACTCATTAGCGCCGTGATCTCATTCAGAGGCATCTGACGCTGTTGTATAGCCTCTGCAAGCGCCTGCTGTTGTGCAATGTTGCCAAACTGACCCGACTGCACTGCTTGGTTAAAGCCTTGTGCATTTGCGCCAATATCAAGATTAAGACCCTGCAAAACCGCCTGTGTTCGAGCATCGGTCTCTTGCTCACCAAGGGATCGAATGGCGTTGTCGTAAGCCTCTGTGCCTGGTCGCAGACCCTGATTGATCAGGTTTGTCTCAGTGCTAACGCGCTGTCTTGCCAAGGAGGGATTAAGCCGAGACATAATTGCTTCTTGCCCTGTCATGCCTGCATTGACCGGCATCTTGGCTATTCCACTTGTGTCCAGCGATGTCTGCACCGCAGGCCCACCAAAGCTAAACGGCTTGTCTAACACGGTGCTGGCGGTATCTGCGCCCTTTTGCCCCAAATTGGCAAGTGAGTATTGAACGCCTTGTTGAGCGTCTAAAGTCTTTTGAGCCGTAGGTGTAAGGGTTTGTCGAACTGTGGGAATATCGCCCTCATAGCTCACCAATTGAGTACCGTAGGGCGTGTAAGTATTGGGATTAGATAGCTTTGCCGTAGCCCGAGCAGACTCTAAGTTTGCCGCGCCCTGTTCAATAGCCGCACCCTTGTAATCAGGTGCTGGCGGTGGACTTGAACTTTTCATATCGTTCCCCTAAATATTTGCAATCATTCTTTGCCAATGTGTACAAGATCATGTCCCCATCAGCCATGCCGTCCTTGATTCGAGCTTCTTCAGTAAAGCCCATCTTTTCAACCAAGTTGACACTTTTAGAATTTGTTGCATCTACTGGGACAATAATCTTTTTGACATCGCAAACATTGAATGGATAGTCAAAAATCACCGCCAAGTATTTCGGTGTCAACCGACCAGAAATGGCAATATGGCAAGTGATTGTTCGCCTATTCCAATTCTCGTAAATCACACCGGCAACAAACTCGCCGTTTTGTTTCAATCCGATTGATTGGCTGTTAGCCTCGAAATACTTACCTTTTGTCTGTCCAGCCGTCCAATGACCTGCTGAATGATCGGTAACTAACTCAAAGGACACCGCCACCCTCGAATACCAGATCGGTTGCGACCCACTGCAATTGTATGTCCTGCGTGGCTGTTTTGATCAGCGGGGCAAACGTATATCCAATATTTGTCGCCCCCTGCCAATCAGCCAATGGCACAAGCCCAGCGCCCCAAATAGCAGAATCCCACAATCCTGTGTCCCACAAGCCATAAACACTTGTGGAAAAGTTAAGTTGGGCTGACTCATCGGCAAGGTTGTAATCCACATTTACATTACCAAACACCGCAGGCGAGCCATCTGTTTGGAGGTGGTAGCGAATCATCTTGCATTGCTTTTGCAGGGCAGTGCCATAGGATTGAAAGCTCTGTAAACCAAAGCCCTCAATATTAAAGGTGTCGTCTACGTTGCCATTCCACGCCAAACCCACAAATCCATTGCCGCCAAAATACGGATCATCAACGTGCAATTCCCAGCAATTGGCATACCAACCGGTAAAGTTACACCAGCTCTTAGTGATGTTGTTCATCACATATTGCTGTTGTGTTCCCTCAGTAATTGGCACATTTAGGATCAATTGATTTTCTTTAGGGTAATACAGCAATTGCCACCCAAAATTAGCCCCATAGGTCGTTATTGCCGAACTCATGGCGTACTGAATCTTGTTGGTGATAGATACCCTTGGATCAAGCCTAGATGACTGCAATGCCCCACTCATAGGCACTACGCCGTCTTGCGTGATGACCAGCAGGTCACCGCCAAACTTCGTGTAGCAGCGCCTGCCAATAGGTGCGCCAATTTTGTAAAGCCCAACCTGCAAAATACCAGCGGGGGTTGTTGGGTCTGTTAAGCGCCAAACAAGCGCCTCGCCATTGCTTGTTATGAAAACCAAGTAATCATCCACGCCATAACCAGCGTCTAGCGTCCAAGTCATTCCCGCCATGATGTAGCCACCAAGCTGGAAAATACTGCTCATGTCTAACGCAACCGCCGCGCCGCCAATAGAGTTAACAGGCAAGTACCAAACTTTTAAAGTGTCATTGGTTGTAAGCCAAATGCGGTTTTTAAACAACGTGATATTTGCAACCGTTGCCGTGTCAATATTTGTGATGTCGTAAGGAGCGCCATCGCCATCTATGTGCCAATTTGTGCCATCAAATGTGCGTAGCTTGTCTGCGCCATTGACCGCCATCAAATAAGACGCTGCCGGTGTGGTGATGTTTACATACTGGAATTTTGAGTTTGTAAGACCGCTTACTGCCGCAGCACCCACCGCACCCGAGCTGGTGGCATCGTAAATCTTGCCATCAGATATGGCAAACAATTTGTTTGAAGTCCCCGAGCTGTACGCCATCAGCGTCTGCACTTCGGCGGGTAAGCCTGTGGCGTGTTTGGTGTAGCCGTTTCGCAGGATCACCGAATTAGTGCCAGGCCAAAAGTTCTGCAAAGTTACCGCATCCAAAGGATCCATTGCTCCCAGCGCATCTCGGGCATTCCAGCCGCCAATAGGCGCGGCAACCGTCACCGTTTGGGCAGACTGTTGGCGGGGTATCTTGGCAAATGAATTTAACATTAGGCTTTGTTTCTGCGTGATATGGCCTTAGCCGTAGCCTTAGCTTCTTCCTTTGAGCCAGCCCCCCAAGCCTTGAGGGACAACGCTAGTCGGGTCGGCTCGCCGTTTTTTTCCATCGGGCCAGGCATATTGCCCATCCGCGCAAGAAATGATGCTCGGCGTGGGTTGTCCCCTGACTTGACAGGCGGCTTTAAATCCATGCCCTCTGCCTTTGCCGAGGCTCTACCCTTGGCGTTTAGACCGCCCTCGGGATTCTTGCCCTCTTTGCGTTGCCATGCCGCCGTCATTTCTTCTTCTCAGGCTTTGCAGTCTTGGCAGCTTCTTTAAAGTCTTTGGCAGACGGTGCGCCCTCAGTGCCTGGCTTTCTCATCTTTTCGCCCGAGCCTGCGGCGATCCTTGCTCTCTTTGCCTGAATATTTGCATACAAACCATCTAATTTCATATCATCTCCTTAGACACTAGGCCAATTGCCGTCTTGCACACTCCAAGGCCCAACCAATTGGTTCATTCCAACTGGTGCAAGGGACATGGCAGAAACTGGTTGATCTTGAGCTTTGCAATAAGAAAGCGCCCGCATGAACTCGCCCAACTCAATTGCATAGTCAAGCTTTTTGGCTTTCAAGAAATAAAACTTTAATCCAGCAAGCATCAGGTCATCAGGGAATATTGAGGTGTCTGTGTCTACCGTATAGGCTGATTTTGAGCCTTGATTTGAACCTGTAGCGCACACCCAATAGTTAGACACATACTCAAAAGCAAAGTTATAAACCGTGGTCAAGGCTTGGAAAATTCTGAATTTGTTGTTGTAGATTCGGAAACGCTCGCGTGGGCCAATCGAAATAACGCCGCCCTGCAAGAATTGCCAATCTTGTGATGACTTTGGCCCGAGGTTGCGCCAGTGGTCAGTCCTGTCCCAATTGGTGTCGGAAATCATGCGGTCATAGCTATCAGGCAGGTCATAGTCCTGTTTGGCAAACGTCATTGATACTGATGACGTAGAGGTAGCCACCGGCGTGTTTAGCGTTACCTGTGTACCGCTGTCAATCGTCAAAATCTCAGCATACGGCGCTTGCCCTGTGCCTGTGATCACATTGCCAACCTGCAAAGCCGCAGTAGTTGGAATGTTTGTGATGACCTTTGAGCCTGCGGTGATGTTTCCTGTGGTGCTCACCGCAACCTGTGTTTGCCAGATGTACGCTTGCACCAAACGCTGCCATTCGTAATCCCTAACCAAATCCTTGCCCAACCGTTGAGCCAAAGCAAGAATCTGGACGGTCTGATTATTAGATGAGCCGATTACCGCCGCTGGCTGAGTTAAGCCCAGCTCTGCGGACATTTGGTCAACCAGTTGCAGTAATGTGTAACTCATGTCACTCCTCTACGGTTTCTTTTTTAGGTCGTCCGGCTCTTTTATTGATCATCGCACGAAGTTCAGCTAATTCAGCTTCTTGGGCTTCTAACTTTTTATCCATCTCTGCGCGGATTTTGTCCATCATCTGCGAATCTTGCGCCGCCATGATGAAAGTCCGAGCCTTTGATCTCAAGTCGTTAAAGCCCATGATCTTGTCGCCAGCCACGTCGGGTAGGTTTGCAAACTGATCAATGGTGAAAATGTTAAGGGCTTTGAATTCTGCTTTTTGTGTTTCTGACACAGCCGACCAAGCATCAATGGGTGTGCCGGCGACTTTTTGTTCTTTCTTTTGCTCAAACCGCGCCCACTCAATTGGGAAATCTTCCATGTCTTGCTCGCGCATAGGACGGTCAACAATTAAGGTCGAATCGCCTGGCACTAGCTTCTTGATAAAGATACGCTCCTCAAAGATTGGGCGCTTTTCTGCATCTGATTTAAAGTTGTTTCGCACCTGCACCGCATGGAAAAACACCGCCATCTTGCCGCGGTTGTCTTCCATGAAGTTATCGTTTGTCCAGCCAGCCACTTCGTTTTTCATGCTAATTCCTTGAGTTTTAAAGCAGTTTCCTGCATAAGTCCATCACCGAAAAACACAACTTCAGCATCCTGCGTTTCGATAAAATTTTCCATTTCAATCGCCGCTTGGAGCATTTGCTGTGTCGTTTGGAAAGTTCTCAAACCAACTCTGACCATGATTTTAACTTGATCCTTGCCAGTGTGAGCGCCTGCGTGACGATTTTTTACAAACGAACAATCCATGCCATGAATGTCAAACCGGCGAAACCCTAAAGCCGCCGAAACATTCATAGCCCGCATTCCTACGCTCGAACCGCCACCAATCAGGCTTTCCATCCCCTCTGGATGGTGCTGGGCAACCCATGCCACCGTCTCTAAATCATTTCCATTCACTAGATGCCATACCTTAACATTTTTCCCCTTGAGGGTCTCCCAAAAGTCTGGGTGACAAACTGATGCCATCAGGTACTTAGTATTTTTCTGCGGTTTCCTTAACATCTGCGCCTTATGCGGTCTGGGGTCACAGTCCACATGGAAATCAGGAATAACGCCCCTCTCCACCAGATAGTCATGCGCCCCCGAGACCGTCATGATCGGATGCCTAAGCTGCCGCCAGGTGTCCTCAAGGCTCGGGCCATAACACGCAATGGTCATGCGCCGGTCGTTGAACTTGCCCTTTTTCTTGAGCATGGGCAGGTGCATTGACTTTGCCATTTGCTCATGGCGCTCGGTGTTGGTTAAGACCCCTTTAAGCATTCCACCCTCATGTCACGAAATGGAAAATGGTAGCGAGGCTCGTGGAACTCAATGTTCTGCATTCCTACGGTTTCCAGCATATCCCTCAAAGGATTTTGAAACCAACCCCAATGGTGGCACATTGCTTCAGACTTGTATTTGGGATCACCATATAACGCATTTAAGGTCATGAATGGCTGTAGCGGCTCTTTGTTGATCACGCAATTGGACACATAGGCAAACACCTTATCCATGCAGGGTAGCTCTAGGATCATCTTGCCGCCCGGCTTTAAAACCCGCTTCCACTCACTCAGCAAGTCATAGACTTCCCATTCGTAAAAGTGTTCTAAAACATGGATTGCGGCTACCGCATCGGCTGAATCGCTTGCAAGCTCAAGTTTTCTAAGGTCGCATTTGATGTCTGAAATATCAGAATGCAGGTCAACGTTTATCCAGCCGTCCCATTTCTTTGAGCCGCATCCAAGGTTGTAGGCCGTTTCGTAGCTATCTTCCACCTGTCGATCAGTGTTGCTGGCGAGAATTCTGCCGTCACGAACTTCTGCGCCTTGGAAATTAGTTCGTTCATGTCCTGTTGTGTTGTCCATTCGATGCCCTCTTTGATGTTGCCAATGTAAATGGGGAAACCCGCCAAGGCAGGATGCGGCTCTGCAACCACAAAACATCCTTGGCGAATCGCCTCAATTGCCCTGTTTGCGCTCTTGTAAGGAGCTGTGGCAGGAATCACCACTATATCGGCTCGGGCAAATTCCCTCAGCATAGTCTCATGCGACCAAGGAATTGCCCCATCAAAGTTAGACACCACCCGCAAAGGATAACCCTTAAGGTCAGGCAGTATGCGTTGCAAGCTCTCACGGTTGACATGATGCCCATACCAAAGCAAATTGACCCCATTACAGTGCGGTGGCATCTCGGGGTACTCATAAGGGTCTGGGATCACCGTAGCATCCCGCCCCAGCTCTTTAATTCTTTTAGCCATCTCAGCGGTCGAACAAGTCACCGCATCAGCCAGGCGTAGCGCCTCTTGGTAGTGCATCCAATCAAAATGATCGTCACAAAAGTCCACCACCACCCATGCGCCCCGAGCCTTTGCCCGCGCCATCACCATCAGCTCATTGGCCTGCGGCTTGGCAAACACCAACGTGTCAGCGGTCAAATCATTCTGGCTTGCCCAATCCCCCGCCGGTATCTTGGCTCGGTAGCGCCAGCTTGCAGCGTTCTTGTCGCCCCAATGAATGAACGATGTGCGGTTGTTTAGGTCTGCCTTAACGTCAAGAATGCCGCCCAGCTCCATCATGTTTTGCTGGCGCTTGTTGATAATTGCTTGGATCAATCCGCGCCCATGACCGTGAAATACAGCGTCTGGCAGGTAATCGTAGTAGGTCTGGAAATGCTCGGCCTGCAACGCCATCGCAGTGTTGCAGTAAAAGGTCTCGCCATCTTGCTCAATCTTGACCTCAATCAGCTTGTCGCCGTCTTTCAGTCTTTCGCCGTTGACCCTGAGCATCTCGCCGGTGTTACAAGAATCAAACCCAAACAACTCAAACTGGCGGTAGCCAAGGACGTAAAACAGCGATATAGCCCTCAATCCCGAGGTTGTGCCGCCACCTATCAGCATAGAATTTTTAGGGCGATCCTGCCCCTTTTTGACGTATGGATGCCATATCGTGACCTCATGCCCTGCCAGGTTGTCAAACATTGCAGGATGGCACTGGCTGGCAATCATGTAATGCACAGCCTTATGCGGCTTATAAAACGCTATTCGGTGTTCTTGCGGGTCAATGGCTAAGGCGTAGTCTGGGATCACGCCGTGAGCAATAAGCCAATCGTGTGCGCCCTTAATCGCTACAATGGGCGACCCCGCTGCTTGCATCTTTTTAATGACCTCTAACTGACCCTTGACACTAGGTGCGCTTGCCACCAACAGGACAGGCCCAGTTTTTGCTGGCTCGGCTTGTTTGATCTGTGGATAACCTCTGGCGATCGCCGCATCCATGTAACCAAACAATGTCTCGTCTTCTGCGACACATTTACCAACTATTTTTAAAGGGACAGAACTCATTAAAAAGACACCCCGCTTTGTGGGCGGGGCATCAGTCTGGTTTAGCCTGCGCCAACCATGATTAAGCCTGCATTGTTCACCATACAGAATGGTGCGCTAGCAGAGGTTGCTGAGGTGTTAGCTACGATACCTTGGATAAAGCCAGCAGACACGGTTGTGTCGTCCAGTGAACCCGCAGTAGCTGTAGTGTACAAAGGTACTTTAGGATTGCACCCAATCAGCAAGTTAACCTTGAGCATACCGTTCAAGCCAACCCAGCCGTAGTAGCTAGAGGCAATCGCGGTTTGTGCAAAGCCAACCATGTTGAAACCCAAAGCCGCAGCGTTTGTGGTGGTCACAGGCACAGCTCGC
>Ga0049082_10000439_pt1 | contig 11738 bp, 16 predicted proteins | sample GreLakmeHU45MSRF_FD_66718 | JGI IMG/M metagenome (GOLD analysis project Ga0049082, IMG submission 66718) | Freshwater lentic microbial communities from great Laurentian Lakes, MI, USA - Great Lakes metaG HU45MSRF | ecosystem: Environmental > Aquatic > Freshwater > Lake | place: Great Lakes... | reverse complement strand
TCCAGTAGTAGCAACTCCTACTCCAGATGAAAGTGAAGATACTCCAGTTGAATCATCAACTGCATCTGCTCCTGCAAAATCAGATGACGGCGGCAGTGCAAGTGCTCGCGCTCAAGACATCTTGGCAATGATTCGTAACCGTCAAAAAGCCTAAGGAGTTAAGACTATGGGAAAAGCCTTCGATATTTCGAAGTTCCGTAAGTCTATCACTAAAAGTATTGATGGATTAGGAATAGGGTTTAACGACCCAACCGATTGGATATCAACCGGTAACTATGCTTTAAACTATCTTATCTCGGGGGACTTCTTTAAGGGAGTTCCCCTGGGCAAGGTCACGGTTTTTGCTGGTGAGTCTGGTGCAGGTAAAAGTTATATCTGTTCTGGTAACATTATTAAACATGCTCAAGAACAAGGTATATATGTAGTCTTAATTGACTCGGAAAATGCCTTAGATAAGGCATGGCTAGAGGCATTAGGTGTTGATATTTCAGAAGAAAAATTACTGAAACTTAACATGGCAATGATTGATGACGTAGCAAAGACTATTTCAGAATTCATGAAAGAATATAAAACAATGCCCCTCGAAGAACGTCCTAAAGTTTTATTTGTAATTGATTCTTTAGGTATGTTACTAACTCCAACTGACGTAAATCAGTTCGAAGCAGGCGAAATGAAAGGTGATATGGGTCGTAAACCTAAAGCACTTACATCTCTCGTGCGTAACTGTGTTAATATGTTCGGTAGTTACAACGTAGGTATGATTTGTACTAATCACACTTATGCGTCACAGGACATGTTTGACCCAGATGACAAGATTAGTGGAGGTCAAGGGTTTGTCTATGCAAGCTCTATTGTTGTTGCTATGAAAAAACTCAAACTCAAAGAGGATGAAGATGGCAATAAGGTTACTGATGTGTTGGGTATTCGTAGTGCCTGTAAGATTATGAAAACTCGTTACGCCAAGCCATTTGAATCAGTTCAGGTTAAGATTCCATATACAACCGGCATGTCTCCTACATCCGGATTGGTTGACATGTTTGAGAAAATGAGTGTATTATCTAAAGTAGGGAATAAATTAGCATATACAGATAAAGAATCTGGCGAAATTATTGCTGAGTTCCGTAAGAACTGGACCGAAGATAAATTGCATATTATCATGAAACAATGGGATAGTACCGTTATTAAATCGGTTATAGAAATTGTTAATGAACTTGAGGAAGAATAACATGGAAGAATCACTAATAATGGAAGTTTGGGATATATTTCGAGAGTACATCCCTGAGAAAAATAAAGACATGGCCGCTATTCAATACGTGGATTTTTTGTTAGGCAAAGATATCGATATGTCAATCATTGAATCGTTATCAGGCTATGACTCTCATCTAGATGACGCTATTAAAAATGTGTTATCTGAGGAATCGGGAGACACAGTCGAAGATGACCTTGATTATAACGAGGAAGACGAGGACTACTGATGGCACGGTGGTATGCCAAGGTAAGTCAAGATATTTCTCATCTACCTGCATGTATTGATTATTTTTATCAAGAACTTGACGATGCTCGGAAAGAGGTTAAAATCTATGGAAACATAGAAAAATCCTCTTCCGTTCTTCCTGGGATTGTAGAACAACGATTCAATCAACTTCAGGAAATTGAAGCAGTTTTAGAGTACCTAAACATAGAACTGCGAAGAATTAAATCAAAATCATTTAAAAAATATCTCGAAAACTATCAACGTGCCCTAAGTAGTAGAGACTGTGAAAAGTATGTTGATGGTGAAGCAGATGTAGTGGATATGGAAAAAATTATCAACGAATTTGCTCTACTACGAAATCAATGGCTAGGAATTATCAAAGGACTAGACATTAAGCAATGGCAACTTAGCAATATAATAAAATTAAGAACAGCTGGATTAGAAGACGCTTCCCTTTAAGGTAGTATATGTATATTGAAGATATTATTGATAAGTTAGTTGGTGTAAGTTCGTGGATAACTCATAGCACAATGATATTTTTACAATCTAAAGACCATCAACTGTTGTCTAGCCTTGACTCTCAACTATCTAGGTCATCATCTTTAACTGAAAAACAAAGATTTCTAGCTCTTACTATCTTAAAAAAATATTCATCTGATATTTCTATATTTTTAGGAAACGATGTAGGGCCATATCTTCAAAATCCCCAATTTAAATACCCTGCTAGAAAAATTGCAACTGAAAAGACAGTAAAAATTACAGTTGATGATCAAAATAAAAAAATAATTAAGATTACTTTTCCTTATGAAGAAAATATAGTACAAGGAATTAAAAATTATCGAACTCAATTTATAAAAGAGATGTCCGGACCCACTTCTTATCAAAATATCGATATAAACTGGAATGGTGACACAAAATCTTGGGATTTTTTGTTATGTGAAAATCATATTAAATGGCTCGACACGTTTCTTCAAGGTCACGGATTTGAATTTGATGATGAATTTAAAAACTATTTCTTAGAAATTCAAAAAATTGAATTAGACATAGAAAATTTTGTTCCTATGGTGATTTTTGAGGATAATAAATTTAAATTTAAAAATTCTCACCGAAATATTCCGCAACCGGAAAGTACTGATCTCCTAAGAGTGTTATTTGATGCAAAAAAATATGGAATTTATTGCTGGGATGAATCAATCAATGAGGCAATTAACGATCAATCCATCAGGCCCTTTACAAGAAAAATTTTAAAAGAAACATCAGGACAATCTTTACCTCAAAACGGAGAAAAAATAGAATTTTCAGACCTAGAAAATTTAATAGAATATTCTAATCAGGTAATTTTTGTAATACCGGGAGGTAGTGAATTAGACTCTCTGAAGCATTGCCATCGAATGTTGAATGATCTTGGTTATACTAATGATCAATTAGCAGTTCTTTTTAGATTAGACAGTTCAGCCGGCTATCTTTGTAATGAATACGTAAAAAATCATAATTTAAATAATCTCATTAATGAAAAAATTAAAATATTTTTTATAAGTGGAAAAGTTCCTAAGCCTTTAGTTAGCTCTTTGCCATCGATTGATGCTATAATAAACTTAGGCAGTAATTCTGCACACTATACTCAAAGAAACTTGTTAAAACACCACCATTGCGTTATAGACTACTCAATGCCGAGAGTGTTAAAGGAATAAATTTTGGCAACCTGTAATGTTATTATCAAAGACGAAGTGAATGTTAAGATAGAAAATTTAGATCTTAACACACGTAAGGCTTTGGTTAAGAAATTCAAGTATGAAGACCCTACAGCACGGTATCGTCCAGCCTATAAATTAGGTCGATGGGATGGTACAATTAGTTTTTTTGGTCTAGGCGGCACTACCTATCTTTCCATGCTAGAACAAGTACTAGAAGAGTTAGAGAGTAGGAATTATAACATCAATGTTGAAGATCAACGGACCAGTCCTATCCTGGAATTTTCTGAAATTTCTGAGGATTTTTGGGGTGAAAAATGCTGGCCAGAGGGACATAGGTTTGCAGGTGAACCGATTCGATTAAGAGATGATCAAGTAGAAGTTGTCAATAACTTTTTAAAGAATCCACAGGCCTTGCAAGAAGTTGCTACTGGTGCAGGCAAGACTATTATGACCGCAACTTTGGCAAAAATTTGTGAAAAATATGGTCGAACAATAACCATTGTTCCTAACAAAAGTTTAGTTGAACAAACTGAAGAAGACTTTATTAATGTAGGGTTAGACGTTGGAGTTTATTACGGCGACAGGAAAGATCTTAACAAAACACACACTATTTGCACATGGCAAAGTTTGAATATTTTAGACAAAAAATCCATGGATGATACTGAAATTCTATCGCTTGCTGAATTTCTCGAGGGAGTAAATTGTGTTGTAGTTGATGAGGTTCATCAGGCCAAAGCAGAAGTTCTAAAAAAATTATTAACGCATAATCTATCACATGCTCCTATACGTTGGGGACTAACTGGAACTGTGCCAAAAGCCGAACATGAGTTTCAAAGTATCCGTGCTAGCCTAGGAGATGTTATTCATCGTGTTAGTGCATATGATCTACAACAAAAAGGAATATTAAGTAACTGTCATGTAAATGTTGTTCAAACAGCAGAATGGAAAGAATTTGGAAGCTATGCTGAAGAATTAAAATACTTAGTAACTGACGCAGATAGAATGAATTGGTTTAGTAAAATTATACAAGGAATTAGTCAATCCGGAAACACACTTATATTAGTTGATAGAATCGAAACAGGAAAATTTTTAATAAATGAAATACCAGACTCTGTCTTTATCAGTGGCGAAGTCAAGACTAAAGATAGGAAAGAAGAGTACGATGAAATTAAAACGAGTAATAACAAGATTATTGTGGCGACTTACGGCGTGGCCGCTGTTGGTATTAATATCCCAAGGATTTTTAATCTGGTTCTTCTTGAGGCCGGAAAGAGCTTTACAAGGGTTATACAGAGCATTGGGCGAGGCATTAGACGAGCAGAAGACAAAGACTTTGTACAAATCTGGGACATCACAGGGGCGAGTAAATACGCCAAAAAACACCTAGGAGAACGGAAGAAATTCTATAAAGAAGCCCGTTACCCTTTTACAATAGAGAAAGTAAAATATCAATAATGCAGATCCTAACACTAGACAATAAAACATTTTATCTCAATGAATTACCAGAAGAAGTAGATGACGACATGCGGTTTGCTGTTTTTGATAACAGTGATAATTCAAATCCAGATTATTTCTTTATACCACTAATTTTCCTGGAATCATTTACTGGTCCAGCGGTGGTACTTAAGATTGGAGATCACGAATTAACCATGCCACTTGATTGGTGTTGTATTGTAGGAGATCCAGAAGGTCCAGACATGGAAGTACTACCTATTACCAGTCTTAATGATCGAGGATTCAAAGTATTTTGTTTTAATCCATTGAGCAGTTTTAGACCAGAATTTCATGGAATTGACATTATTAATGTGTATCAAGATGTCAAGTGGTACTTTCCTAAAATGCGTCCAGGACAATTATTATGCACTCCTTTGACCCCAGGAGACAGTCCGCTATGCGCCTACTTTGTCAAAGAGGTCAGCAGACAAAGCGAACTAGTTGATTATACAAAATGTTGGTAAAATTATGGGAACATTAAAAGAAGGTGCAACATACATATACGAAAGAGCAGACGGAGTAATTTATTCCAGAGAAGCCGGGGCTGAGCCTAGCACACGAACAATCGTAGGTTGGGAAATGTTATCAGGCAGAGAACAACTGCATGCCAGCATAAAAAATTCTCAACTTTGGGGAGATATTCGGAGGGCGGCTGAAACCAATGTTACTTTACAACGACTGCTAGAACAGTGTATAATAGTGTATAAACTTAGTAAAGAATACGAAGACCGACATGGCAACCGCAAAACTTGATATCAAACGTGAATTATCAGCAGTAGATCAAAAAAACTATGATTTTTATGACAATCTCACTGATGAAGAAAAGAAAGCATTTAGTCCTTATATTCTAATGAGATACACCGCCAGTGTGCAAGGTGATAGGGACACACAAGAATGGTTTTTAGAAATGACTAATGAAATGGTTAATAAACATCATTGGTCCTTGAGTAAAAATCATAAACCGTTATTATGGAAGTTATTTGCCGCGGTAGGTACAGGGGTTAATGCATACCATCCGTATCTTGCCGCAGGTAAAAAAGAAAAAGCACAGAAGATAGAAAAATTATTATCAGAAATAAATCCTTCAATGAAGCTTAGTGAAATTAAACAACTAGCCGCAATGATGGACAAGAAAGACATAGAAGAACTGTTTGATAAAATGGGATTTGATAAAAAACAAAGGAAAGACTATGAGTGATGTTAGAAAATTTATCAACATTGTTGAAGGTGTTGGTATTACAGATGACTGGTTCAAAGACGGATTTAAAACTTACAAACGTCCTGCCAAAGAAAAATATGAGATTGCTTCTCAAGACGGACAGATTAAAACTTTAGAAGGTCCAGTTAATTACAAGGCAGGCTATTATATACTAACTGGCCCAAAAGGCGAGCAGTATCCTATTCCTCCGGAAAAGTTTGCAGAACTTAAAGACGATCATGGGCACGGTGTTTGTACCCCTAAGAAGATTATTAAGATGGCAAAACTCGCTGATCACTCCGGAACGGTGGACACCAGTTGGGGCGAGAAGTTACACTACAATCCAGGAGAAGATTTTATTGTACGCCACGGATCCAACGACTACGGTGTAGTAAAGAAAGATATTTTTCAACAAACATACGAAAAAGTATAATGATGGAGTTGGCCGAACAACCTTTTGATTGTGTGCATTGTAGTAAGAGGTTTATGAAAGAAAAAACCTTGTTTGCTCACATGTGCGAACCAAAAAGACGGGCCATGCAACAAAGCGAAAAACGTGTTCAGGCGGGACTAATAGCCTTTAACAGATTTTATCAACTGACACAAGGCGCTAAAAAACAAAAGACCTATGAAGAATTTTGCAAGAGTAGTTACTATAATGCCTTTGTAAAATTTGGCAGTTTTATCAACAACGTAAATCCACTATATCCTGACAGGTTTATAGATCATGTAATTAAGAGCGGCGTAAAACTTGACCATTGGTGTCGTGACGAGCTATATGAAACATATCTTTATGATATGATTAAAATTGAACCTGTAGAAAGTGCTGTACAAAGAACCATTCAGTATATGATGGAGTGGGGAGACACCAGTCAAGCACAATTCAATCACTATTTTAACTACGTTAATCTAAACAGAGCAGTACATGATATACGCAATGGAAAAATTAGTCCTTGGGTAATATTAAATTGTAAATCAGGCAAAGACATGTTGAATAAATTTAATGTTGAACAACTTGACTTAATTTCACCAGCATTTGATTTATCTTACTGGTTGAAGAAATTTAAATCTGTGCCGGCAGATGTTGCCCTAGTACAGGAAATATGTAAAGAGGCGGGGATAGAATGAAAGAATTTTGTCAAAAACATAATATCACTGTTATTGATACTAATAAAAGATTTGCAAGATATAGACCTATCAACCGTCAGTATTTTAGTGATCCCGATGATTATAATGTATTTAACGACTGTCATATTATACATGAATCCGAACCACTATACACGATAGAGATACCGTTAAGCGAATTAGAGCGTATTGAAGAATTTGAAAATCAAGTGTTTAACAATATGAAACAAAATGGATCACATCATTATCAAATGTTTGAGGTTATGATGGAGCAAAAGCATAAAGAAAAAAAACTACGCAACAAACACCCAGCAGTGAAGAAAGCCTACGAACACTATAGTCTTATATTGAAATTAGCAGAAAGTGGAGAATTGTAATGCCAGATATCGATATTGATTTTGCAGATAGAACTAAAGTACTTGATTTAATCAAGCATGTACCTGCGACAATCAAAGATGCAAATGGCACTTTTAAAAAACACAATACCGGAGTATATTGTACTGCTATCCCGGACAATCCACTAACTGGCATGGCTAATATAGACTATAAGGAAGCAGAGCTTCGCGGCTATATTAAGATTGATTTTTTAAATGTCAATGTGTATAAAGACCTCAAAGATGAAGCGCATCTTGTTAAACTTATGGAGACTGAGCCATTATGGGATCTGCTAGAACAAGACGAATTTACCAATTTATTATTTCATGTAAATGGGCACGGATCAATTTTAAGACAAATGAAGCCAAAATCTGTCACGGAACTTGCGGCTGTGTTAGCTGTAATACGCCCAGCAAAACGTTATTTGATAGGCAAAGACTGGAAAGAAGTTTTAGACGAGGTGTGGGTAAAGCCTGTCGGAGATGAGTATTATTTTAAAAAGGCGCATGCCGTAGCCTATGCAATGGCCATTGTAGTACAGATGAATCTAATCTGCGAATCTATAAGCTACGAATTTTCTTAGGATTCCTGACTAGCTGTATGGACTTGCGTTTGACACGCTTTTCTGCAATATCACCTAAATTTACAGTGGGGCCAAATAAAATTTCTATATCTTTGCTATTAAATGTTTTGATATAAACCCTATATATCTGCATCTCAGTTAATAGAAAAATATTGATAGGAATCTTGCGGTTACTTTCCCACCACCACATTTCTCCAAGTTGTAAAAAGTTCTGTTTTTCGTCGTCTGAACGCATACCGGCTAGATCGTAAATACTGGTCACGTGATTATCAAAATTGATCACGATTCCCACGTATTCTATATCGTTAGATTTTATACAAGTTATAAAAGGAAACTTTTCCTGGAAGCTGTTTTTTATCACCATCACTTAAAAATAAATACACTATATGCAAAAATGCCCAATCTATTTATACTCCAATTCAATCACAGTGATATTGGATTTGGATCAAAACACAAGGACTCATAACGTTATGTATCAACGCGAATTAAAAATACAAAAGGGACTTAAAAATAAAGTTCAATTACAATTTAAAAATAGTGATCAAAAGTTATTAAACGTATCCACGGGGTCTTTTGTTTTTAGTATGTTTGATGATACCAGTCAAAGACAGCTTATTCGTAAAGATGTATCTATAGTTGATAACGGTATTACTACTAGCACACGTGGTCTGGCCCTACTAGAATTAAATGAAAGCGATACCCTAGACCTAGACACTGGGTTTTATAAATTTACAGTAGCCAGTTACAGCGGGGGCAGTTATGAACCTACCTATGCAGACACTTACTATGGCATAAGCGGTACTTTGGAAGTACGTCAAGATTCTTATCCTACTCTTAAACCCAGTTTAGAACTTGCGGCCAATGGTTATGCAACCGGGTTCCAAATGACCTATAACCTAGACATAGGTGCTCAACGCTATGAATACTACAGTGGAAATTTACCCGCACACCCAGAATTTAATGGCAATGCGGCATTGCACACAGTGGCCTTTTATCTAACTAGATTCAAAGGCACAGTTAAAGTGCAGGGAACATTGGACAATACCCCTGAGCAGTTTGGTAACTATGTAACATTGGCCACCAAGGTATATACCGGACTTAGTGGTATTGACTATGTGAATTTTAATGGAATTTGGCAGTATGTTCGAGTAATATATATTCCGGATAAGAATCCTGTTACTCAGGACAACGGAAATTCAGAAACTGCATATCGCGGAACATTTGACAAACTACTATATAGATGCTAAAATTACTGTATGAGTCTCATACAGAATGCCCTATTAGCAGTCTTGCCACCAAATCGCAAGCAGACTCCTAGCGGGTGGAGCAGTTTCAATGCACCTTGTTGTCATAACAGAGGGCACAGCCGAGATGATAGAAAACGTGGTGGTATCATGCTTACCGGCGACTCATTCAGCTATCATTGTTTTAACTGCGGCTTTAAGGCAGGGTGGAGTCCGGGTAAATTATTGAGTCAAAATACACGCAAACTGTTTGGATGGTTAGGTATTTCAGCAACTGACATACAAAAACTAGCATTAGAAGCACTACGTGAAAAAGAAGACCAACCCACTGTTAAAAAACAATTTAATTTTGAATTAGTTGAAAAGACCATGCCCGAAGGCGCTGAAACATTATTTCAGTGGGCAATGGACTCTGAACGTATAGATGATCAAGAACTAAGAGAAAAGTTATTTGACTCCATACAATATATTGTTAATAGGGGATTTGACCCCTATGATAAAAGATTATTTTGGTCACCTGCACCAGGTTATGCAGATAGGGTCCTAATAGCCTTTTATCAAACTGGTCTACTGGTAGGCTATACAGGAAGGAAAATAACTGAGGGTAAACCTAAATACCTCACTGACGCACAACCCGGCTATGTGTTTAACATAGATGCCCAGACCGCTGATAGAAAATATGTCATAGTAGTTGAAGGACAATTTGATGCACTGGCCGTAGATGGCGTGGCCATAATGAGCAATGAACCCAATGAAGTTCAAGTGGCTAGAATTAATAGTCTAGGTCGTGAAGTCATAGTGGTTCCTGATAGAGATCTTCCAGGTAGTAAATTACTTAAGGTTGCTATAGATAATAACTGGAGTGCCAGTTTACCGCCTTGGGGTAATGATATCAAAGACGTTGCAGACGCTGCCAGAATATACGGAAATCTCTACACCTTAACCACTATACTGCACTACAAAGAACACAATCAGATAAAAATACAACTAATGAAAAAGAAACTAGAAAATGGATAAACCAAATTATAATCATGATATACAGAAACTCTATTTAGAAATGTTTTTGTCAGATGCCGAAACATTCACTAGATGTCAGAACATTTTTGACCCTTTGAGCTTTGATCAAAGACTACAAAAACCCGCTGAGTTTATAACCAAGTATGTGGATCAATACAAGGTGATTCCCGACGCAAGCATTGTTAATGCCAGCTGTGGCACTGAATTTAACACTGTGGAATTGGCCAAGGAAAACTTCGATTGGTTGATGAATGAATTTGAACAGTTCAGCAGACACAAGGCACTAGAACGTGCTATTCTACAGAGTGCAGACATGTTGGAAAAGGGCGAATATGGCCCTGTGGAAAAACTGGTCAAAGACGCTATACAGATCAGTTTGAATAGAGACATGGGCACAGACTACTTTGAAAATCCACGTGCTAGGTTGGAAAAGTTAAAGAACTCAAATGGGCAGATCAGCACTGGCTGGCCGGGCATTGATAAGAAATTATATGGCGGTTTTAACCGTGGTGAGCTCAATATTTTCTGTGCAGGATCAGGGGGTGGTAAGAGTTTATTCCTGGCCAACCTGGGCGTAAATTGGGCCATGATGGGTTTGAATGTATTGTACCTAACCTTTGAGCTTGCTGAAAATCTAGTGGCCATGCGTTTGGATTCTATGATGACAGGTATCACAACTCGCGAGATTTTTAAGAATCTAGATGATGTAGAACTTAAAGTTAAAATGTTGGGAAAATCAGCAGGAAGCATACAGATCAAGTATATGCCCAGTGGAAAAAATTGTAACGATATTCGAGCCTATTTGAAGGAATATCAGGTCAAAAAAGGCGTAAAACCAGACGTAATTTTAATAGATTACCTCGATTTGATGATGCCTTTAAGTGTGAAGGTCTCGCCCAGCGATTTGTTCGTAAAAGACAAATATGTGTCAGAAGAGATACGTAATTTGGCTATGGAGACGCAGTGTATTACTGTAACAGCAAGTCAATTGAACCGTTCAGCAGTTGAAGAAATTGAGTTTGATCACAGCCATATTTCCGGTGGACTCAGTAAGATTATGACAGCAGATAACGTTATAGGTATCTTTACATCAAGAGCCATGCGTGATCGGGGACGCTATCAAATACAGTTTATGAAGACACGCTCAAGCAGTGGTGTAGGCCAAAAGGTTGACCTAGAGTTTAACGTGGATACCCTGCGTATCACTGACCTAGGTGATGAAGGAGATGTAGGTGCTACTAACAACGGTAAATCAGCACAGTCCAGCGTCTATGCAGGACTCAAACGTACCAGTAATGTGTCATTGTCTGAAGCGGTTGATCCAGACACTGGAGAAGTTAGAGACCCCAATGAAGGCTTTGCGGCGCCCAAAATTCGAGCAGATTTTGGTGGTTCTAAACTCAAAGCCATGCTGAATCAAATCAACTCAGAAAGAGATTAGAGCCAGGCTTGAGTAGTGGCCCTAGCGGCCATGTGTATGGCCTGCTGCCACTGAAAGTTTTCTTGAAAGTCAAACACTGAATTTGGGTCTGCG
>Ga0049082_10000435_pt1 | contig 11834 bp, 21 predicted proteins | sample GreLakmeHU45MSRF_FD_66718 | JGI IMG/M metagenome (GOLD analysis project Ga0049082, IMG submission 66718) | Freshwater lentic microbial communities from great Laurentian Lakes, MI, USA - Great Lakes metaG HU45MSRF | ecosystem: Environmental > Aquatic > Freshwater > Lake | place: Great Lakes... | reverse complement strand
TTGGGTAGGGGAGGCCAGCGAGCGGCTTGTCCGGGTCGATATCGACCGGGACTCCGTTGAGCGAGAGTTCGTAGATGCCGCCGTCAGGCAACATCCGGAAGTCTCCGTATTCCCACCTGTCCTCCTTGCCGGGAGTGGTGGACTTCAACCAGCAGCCGAAGCTCCCGATGAAGTGACTGATTTCGCTTCCCAGGAAGACCCGGGCCGCGTTTTCAGAGTTGACGACGGGTGCTGTCGTTGGTGTCTGCGCATTGGCCGGGGCCGAGGCGAAGATGAGTGCTGCGAGAGCGACGAGAGTCGCGAGGATGTTGGGTTTGCTTTTCATTCTGTTGTTTTGGTTACTTGGTCTTGATGGGGTTGATGTTCTCAAAATCGTAGGCGATGCCGCCATACTTCTTGATTTTCGTTATCGGTTCTTCTGCTCGCATCTCGAGGACGATGTCCTGCACGCGCACCACCTGGGTGGGCACGTTTTGGGCTTCTTCGATCGGTTGGTCAGGCTTGTTGATGTAATTCACGCAAAGCGTGACTGTGACGAGGGCGAGTGCAGCTAGCAAAGCCAGCTTCACTTTGTGGGTATTCTTCATATTCTGTTTTCAAATGCCGTACGGAATGCACGAATTTTTTTATAACAATAGCACATTTTGCTCAAAATAGCAAGTATTTGGCTTATTTAGGGTGTATCTGGTTGACATTCCTTTCTCGTTTGTTAATATGCCTATCACTAGCTCGTAAGAGCTTTTTATTTACTACAATGACACGATCGCTCAAAAAAGGACCATATGTTGACGAAAAGCTACTCAAGAAGATTGAGGGCAAAAACCCTAGAGAATCAGGGGTTATTAAGACATGGGCACGCCGAAGCCAGATCTCTCCTGAAATGATTGGTTTCATCTTCGGAGTGCACAATGGTCGCCAGCACCTTGAGGTTTTGGTCACTGAAGAAATGGTGGGTCACCGACTTGGTGAATTTTCACATACTAAGAAGTTCCTACGACACGGAGGAAAGATGCAGAAAGAGCAGGAAGCTGCTAAGAAGGAGTCCGAGATCTCTGCTGCAAAAGCTGCCAAGGCTACATCTTCTCCTGCTGCTCCCGCAAAGAAATAACCCTATAAATATACCCCTATGAAATCTTTTCTTAAAAACTACAGACAGTCTCCTCGCAAGGTCCGCCTTGTGGCTGATGCGGTTCGAGGAAAGAGCGTAGCGATTGCTCTTCGTGACCTTGTTTTCATTACTAAACGAGCTACTGATCCTTTGGCAAAGCTCATCAAGAGCGCAGTTGCAAATGCAAAGAACAACAGCAATGTATCTGAGGAAAATCTTTTCATTAAAGAGATCCAGGTTAACAAGGGAATCGTAATGAAGCGCATCATGCCTCGTGCTCGTGGAACAGCTGCTCGTATCAACAAGCGAACAAGCCACGTCTCTATCACTTTAGAAGAGAAGGCTCCGAAGGAAGCTAAAGTAAAAGCTAAAAAGACCAAATAAATATATGTCACACAACGTACACCCATATTCACATCGCCTTGGAATTATCAGAGACTGGAAGTCAAGGTGGTTTGGAATGAACAAGCAATACAGAGATTTTCTTAAAGCAGATATTCTTATCCGACAATTCCTAGAGAAGCGCCTAAAGGGTATGTACATTGCAGGTATCGAGATCGAACGAAGCCAAAAAGCTTTTCGTATCATCATCAAAACTTCTCGTCCTGGTATGATTATCGGCCGAAGTGGAGAAGGTGCTACAAAACTTCGAGATGAAGTTGTTAAAAAGCTTGTTGCTATCGGCGGAGGTCACGGTGAAGAACTGAAAATCGACGTTGAGGAAGTTCGTTCTCCAGAATCAAATGCCGCTATTGTTGTACAAATGATAGGCGAAGGTCTAGAGAAGCGTATGCCTTTCCGACGTGTCATGAAGCAGACAGTTGAGAAGGTTATGGCTAACCGAGATGTTCAGGGAGTAAAAATCTACCTAGGTGGACGCCTTGGAGGAGCCGACATGGCCCGAGCAGAAGTTCTTAAGAAGGGACGAATCCCTCTTCAGACTTTCCGTGCTGATATTGATTATGCAATAGGTCGAGCAACAATTCCTCAGGGAGATTTAGGAATAAAGGTCTGGATATACAAGGGCGACATTTTCGCTTCTGATATCAAATAAATAATTTTTAATACACTTATATGTTAGTTCCAAAAAAAGTAAAACACCGAAAATGGCAGACCAAGCGAGTCAACGCTAAAAAAGATGTCAAAGAGACACGAGGTGTTACTCTTGCTTTCGGTTCTCATGGTATCAAGGCTATCTCTTCTCATCGTGTAGAGTCAAAACAGCTTGAGTCAGCTCGAAAGATTCTAGCAAGACACGTCAGCAAGTTTGGTCGCGTATGGATCCGAGTTTTCCCAGATCGTCCTTTTACTCAGAAAGCCGCAGAAGTACCCATGGGAAAGGGAAAGGGAGATCCTTCAGGATACTGTTTCGAAGTAAAGCCCGGACGAATTCTTTTTGAAATCGACGGAGTGTCAGATGCTGTTGCTCGCGAAGCTCTTCGAAAGGCTGGAACAAAGCTTCCTGTAAAAACAAAGATCGTAACTCGCGCAATATAATTATATGAAAAAGAAAACATTTAAAGGAACAGATCATAAGGAACTCAAGACTATGCTTGACGAAAAGAGCAAGAAGCTTCGAGATTTTAAATTTGATATGACTGCTGGAAAAAACAAGAACGTAAAGGAAGGTCGTGAAATCCGCAAGGATATCGCTCGTATCCTAACTGAACTTAATAGCGTTAAAGCATAAATATATGAAAACCGAAGAAAAAACTAAAAGTCTAAAAAGAACACTTGAGGGTGTTGTAGTATCCGACAAAATGCAGGATACCATCGTTGTTAAAGTTGTTCGCTTTGTAAAGCACCCTAAGTATGGTAAGTTCCAGAAGCTCGCTAAAAAATTCAAAGCAGATGACAAGGGAAACACTGCTAAGATCGGAGACAAAGTAGCTATCGAAGAGTGTCGACCTATTTCAAAAGACAAGCACTTCAAGCTCGTCACAAAATAATAAAATTATATGATTCAACCACAGACCATCGTTCAAATAGCAGACAACTCCGGAGCAAAAATCGGACGTGTCTTCAAGGTTCTTGGTAGCTCAAAGAAGCGCTATGCTGAAATCGGTGATGTTGTGGTTTTCTCAGTTCAGAAAGCAGAACCTCGAAAGGGGGTTAAGAAAAAGGACGTTCTTCAGGGTGTAGTCGTTCGCCAGAAGAAAGCGACACGCCGAAAGGATGGTTCATATGTTCGTTTTGATGAGAACGCAGTTGTTGTTCTTGAAAAAGGAAAGAAGGAACCATTGGCAGGTCGTGTCTTCGGTCCTATTCCTCGAGAGATCGGCGAAATGGGTTACCAAAAGATAGCATCACTAGCCCCAGAAATTGTTTAAATATATAGAAAAATAATACCACAATGATTAAAAAAGGAGACAAAGTAATAGTGACCACAGGAAAAGACAAGGGTAAAACCGGAACGGTTGAGACTGTGTTTCCTAAAATGAGCAAAGCTGTTGTTGCTGGTCTTAATATCAGCAAGCGTCACCTTAAGGCTCGTCGAGCAAACGGAAAGAGCTCTATCGTAGATGTTGCTTCACCGATTCACATTTCAAACCTCAAGAAAACTGATAAATAAAGCATATGAAAAACACCGAAAAAAACACAGTTTACATACAAGACAAAGCCTCAACCATCTTCGATATAATGAAGGGTGAGTTCGCTTATACCAACAAAATGCAGGCCCCAAAGATCGTAAAGGTTATTGTGAGCTCAGCAACTGGTTCTGTTAAGGATCCAAAGAAGAAAACCCTCATCGGTAATCGTCTTGCTCTTATCACTGGACAGAAGCCTGCTGAAAAAGCAGCTAAGAAGTCCATTGCTACTTTTAAAGTGCGAGAAGGGGACGCTGTAGGGTACCAGGTTACTCTTCGAGGCCCGCGTATGAATGACTTCCTTAATAAGGTTGTAAACATCGCTCTTCCTCGAACACGTGACTTCCGTGGTTTGAATGCAGATTCGATAGACGAAATGGGTAACTTCAACTTCGGAATCAAAGAACATACCGTGTTCCCTGAGACCGCAGATGAAGAGCTTAAGGACGTCTTTGGTATGGGTATAACAGTCGTAACTACCTCAAAAGATAAAGCCGAAACTCGCGTGTTTTTAGAGCACCTTGGCTTTCTCTTCAAGAAGTGATAGCATTGCACAACTTATATGGCCAAAACATCCGTAATCGCAAGATCAAAAAAAACACCCAAATTCGCTAGCCGAGTGGTTAGACGATGTTTCCGTTGTGGACGTAAGCACGGATATATGCGAGATTTCGATATGTGTCGTATTTGTTTCCGCGAATTAGCAAACGATGGAAAGATTCCGGGCATTAAGAAGTCATCTTGGTAATTTAAAATAAAAAAAATGGATTCAATATCAAACATGATCATAAAGATAAAGAACGCGAGCCTTCGTGGTTTGCTTACTGTATCTTTCCCCCTATCAAAGATGACTCTTTCAATTGCAAAGCTTCTTGAGAAAGAAGGTTACCTAAAGGACGTTATTGTTAAAGGAAAAAAAATCCAGAAAACAATTGAAGCTTCTCTTATCTACGATGAGAAGAAACAGCCTAAAGTTACCGATGTAAAGCGTGTTTCAAAACTTTCAAAGCGAATGTATGCAGGTGTTTCCGATATCCGTCCAGTTCGTAGTGGATACGGCATCCTTGTCCTAACTACTCCAAAGGGAATTTTGACAGACAAGCAAGCTCGAGCAGAAAAGGTCGGAGGAGAAGTGCTGTTTAAAATTTGGTAATTAAAATAATAAAATGTCACGAATAGGAAAACAAAACATCATCATCCCCGAAAAAACAACCCTTTCTCTAAAGGACGGCCTTCTTTCAGTGAAAGGACCAAAGGGAGAAATAAATCGCTACTTTAAAAATAGTGTAGATATCAATATCGCTGATAAGGCAGTCACACTTTCTCCTGCTCGAAACGACCTAGCTACCAAGGCTCTTTGGGGAACATATGCTTCTCACATTTCAAACATGATTGAAGGAGTCAACAAGCCTTTTTCCAAGAAACTCATCATCGAAGGAATTGGTTTCAAAGCTGAGGTTAAAGTAAAAGACCTTCACCTTGCTCTTGGTTTTTCTCACCCTATTATTGTTGCTATTCCTGAAGGTATTACAGTTGTACACGAGAAGGGAACTCTTACAATTACTGGTATCGACAAGGATCTCGTAGGACAGTTCTCCGCAGAGATCAGAGCTCTCAAGAAGCCTGAACCTTACAAGGGAAAGGGAATTCGATATGATAACGAGGTCATCCGACGTAAGCAAGGTAAGAAGTCCGTATAGTAAAAAACTGAAAATATATGACAAGAATAAACACAAAATCAGAACAGAGAACACGAAGACGAAACCGCATCCGCGCGAAGGTTTCAGGTACTGCATCTGTACCACGTCTAGCAGTTTTCAAATCACTCAAGTATATTTACGCTCAGCTTATCGATGATGAGAACGGAGTTACTATTGTTGCTGCTACTTCAAAAGGAATGAAGACCCAAGGAAAAGTTGTGGGAAAGACTGACGCAGCAAAACTAGTAGGAACTGAGATCGCTAAAAAAGCAGAAGAGAAGAAAGTTGTTAAGGTTGTCTTCGATCGAGGTGGATATATTTACACAGGTCGAGTGAAGGCTTTGGCAGAAGGAGCTCGAGAAGGAGGACTTAATTTTTAATATCATATATGGAACCAACTACTGAAAACACAAAGACTCAAGACACACCTTTCGCAGATGCAGCGGCAGCGGCAGCAAAGGTTGCTGGTGTTGAACCTCGTCGACGCAACGAACGTTCCCCTCGTGGAGGACAGGGTGGAGACCGAAAGCCACGTCGAGAGCCTCGTGCAAAGCCAGAGTTTGACCAGAAGATCATCGACATACGTCGAGTGACTCGAGTTTCATCAGGAGGAAGACGATTTAGTTTCTCTGTTGCTCTTGTTGCCGGAAACCGAAAAGGCAAAGTAGGAGTAGGAACAGGAAAGGCAGGAGACACTTCTCTAGCTATCGACAAAGCAGTAAAGAATGCAAAGAAAAATATGATCGATGTTGTTCTTAATAAGCACATGTCTATCGCTCACGAAGTATCAGCAAAGTTCAATGCTGCTATCGTAGAAATCCAGCCTGCACGAGGACGAGGAATTTCAGCAGGAAGTTCTGTTCGAGATGTTATCGAACTTGCTGGAATTAAAGATATCGGCGCAAAACTTCGATCTGGAACAAAAAACAAGCTTAACAATGCCCGAGCAACTATCATAGCGTTGTCTCTTCTAAAGAAAAATAAATAGCAAAATAATTTTACTGCCATGCAAATCAATGACCTAAAACGAAAAACAAAAAACAAGCGATCCATCAAAGTTGGACGTGGAGGAACTCGTGGAAAGACATCTGGACGAGGTACTAAAGGACAGCTTGCCCGATCTGGACGCAAACTTCGACCGGAACTCCGAGATATCATTAAAAAACTTCCTAAACTTCGAGGACGAGGAAAGAATTCTAACCTTTCAATCCAGACTAAGCCTCTTGTTGTAAACCTTTCAGATATCGAAACTCACTTCAACGATGGTGACAAAGTTTCCCCATCAACACTTGCTGCTAAGGGTGTTGTTAAACACTACAAGGGACGAAACGAGGCTATCAAGGTGCTTGCCAAGGGTGAGATCACTAAGAAAGTTACTATTTCAGGATGCACAATTTCAGCTAGTGCAAAGGCTGCTATCGAAAAAGCTGGTGGTAGCGTAAAATAACCCTATGAATGCATTTTTTGAAAAAGTAAAAGCGGTACTACGAGACCCAATGATTCGTCGTCGAGTTATTTTTACACTTGTTGCTCTTGCTCTATTTCAGCTACTATCATCAATACCTATTCCTGGTATTGATCGTGTAAAACTTGCTTCTTTCTTTGCTCAGAATGAATTTCTTGGTCTTTTGAATGTTTTTTCTGGAGGAGGTCTTTCAAACCTTTCTATCGTAATGCTTGGAGTTTCTCCTTTTATTACTGCTTCTATTATCATGAACCTCCTTACTATGATGTCTCCAAAGCTAAAGGAGATGTACCAAGAAGAAGGTGAAGCTGGACGAAAGAAGTTTTCTCAGTATTCAAGAATTGCTACTGTGCCTCTAGCTATAGTTTCAGCTTTTGGTTTTATACTTCTTCTCGAACAGCAGGGAGTAGTGCCTGCTCTTAGCCTTCTTGCTCTTATAACAAACGTTATGATTATTGTGGGAGGTACCATGATTCTCCTTTGGATTGGTGAGCTCATCACTGAGTTTGGTATTGGAAATGGAGTGTCTCTTATCATTTTTGCTGGTATCGTAGCTCAGCTTCCTCGTACTTTAAGCGAGCGAATCATTTCTTTCAATCAGGCAGATCTTCCTTTATACATATTTCTCGTAGCTTTTGCGGTGTTCATTATTTACATGGTTGTATTTGTAACCGAAGCCGAGCGTCCTGTTCCTGTTACATATGCAAAAAGAGTTCGTGGAAACAAAGTCTACGGAGGTGTTTCTACATATTTACCGCTTCGCATTACTCAGGCAGGAGTCATCCCTATCATTTTTGCGCTTTCTATTCTTTTATTCCCTCAGCTTATTCTTAACGCTCTATCAAAGCTTACTCTACAAGGTGCTTTTGGTTCATTCGTATCTTCAGGATCTCAGTTTCTTCTTAATGCTTTGAATGACAAGTTGATATATGGTATTTCCTATTTTATTCTTGTCTTTCTCTTTACTTTTTTCTACACAGCTGTTACTTTCGACCCAGATTCAATTTCAAAGAACCTACAGCAGAACGGTGCTTTTATTTCAGGCGTTCGTCCAGGAGAAGCGACCTCAGGGTACCTTGGAAAAATTATCCTCCGTATAACTTTCACAGGTGCTCTCTTCTTGGGTGTTATTGCTATCCTTCCTCTCATCATTCAAGGATTACTTCCTCAGGTTGGTTCAATTGCTATCGGAGGTACAGCTCTTCTTATTGTGGTCTCAGTTATCCTTGACCTAATAAAAAAGATTGATGCTCAGATTTCAATGCGAGAGTACTAAAATCTCTTCTGTAATTGTGTTATATTAATAACATGCAACCTAAAACACTTCTATTTATTGGACGATCTGGAGCAGGTAAGGGTACCCAGTCTAAAAAAGTCATGGAGTATCTTGAAAGTGAGAAAACAGGCCTCATCGTTTACTATCTTGAGACAGGTGCACACTTTCGAGAGTTCGTGAAAGGTGAATCTTACACAAGTTCACGATCAAAGGTGATCTACGACAAAGCTGAGCGTCAGCCAGATTTTCTTGCTGTGTGGAACTGGGCGGATCTTCTTGTTCGTTATTTTAGAGATTCAATGCATCTGATCATGGACGGAATGCCTCGTTCTTTGTCAGAAGCTCATATACTTAGAACCGCTCTTGATTTTTATGGTATTAAAAATTTACAGGTAGTTCATGTGAACGTATCTCCCGAATGGTCTCGAGATCGCCTAAATGAACGTCATCGTCTTGACGATAAGTCGCCTGAAGAAATAGAGAAAAAAATTGCTTGGTTTGATACAGATGTTCTTCCTGCTATTGAATATTTTAAACAAGATCCATTCTACTCCTTTATTGAGGTAAATGGGGAACAGGCAATTGATGATGTATATAACGAAATTTTTTCAAAGCTTAAATGGTAGCCATTCTAAAGACTGCGGAACAGATAGAGATAATGCGTGAAGGCGGTAAGATTCTTGCTGAGATTCTTAAAACTGTAAAAGAGAAAGCCTTGGTAGGAGCCTCAACTAAAGACCTCGATGATTTTGCAAATAGTCTTTGCAAGAAGTATAAAGTTATCCCTATTTTTTTAAACTATACGCCGTATGGCGCTTCGCGTCCGTACCCAGCGAGTATTTGTATTTCATTGAATGATGAGGTTGTTCATGGTATTCCAAACGAACAACCGCGCTTTCTTAAAGAAGGAGATGTTGTGTCTTTAGATATGGGAATAAAACATAAAGGTCTTATCGTAGACAGTGCTGTTACTGTAATTGCAGGGAATGGTGATGCAAAGGCAGAAAAACTTTTAAAAATTACTGAACAAGCACTTTACGCAGGTATAGACGCTGCTAAAGTCGGAAAGAGAACGGGAGACATTGGGTACGCCATAGAAAAATTGGTGAAGCCACAAGGTTTCAGTCTTCCTGAAGAACTTGGTGGACATGGGGTTGGAGAAAGTGTTCATGAAGATCCTTACATTCCAAATTTTGGAAAACCAAAAGAAGGCGTGCTCTTAAAGGACGGAATGGTCTTTGCAATTGAGCCAATGGTAAATGAAGGAACAAAGAAAATCTTTCTAGATACTGATGGATATACCTACAAGACCGCTGATGGAAAGAGGAGTGCGCATTTTGAACATACTGTTGCAATGGTTGATGGTGTAGCGGAAATACTAACTAAACTATAAACCTACTGAGTACTTGACGAGTGAACGTACGTTCACTTATACTCTAGGCATGATAAATTTTCGTGAGCTTGCCGATACAAAAACAATTGGCGAATATTTGATACGTCACAAAGAATCCACCTATCTTCTAGAGGTGGACAGTAATACTTTAGAGGTCAATGGTATTCATGCTGGGGATATGGTGTTGTTCGAGCGGAGCGGTGATACAAAACAGGGAGACATTGTAGTTATTCTTACTCAAAATGGTTATTCAATAGAGCGTTTCAGTGAAGTTCGTCGTGTTTCAGGAGAGAAGCAAATTATCGGTGTGGTAACAGCAAGTTTCCGCACTTATGTTTGAGCGTGTCATCCTACATTTTGATGGGGATTCTTTTTTTGCGTCTGTTGAGCAGGTTATGGACTATCGTTTGAGAGGTAGACCACTTGTTACAGGTGGGGAGCGTGGCGCTATTACTTCAGCAAGTATCGAAGCCAAAAAAATTGGCATCAATCGAGGTGTATCACTTCGTGATGCCAAAAAGTTGTGTCCAGAACTTGTTGTTGTATCAAGTGACTATGTTTCCTATGCCATTTTTGCTGAACGTATGTATGCGATTGTTCGTGAATTTACACCGCTCATAGAGGAGTACAGTATCGATGAATGTTTCGCTGACATCACGGGGCTCGATCGTGTTTTTAAAATGAGTTATGCAGATATTGCCATTGCTATCAAAAAAAAGTTAGAGACCAGTCTAGGTCTAACTTTTGGAGTTGGACTAGGTCCAAATAAAGTATTAGCAAAGGTGGCGTCCAAGCACCGCAAGCCAGCAGGTTTTACAATTATTAGACAAAATACTCTTGAATCTTTTCTTAAAACTCTCCCACTTGAAAAGGTTTGGGGTATTGGTCCGTCTACGTCGACCGCTCTTTCAAAGCTCGGCGTTTTTACCGCTTTAGACTTTGCTTCCAAAAATTCAGGCTGGATTGATCATAACCATATTTCAAAACCATATCGTGAGACATGGCTAGAGCTTCAAGGGTATTTTCAAAAAAAACTTTCTCTAAAGCCCGATATACCAAAATCTATTATTAGGTCTCGCACTTTTTCACCCCCTTCTTCAGACAAAGAATTTGTTTTTTCACAACTTTCAAAAAACATAGAATCAGCTTCAGCCAAAGCGCGTAGTCATGGTCTTCGAGCGGGGTTATTTTATTTTTATTTAAAAACACAGGATTTTAAGTATCAGGGTAAAGATATTTCTTTGATGATACCCTCTTCCTCTCCGAACGATATCATTTCTTTAGTGAAGAAGTATTTTTGTGAGGTGTGGCGTTCTGGTGTTGTGTATCGAGCAAGTGGCATTAGTCTGCGTGGATTTATTTCCAACACGAAAACCACTAACGATTTATTTGGTGAAAGTGTAAAGACCGAAAAGAGTGCAGTGGTCTTTCGTTGTCTCGATAAACTCTCCGCTAAGTATGGTGAACATACTGTTTTTATGGGCTCTAGTTTGCGTGCCCTTACTTTTTCTGGAGTCAATAGTGGGCGTCCTCTTGATATTCCGATGGTGGGGAAGGTTAGGTAGTAATCTTTTTTTGATATGATGATGCCTATCAATTATGTTATTCGACTATTTATTGAAAACTCGCAAGAATTCTCGGCGCCTGCGACTAGCAGTGCATCGAGATGGAAGTGTTGTTGTAACAGCTTCAAAGAGTACAAAAAAGAGCAGAATTGAAGCATTTATAGCCAAGCAGATAGACTGGATCACAACTTCGATTAAACGTTTCGAAGGTATGCCAAAACCCGTCGTGCCAAGGGGAAATAGGCGAGATTACACAAAGTACAAGGAAGTGGCTCGGGAGCTCGTACAGAGGCGTTTAGAGCACTTTAATACCCATTCTAGCTACGGTTTCGCTATCGGTAGGATATCCATCCGTAACCAAAAAACCCGCTGGGGATCCTGTTCAAAAAAAGGAAATCTTAACTTCAGTTATCGCTTAGCCCTTTTACCTCCCGAACTCGCAGATTACATAGTTGTGCACGAACTCTGCCACCTCGGTGAGTTCAATCATGGAAGTAATTTTTGGAGTTTGGTAGGGAAGACTATTCCCGACTATAAAGAAATACGAAAGAGACTAATTTCTTGAGGTGTAATATAATTAATTTATGCAAAAAAATACTGTAGTTATTATTGTTTTACTAGCATTATTAGTTGGGTTTGGTGCAGGTGTGTTAGGAGGAAAATTTTCTAATAGAGGAGAGAATTTTTCTTCAAAAAAAGAAGATAATTCAAAAACTATGTCACACGACATGGACATGGG
>Ga0049082_10000434_pt1 | contig 11837 bp, 6 predicted proteins | sample GreLakmeHU45MSRF_FD_66718 | JGI IMG/M metagenome (GOLD analysis project Ga0049082, IMG submission 66718) | Freshwater lentic microbial communities from great Laurentian Lakes, MI, USA - Great Lakes metaG HU45MSRF | ecosystem: Environmental > Aquatic > Freshwater > Lake | place: Great Lakes... | reverse complement strand
TTTCGTTTTAACAACTCGGTTTCTATCGCTTTATATGTATTGCCATTGTCATGCGTTTTAAGATTTTTAACATTTTCCAGAATACACATTCTTGGCGTTTTTGCATCTATTATTTTCAGGATATCATAAAACAGATTGCCCTTTTCTTTATCTTTGAAACCTTCGCCATTACCCGCGATACTAAATGGTTGACACGGAAACCCCGCACATAGTAATTCAAAATCAGGCATCGTATCAACATTAATGGTGCGAATATCATCAACTGGTTCAATACCATAATTTGACTTGTAAATTTTACGTACGCCGTCGTCTATATCGCAAGCCAAAACACATTTAAACTTTCTTGATGAATTAAATGCTGTATGAAAAGCACCTAATCCACAAAATAGGTCTATGTATCGTATTATTTCTGGCGGACTATTTTTTCCTGCTAATAGTTGAATTATTTCGTCCTTTTTCAAACTACTATATCCTTTTATTTTGCGGTCTTTACAAACAGCAATTAATTCTTCACGGGTTTTATTTGTGTAGTCCATTATATGTTGTGCTGGTTTAATTCTTATATTATTTATTTTCAATTTTATATAAGATTTTTTTTCACAATTCATATTATAATATTACTAAATATTATAATTTAATAATTTCACGGATTTAGTTAATTATTATTATAATATAAACAATATAAACAATATAAATAATTAAAGATTTTTCTCTCAATCTATATAAGGTATGCGAGTAAAACTTTCTGAAAAATATAAAATAGAACGTGAAGAAATATGTAAAAAGATTATTGATATTTTAAAATTAGATGCGAACAATTCTTTTTTGTTATATGAAATAGATGAGGATACAGAAAAACAAACAGCCATACTGAATATGAAGGAGGAAATACAAAAATGTTTCGCTTGTTCTGAAATATCATCGTTTAAGCCGAATTTTGAATGCAAAAGACCTTATTTAAATATAGTACGTGGTATTCTACGAAAACAAGGATATACATTTATATCAACAGATATTGATATTAAAATAAACGATATTATAAAAAGAACACAAAAATATATTATATTAAGGAATAATTAGTTAATTCGCATAAATTATCAAATTATAATATTTAGTAATATTATAATATGGAATTTACCGAACGCTTACCACTTAAACCGATTCATTGGCTTTCACAGTTGTCTTACTCGGAGTTTGTAGAGAGATGTTTAAACAAGGATAAAAAACATACGAAGGAAGAGTGTAAAACCAAATATTCCATCTTACAACAATTTTGTCAAACTAATTTGAAAACTGGCGGGATTACCAAACGAATTTATTCTTATGCTACTGGTATATCGGCAATATTAGGTGGTCGTTTATTTTCAGGTGGGTCATTACAAGGGTTGCCTTCGTCTATTAGAGGATTATTTATGCGTGATGGTGTAGGGACTGATATTGATATGTGCAACGCCCACCCAGTTATACTGCGTTATATTTGTAAATTACACAATATACTATGCCCGCATTTAGAATATTATATTAACCATCGGGAAGAATGTCTTATGATGTTTGAGTCCAGAGAAGTTGGTAAAATATCGTATTTAACCGCTTTAAATAAAGATACATTAAATCGTACCAAAGACTTACCGGTAGAATTTAAAAAATATGATACAGAAATTAAACAAATTCAAAAACAATTGGTAAAAATAAAAGAATATACGGAATTAGTTAGTTCAGTACCTGAAAATAAACCCTACAATAAATTAGGATCTGCCGTTAATCGGATTATGTGCTATTATGAAAATATTATATTACAACACGCAATTAACGTTATAAATGAAAAGGGTATAGAAATCGCCATCTTAATGTTTGATGGGTTGATGGTTTATGGAGATTATTATAAAGAAAAGAGTTTATTGGCAGACATAACACACTATGTGGAAAAGCAACTGAATGGTTTGGATATGAAATGGTCGTATAAGGAACATAATAATGAACTAAAAGTGCCAGAGGAATTTGTAGCAGAAAATGTAGATAATAATAAAAACGAAAATACGTTTGAAAATATTGCAAAGGAATTTGAAAAAACCCATCTGAAAATTATTAATAAATCATTATTCGTTAAACACGACAATAACAATATTATATTCTTAACACAAGCGCAATTAAAAATGTCTTACTCACATTTATCCTACGATGTGCCTGTTTATAATGAAAAAGGTATTTTTACAGGATTTAATACATTACCTTTTATAAATAAATGGATTGGATTTAAACACAATATTAGACGAAAAGATGATGTAGATATGTATCCAAATAGTAAAGACTGTCCTGAAAATATTTTTAATTTATGGCGTCCTTTTGCAATGGAATTATTAACTGAACCTTATACAAATAAACAAACGGAATTGGACTTTATATTACATCATATTAAGATTCTGTGTAATCACGATGAAAATGTATATGATTATTTTATTAAATGGATCGCTCAGATGATTCAATACCCGCATATAAAAACCATTATGCCGACGTTTATAAGCGGTGAAGGTTCTGGTAAAGGAACTTTATTTAAATTATTTGAAAAAATGTTAGGAAATGAAAAGGTATTTGAAACAACTAATCCTAGTCGAGATGTGTGGGGTGATTTTAACGGAATGATGTGTAATTGTTTTCTGGTCAATTTAAATGAATTATCCAAAAAAGATACAATAGAAGCCGAAGGCAAAATAAAGGGTTTAATTACGGATAAAACCCTCGCTATAAACCAAAAGGGTATTCCACAATATAAAATAAAATCATATCATCGGTTTATTACCACAACTAATAAAGAAGAACCCATAAACTCAACCAACGGCGACCGCCGTAATTTAATTATTCGGTCAAGTGATGAGAAAAAAGGCGATTATATGTACTTTGAAACGATGCACAACTATTTAGAAGATAATGATGTGATTAGAACCTGTTATGATTATTTTAAGGGAATTGAAGGTATGGATAAATTCAAAGATATACCTATTCCTCTAACTGAATATCAAACAAATTTAAAGGAACTCTCAAAATCACCCATAGAACAATGGTTAGAAAGTTTTACCAGAGAACATATGAACGATAGTAAAGAATGTATAGAATTACTGGGTACTGAAATATATGAGTTATTTAAACATTGGTGTAATGAGAATGGTATAAAATATGATATTAATGCTCTTAAATTAGGTGTTAGATTAACGAATATGAATATTCAAGGTATTTCTAAGGGTAAACATACCGAAAGGGGTAAGACTAAAATATTTAACTTTGCAGAGTTAAAGAAAACATTTAATTTAGGATGTATTATAATCCTATAATAGGGTATAATTATTCTCTTTTTTTCATATAAAATTATAATATAAACTGACCACTGACCACTGACCACCTGTTTTTGGTTTAATTCAACTTTTCCAAAAAAAAGTGTAAAAGCGCAAAAAATTTGTCACTTTGCGCTTTTTTATTCAATCATTTGTTATAAATAAAAAACAGGTAGTCACTTGTCAGGTAGTCATTTTGTTTAAAAATAAAATTGAATCTTAAATGAATTATATTTATTAATCACATATTATATTTCAACATGTTTCTTTATCTTGCTACATCTGCCTTCTACAGGCTTCTGTATATTGTAAAACTCGGTATGACAGAAGACCTTTATGGTCGTAGAAGCACATACCAGACAAGTTGTCCCCCAGGTCTAACGCCTCATTCTCACGATATTGATTATGATGCGGTATGGGAAACAGACGCATTAACGAGAGACGAATTATTTGATTATGAGGATATTCTTCATAATCATTTTATCAAATGGCGTATGATGCGCAATATACCTGGTGATTCTGAATGGTTTAATTTCAATGGTCATTCGCCAGTAGAGATTGTTAGAGAGTTTATGAAGACAATGTCTTGGGTAAAGCGTGAAGTTTCTCTTTCTGAAATTACTCCCCTGAAGCGTCTTTCACGCCAGTTGCGTAAGCAACACGCTAAGAATACTAACTTTATTCGCACTATCACAAAACGTAATGAAGTATTGAATCAGATTCAAGAGCCAATTATTCATGCTATTCAACAATTCATTCTAAATGTCCTGTTGTTTGCTGGATTCGTTATTGCCCCTTGTGGATCTGGAAAGACACTGATGACTTGTAAGGGAATCAAGGGACTGAAAAAAGTCATTATCTGTTGTCCTTCTAATCAGATTCAGGGTCAATGGGCTTCTACACTTATTACTGAGGGCGTATTTACAAAGAAGCATATCCTTATTATGGGTTCTTCCAACAATGGAACTACCAACCAAGATACTATTCGGACATTTATGCAGCAGGATACATATTGTGTAATCACTACCTATATGTCATCCAATCTACTTGTTGATATCCTTACTAATGATACTCAGATTCTTGTGCTTGATGAGGCTCATCATTTGGGTGGTATTGTAGGAAAGGAAGATGAGGGTGAAGGTAAGACGCGTAGGCTTATGATGAAGGCAACTGAACTACACGTAAAGAGAATTTCGCTTACATTTACACCACGGATTGTGAAAAACGACGACAACTTAGATATGGAGTATGCTTCAATGGATGATATAAATATATTTGGTTCTCAAATTGCTGAGTTGAAAATCAGAGACCTTATTCGTAACGGCGTGCTTCCTGATTATCGCTTATGGTCTCTTCGTGATTCTTCTAAAAAAGGAACTGGTATTCTTGGTAAGGCAGATTGTATTATTGAGTCTTGGGAAGCAACGGAAATGGTTCGTGGCGTAGAACAACATATTCTTCATCATCTTATTGTATTTGCCGCAACTAATGATGAAGCAAAACAACTTGAGACATACTTTACAAAAAAAACAAAGGATACCTTGGTTCTCTGTGTAAAAGGTGGTGATAAATTGGAAGAGCCTATTCGTAGATTCTCAGAGGCAAAACGAGCCATTATTGTGAATTGTAAGGTTCTTGGTGAAGGTGTAGATATTCCTGTTGCAAATGCTGTAGCGGTCACTTATCCAAAACATTCACGAGGAGAAATAACACAGATGCTACTAAGAGCAGGGCGTTGGTATGAAGGCAAGTCTGTATTTCATATCCTTCTTCCAGTGCTTGATGATGACGATATGTCAGGTTTTGAAGATGTTCTTACCGCCCTTGCTTCTTGTGACGACCAGTTGCGTGACGAGGTTATAATTCGTTCAACAAAACCAGTAGATGATAAAAAGAATACACCAACTCCTATTGATGTAGGTTCTGTAGCAGAATGTATTATGATTGATGATTATGACGGTTCTAATGTTGATGATATACGAAAATGCTTTGTCAATATCAGAAAGAACCTATTTCCTTCAAGGGAGAGTAAACGTATTCAAGAACTCTGTATTGATAAGGGCATTGATACAAGCATTGAGTATTATATGGTTCTTCGCACCGAGATGAATGAATTACCTGAAGACCCAAAACCCAAAAAATCTACTTGGTATGATTATCTTCATCCTACAATTGAAGATAAAATTATAGTTCAAGATTTTGTAATGGATATACTCGAAACTAATAATCTTCGTGTAGGACACAAATATGATGAATGGCTGGGTGTTCAGCCATCAGATGTCAAGGCGAAACTTCCTTCTGTGCAACATATTAACGATGGTTATTTTGGAACCGAATATACTAATTTTAATTTCATTCTTGAAAAATTTGGTAAAAAAAAAATATTTAATAGAAGATAAATATTTAGGCATTAATTTTAAAAATATATTTAATTATTTTAAAATAATTATTACTTTTTTTAAAATTATATATAAATATTTTAAAATAATTTAAATAATTATATATATATATAATATAAAATGGCAACAAATATACAAAAAATTGATTTAGTTAGTTCAAATGAATCTAAATCAAAATATACAATAATGGCGTCAGTTGAATCATTCAAAACGGCAGTTGTTCGTGTTCGTGATATATTGCGTGGTCCAGGAGTTGCCATTACAGGCATGGACTCAATGCGACATATTTGTTTATATCTATTAAGTCGTTATATGACGAAGAATAAAGTAAATGAGCTTGGTGTTCCTTACGAGTTTGCGTGGGAGACGCTCATTGAAACGGCACAGACTAAGAATGGCGGTGTTCAGAAGGCGCTTGACTGCTTCTTCAATAAGGAGACCGATTGCCTGGTTAATCATTTTGACCGCCTCTTTGGAACTGATAATTTCTCATTTGATATCAAGAACCCAGCAAAACATAAAGAGATACTTGAGATTCTTGATAAAGTCCATATGGAAGGCGTTGATTGTCAAATGGACATTCTAGGCTGGGTTTATGAGCAACACTTAAAAACAGGTTCTTCTGCTGCGCGCGACTTGGGTCAGTTCTTTACTGACCGCTTCATATGTGAATATATGGTAAAAATATGTAAACCTAGATTCAAGAGTAAAGGTGTTCCAGAGTCGGTGTGCGACCCTTCTATGGGAACCGCTGGTATATTAGCTGCTTATATGAAGTACTATAAGAAGGAACACTCTAATACCCTAGTAGATTGGAGTGTTCAGATGAAGGAGATTCACGGATGCGACACCGACCCAAAGGTTGCTGGTGTTGCACGCCTAAACTTGTTTATGGAATCTGGCGGGAATCGTGCTATGAATTTACGAACTCATGATTCTCTATATGGCGATCTTACCCAGACTGGATACGACCTTATTCTTGCAAATATGCCATTTGGTCTGAAGGGCATCAAACACACTGATTGCTGTGAGCGTGTAAAGAACTTGAAGATTCGTGGCACGAAGTCAGAACCTCTCTTCCTTCAATTGATGATGGTTTCTCTAAATCTCGGCGGGCGTTGTGCTGTTGTCGTGCCAGATGGTATGCTGGTTAACAGTTCAACCTGTCACGATGAGACACGCAAATATCTTCTTGACCACTTTGAACTCAAGCGTGTTATTAAGATGAAGGGAAAGTTCTTTATGAATACGGGTATTCAGCCTTCCATTCTCTTCTTTGAAAATACTGGTAAGCCTACTTCCGTTGTAGAGTTCTGGGATGTCATCAAGGGAGACAATGGAGAGATTGAGGAGACAATGGTTCTTTCTGTGCCAAGGGAAAAGTTTGATGCTTCTTGCTGCTTTGATATGCGTCGCTATCAGGAGGTGAAGGTTATGGCGAATCCTGCTGGATTTCCTATGGTGAAATTGGGGGATATAGCGACTCATGAGAATGGAAAGACACTTTCCTCCGTTGAAAAATTAGAAGGAGGAGAGTATGATGTAATGGGTGGTGGTATGACATACATTGGAAATACGAACAAATTCAACCGTGATGGTAACACCATAAGTATAAGCAAGAGTGGTGCTTCTGCTGGATTTGTAGCCTTTCATTCCAAGAAGTATTGGGCTGGAGATTGTTTAACGCTTGTTCCTAAGAGTACCACTTGTGATATTCATTACTTATACTACTTTATGAAGTTAAATAATCATCTCATTACATCTACTACATCGGGTAGCACAATTCCTCACTGTAAGTGGGATGATATAAAAGACATTTCAATTCATCTGCCACCTATTGAAACCCAGAAAGAAATCGTCGCCACCCTTGACCGCATCTACAACCCAGGCACGACTGAACTTGCTGAGACGCTCAAACTAACCGATAAGGCGATGGAACTTGTTCTGGCGAATCCTGGTGGTGCTTCACTTGAGCCTATTGTGGAGGCACAGCGTCTTATGCGAAAGTCGGCACAGATGGTGGCTGATGTCAAGGCACAGATGGTGGCGGATGTCAAAGCACAGATGGTGGCGATTATGCGTTCTGTCAATATGAGGGGGTTTGAGACAAATCGTTTGGGAGACATAATTGATATGTCAAAAGGAAAACTTCAAGCAACAAAGTGCGATGGTGGAGAATATCCAGTCGTATCTATTTCAAATAAATGGACACATTCAACACATTCCGATGAAGGAGAGCATGTCTATATCGCATCAACATCCTCTGGAGCATCAAGTGGTCCATTTGAAACAGTAATTAAATACCATAATGGCAAATGTTCTTCTACTTCGTTAATGCAGAGGTTAGATATTAAAAATACAAATAAAATCTCTTACAAATACTTATATTATGGGTTGAATCATATCAAAGAAATTATTCAGAACATGTGTGAGAAGGGGTCTTGCAATAAGACAATGAATGTAGAAAGGTTTCTTGATTTACAGATTGTGATTCCTCCTATAGAAGTCCAAGAGGATATTATTCGTCGCATCGGTATTATTGAGTCTCAACTATCATCTCTTGAGAACCTTGGTAAGCAGGCAGAGGACAACGCCCGTTTCATCTTGGATTCATATTTATCAAATTAATACAATAAATTTCATTATATTTACAAGTAAAAAATAATATAATATTTTTTACTTGTATTAAAATATTATTTCATATTATGATGAAAAAATATAAATGTTTTCATAGTAATGGTTACTGCATAATATATTTTTTTCAGTATTATAGTTTTATTGTCTATATATTATTATAATTAAAACTATAATAATAAAAACCACTTCTCCCCCAATAGGGATCGAACCTATGACATTTTGGTTAACAGCCACTTGCGTGTATATTTTATATATACATAACGCTCTGCCAAAACTGAGCTATGGAGGAATATTTTTTTATTATTATTATAAAACGTGGTTGAGGCGTTTCTACCTACACAACAATAACAAATACTCTTTAAATACTTTTTTATAAAAAATATAAAGATAATAACATATACAGTATATGAATTTCTTGAGTTTCTTTACTAAAAAGCCACAGCAAGATAAAGAGCCAAAAGAAGAAGACAACATTAAAATCATCATCTCTCTCCGCGAACAAATTGCCTTACTAGAAAAACGTAAAGATGTCATTAAAAATAAACAAGAGGATATCACCGAAAATGCCAAACTAAAAGCAAAAAATGGCGATAAAAAAGGAGCACTCTTATTATTAAATCAACGGAAGAAAAATGAAACCGAAATGGATAACATGATCAGCAGCCAAGTATTGCTGGAAAATCAGTTATTTACTTTAGAAAGCGCCGCGATGAATAAAGAAACGTTTAATGTGCTTCGGGTGGGTAATGATGCCATCAAACAAATCAACAAAGGTCTTACGCCCGATGTAATAGATGAAATAATGGATGATATTCAAGAAACGCAGGATACCTCACAACAAATTCAAACGATGCTGAATGCGCCATTACAAACCATTTACGAAGACACGGAATTGTTAGCAGAATTAGAAGGATTGCAGCAGGAGCAGATCATTTTGCCTTTACCGTCGGCACCCACACGTCTTCCCGTTATTGTAGAAGAAGATAATGATGAAATTATGACGGATATAGAAAAGAGAGCAATTATGTACGGGGTCGTAGGGGCAGAGCCCCTAATTGAAATGAGATTTCTTATTTGATTATTACATATGCATTTGTTTAAGGAGGAGGAAGAACGGTAGTAACAGTTACTCCAAAAAAGGCAACAGACGCATTAGGTGATGATATACCTAGAGTAGTTGCTGTTGTTGAAGATATGTATACAGTTGTTAACCCAGAACTTAAGAACGCATTGACACCAATACTTGTGACTGAATTTGAAATTGTTATAGATGTCAATGCGGTACAACCGTTGAACGCACCTCCACCAATACTTGTAACCGAATTTGGAATTGTTATAGATGTCAATGCGGTACAATTATTGAACATACTGGAACCAATACTTCCAAGTGATGAAGTTGGTGTAAATATTACAGATGTCAATGCGGTACAAATTTCGAACGCACCCGAACCAATACTTGTAACCGAAGATGGAATTGTTATAGATGTTAATGCGGTACAAGTATAGAACGCACCTACACCAATAGTTACAAGTGTTGAAGTTGGTGTAAATATTATAGTTGTCAATGCGGTACAACCAAGGAACACCAAGTTACCAATACTTGTAACCAAAGATGGAATTGTTATAGAGGTCAATCCGGTACAACCAAAGAATGCACTGTTACCAATAATTGTAACCGAAGATGGAATTGTTATAGATGTCAATGCGGCACAATCATAGAATGCCGCTATACCAATAGTTCCAAGTGTTGAAGTTGGTGTAAATATTACAGATGTCAATGCGGTACAACCTTCAAACGCATAGTTACCAATACTTGTAACTTTATTTCCGATTGTTATACTTATTAAATTTGCGAGTGAGGGGACGTGAATTGCCGGTATAGAAGTTATAGTAGCACTATACGAAAAATTTGGTAAATTTGTGTTTCTAGTAAAAGTAACTCCGCTCCACACAACACTGGAACCTTGAGTTGTATTATACACTAGAATTGTTAGATCAATTGTAACCAAAGGGTTGTAATAATATTTATATGCTCTTTGATCGTTTTTCAATCCACTTCTTCTTTTACTCATTTATATATACTTTTTATAAAAAAAATATTAAAAAAAACTTAAACACAAAACTTCAAATTATATTTTTTTTTACACCTTTTCTCATTTCGACCGCCCATCTTATTAATATATATACTATACCATATGCAACCGCACTTTTTTCGTCATATTCGCTTCATCCAGAAACAAATGTATGGTGAAATTCATCGTTGAATAGTTGTCGACTTTTTTCGGCGAATAGACGTTGGTGAGCAGTTTAAGTTGGGCAATATAGACGCGGTATTTGTAGAGGGCTCCGCCGGCTGTACACGGGGTTGTAGGGGCAGCGCCCCTAATCGGGGTTGTAGGGGCAGCGCCCCTAGCAGTAGCCCCTAATACCACCCCCGTATACAACTCATCATTATGCGGATTCTTTTCATAAGTGGAGAGCAATAAGATGTCATTTTGGAGATGCCGAATGGCTTTGGATTGCTGATTCAGCACGGCAATCTTGGCTAACCATTTTTCTACAAAAGCATTTGCGGCTGACGAGAACGTATATGTATCGCGAATGATTTCTAGCATATTTATACAATCTACCAGCCGCCTAATCGGTGAAGTAATATGGACGTACGTCTCTAACCCGCCCGCAATCAATTCGTGCGGTTTCATCTGTGCCGCTAAACAGTATTCCCCGGCTGTGCCTTGAATAATATATTTTAACTGGGGGCTTAGATGCTCTTCAGCCTCTTGTGTCTGCACTTGTGTCTGCACTTGTGTCTGCGCTTGTGTCTGCTTCGCTTGAGCCGACCGAAATATACCCCGCCCTTTCTTTTTCAGGATTTTGGCACATTCATAATTCATCATAATCATACAAAATTCCACAACATCGTGGCTATCCCGCACCTGCTCTACATACCCGAGATAGCCCGCGCTTTCTTCATTTAAATACCGCACGAGTTTCAACAGTTGTTGATAATCTGGTCGTGCCCGTAATTCTGCTGCTTCATAAACGTAATTCTTTTCTACCCGAATAAAACAGGTTTTACATTCGTATTTTACAATATAACCTTTTGTAATATACACATCTAACGTAAATGCTACCCGTTCTTCGCCTGCTAGTAAACTACATCTAAAATCGGATAAAGAAGAGGGCAACATCGGTATTTTCCGCTCGGGCAAATAGATTGTAGAAATGCGGTCGGTTATCATCTGCCATAAACCCAAATGCTCTATCATGAGCGGTACATTGGCAATATAAATGCTCAAGATCGTTTGCCCTTCGGCATTTTTACGTATACCCAGTGCATCATCAATGTCTATACATTTTTCGGGGTCAATCGAGAGAATCGGGTAAGTTCGCCGGTCTTCAATTTGGTAACCTTCTATAAAGAGTTTCGGTAAATTTAACGCCGCTTCTTCGCGCAAGACCCGTAAGGTCGCTG
>Ga0049082_10000433_pt1 | contig 11842 bp, 7 predicted proteins | sample GreLakmeHU45MSRF_FD_66718 | JGI IMG/M metagenome (GOLD analysis project Ga0049082, IMG submission 66718) | Freshwater lentic microbial communities from great Laurentian Lakes, MI, USA - Great Lakes metaG HU45MSRF | ecosystem: Environmental > Aquatic > Freshwater > Lake | place: Great Lakes... | reverse complement strand
TAAGAATATCGCCAAACAGATTCGACGCCACGATCACGTCGAGCGTGCCCGGATGCGTCACCATACGCGCCGCCAGTGCATCCACGTGATACTTGCGAAACGCGACATCGGGGAAATCGGCCGCCACGGCATCGAGTGTTTCATCCCACAGCACCATCGAATGCTGCAGGGCATTGCTCTTGGTCGCACTCGCCAATCGCGGATTCGGCCGGCGGGCCGCGAGCTCGAAGGCGTACCGCGCAATGCGTTCGATGCCACGCCGCGTAAAGAGGCCGGTCTGCTCGGCCACTTCATGCGGCGTGCCGCGGTGCAGCCGTCCGCCAAGCCCGGCGTACTCACCTTCCGAATTTTCCCGCACGCAAATCATGTCGATATCCGCCGGCCCGCGACCAGCCAGCGGCCCCGGCACACCGGGCAGCAGGCGCATTGGCCGCAGGTTCACGTACTGATCGAACCGTTGGCGGATGGGCAAGATGAGCTCCCACACCGACACATGATCGGGCACGCCGGGCGCGCCGACCGCACCTAGATAGATCGCGTCGAACGCCTGCAGCTGATCGAGCGCGTCCGCGCTCATCATCGCGCCCGTGCGCTGGTAGTACTCGCAGCCCCACGGAAACTCCGTGAACTCGAGCACGCACGGCTCATCTCGTACCGCGCGCTGCAGCACATCAATCCCAGCCGGAATCACTTCCGTGCCGATGCCATCACCGGCAATGACGGCAATGCGGTAGGTCGTGCGTGCAGTGGTAGTCATCGACACGCGTGCATCACATGCCCGGCGGCGTGAACCGACCGTCCTGGGCCAGCCAGCCGCCATCGGCGTAAATGATCGTGCCGTTCACGTAGCTCGCAGCATCGGAGGCAAGGAACAGCGTGGGTCCTACCATTTCCTCGGGCTTGCCCCAGCGGTTGAACGTCGTCTTGGCCGCGTAGGCGTTGAACCAGTCTTCGTTGGCCTTGATCGGCGCGGTCAACGGTGTTTCGATCACGCCAGGACCCACGCAGTTCACGCGCACGCCGTACGGCCCGAACTCGCTGGCCGCGCCGCGCGCCAGCTGCAGGATGCCCGCCTTGGTCGCCGAGTACACCGACTGTCCCGGCTCGACCACGAGAGAACGAATCGACGAGAAGAGCACGATACTGCCGCGCTTTTGTGCGACCATGATGCGCCCAGCCGTGCGCAGCACGTTGAAGTTGCCGGAGATGTTCACCTTGAGCACGCGATCGAGCTCCTCGTTCGTGTAGTCGAGGATCTTTTTTCGCACGTTGATGCTCGGCGTACAAATCACGATATCGAGACGTCCGTGCTTCGCCGCGATGCCGTCCAGCGCGCGATCGACCGACGCCGCGTCGGTGATATCGATGACGCCTGATTCGGTCGTGCCGCCGGCCTGCGCAGCGACCGCCGCCGCCTTATCCTGCGCGACATCGAGGCACACCACCGTGGCGCCCTGTGCGACGGCGCCGAGGGTGACGGCTTCGCCGATGCCGGATGCGCCGCCGATGATGACGGCAACCTTGCCGGTGAGATCAAAAATTCCGTAGCTGGCCATGACGCGCTGTCTACTCGCTGAGAGAGGGAAGGATGGTGCGTGTCGGGCCGTCTGGTCCGCCCAGCGCGCGCCGAATGAGTTGCACCACAAAGAAGGCCGTGATCGAACCGGCCAGTCCCGCCATGGCGGGCGTCACGCCGGCGATCGACAACGCGGTGGGCCAGAGCTTGAGCCCCCCGACGATGGCGATACCGGCCACGATCGCCGCCAGTGCATCGGCGGTCGCGGCGCGACGGCTAAACAATCCGGCCAAGATCGGCACGAACAGGCTCACGCCCATGATGGTGTAGAAGATACTGAGGGCACTCACCACGCCAGCCGCCGTGAGCGCCACGCCAACGCCAAGCGCACCGGCCAACACCGCCGTGATGCGAGTCACGCGCAACATCTGCACGTCGGAGGCCTCGCGATTCACGAACCGCTTGTAGAAATCCTGCGAGAGCGACGTGGTGAGCATGAAGAGTACGGCGTCGGCGGCACTCAACTCGGCGGAGAACACCGCCGCGAGCCCGAGTGTCCCGATCGCGAGGGGCACGCCTGACACCAGCAGCGTGGGCAGCGCCAGCTCAGCTTGCGCAAGATTGGGAAACTGCACGCGCGCCATCATCCCCAGCAACACGGGAATGCCGGCGTACAACATCAGTGCCAACGCATTGAGCCCGACACCGATGCGTACCGCGCGATCGTCACGGGCGCCGTAGATTTTTTGTAGCAACCCGGGCGACACAATGAAGGCTGGTCCGAGCATGGCGAGATACACGAGCCCCGAGCCGCCGCCACTCCACGGATTCCAGTAGTCCGCGGTAGGCTGCAGCGCGCGCACCGCCTGCCATCCACCCGACGCGGACAGCGCAAACGGAATGGCGATCGCAAAGCCCACCAGCTTCACGGTAAGTTGCACCACGTTCACGTACGCCGAGGTGAGCAAACCACCGGCCGCGAAGTACACGGTGATCAACAGACCGCCGAGAATGCAGCCGAGTCCCTTGGGCACCCCGGCCACGACGTTCAGAATCCACGACACCGCGATCAGCTGGCCCGCGAGAATGAACACCGCGCCGATCCAGAGCAGCGCCGCAATAACCGATCGCACCACCACGCCATAACGGAATTCGAGGTAATCGCCGACCGTGCGCAGATCATGCGTGGCCGCCACGCGACGGATGGCGGGACCAATCCAGAAGCCGAGGACGATGGAACCGATGCCGGCAGAGAGCACCCACCAAATGGCGGCGAGCCCATCACGATAGCCGAGGCCCGTGGCGCCGACCGTGGAACCGGCGCCGATGTTGGCCGCCAGCAACGTGCTGAAGAGCAGCCCGGGACCGAGCGCGCGACCGGCTACGAAGAAGTCGCCAGCGGTTTTCACGCGGCGCGAAATCCACGCCCCCAGGGCCAGCTGCGCCGCGGAATACGCGATGAGCAGCACAAGTTGTACGTTCACCGGCGGCGGCGCTCACACATGCAGCAAATCCCGTGGCGAGAGTATCGGTAAATGGACTGTGCGCGAGAGTTACGCCACACTTTCGTGCTTGACAAGCCTCCCGAGACCAGCGACGTTCGCCGCCATGCCTACCACTGCGCAACAGATCGATCGTGTCTTCGCGGCCATCGACTCGGCCACCGATGAAATGGTCGACTTCACCGCCGAGATGGTTCGCATCCCAACCGTTAATCCGCCGGGCGATGCGTACGAGGAGTGCGCGCACTTCATCGGTCAGCGCCTCGACGACTGCGGCTTTGCGGTGGAGTACCTCACCGCTGAAGGACACGCCGATCACACCCCGTCGCATCCGCGTGTGAACGTGGTGGGGCTACGTGAGGGCATGACGAAACGTCCGCTGGTGCACCTGAACGGTCATTTCGATGTCGTGCCGGCCGGTGCCGGTTGGACGGTCGATCCGTTCGGTGGGCTGGTGCGCGACGGGCGCATTTACGGACGCGGCACCTGCGACATGAAGGCCGGCATCACTGCGGCCATCTACGCCGCCGAAGCGATCCGGCGCGCCGGCGTTCAGCTGGTCGGCTCGGTCGAGGTCAGCGGGACGGTCGATGAAGAGAGCGGCGGCTTTGCCGGTATGGCCTGGCTGGCGCAGCAGGGACGCCTCAGCGCCGACCGCACCGACGCCGTGATCATTACCGAACCCACCAACACCGATCGCATCTATACAGGTCATCGCGGGGTGTACTGGTTCGAAGTCACCACCCGTGGACGGATCGCCCACGGCTGCATGCCCTTTCTCGGGGTAAGCGCCATCGAACACATGGGTGTGATTCTCGACCAGATCCGCCGCGAACTCATGCCCGCCCTGGGTGCGCGCACCACGGCGGTGCCGGTCAAGCCGGACGGCGCGCGCCATGCCACCCTCAATATCAACGGCATCGCCGGTGGACAGCCGATCGACGGGATCCAAACGCCGTGCGTGGCCGACCTGTGTCGTGCCGTATTCGACCGGCGCTTTCTCGTGGAAGAAGGGTTCGACGCCACGCGCGGCGAAATCGTGGAGCTGCTGGAGCGCGCCGCCCGCGAGACCCCGCACCTGATCTATGAACTCCGCGACCTGATGGTGGTGCATCCCGTGCGCACCCCCGATGGCGCCTCGGTGGTCTCGTCGCTCGAACGCTCCATCCAGCAGGTGCTCGGGCGCCCCGCCCTCCTCGCGGCCAGCCCGGGTACGTACGATCATAAGCATGTCGATCGCATCGCCGGCGTGCCGAACTGTGTGGCCTACGGGCCCGGCATCCTCGACCTCGCGCATCAGCCCGATGAGTACTGCGTCATCGATGATCTCGTGCAGTCCACGAAGGTCCTCGCGCTCTCGATCTTGGAGTTGACCGGCACGCTGTGACGTAGCCGGTACCGCGCCGAGCCTCGCCTCCGCTTTACAAGCGGTCGTGGTGCGGCGCACTTGGATGACAATGACTCGTGGTCACGCAGCGCCCTCGGCGCCGCGCGCAATGTCCGGTCGTACCTACTCCAGCATTCCCTGACGGCGTAGACAGTTGTCCTCATGAGGAGCATCAGATGAATCGTGGTTCTCGCTGGCCCGTGTTCCTGCTCGGCCTTGTCGCAGCGCTGCTGCCGCTCGGACCGTTGCACGCCCAATCCACTGGTACAGTTTCCGGTCGTGTCACCGACGAACGCTCGGGCCAACCACTCCCGGGCGCGCAAGTGTTCGTGGAGATCAGTCGCGTCGCGCGCTCCGATCAGGACGGGCGCTACCGCCTCGCTGAAGTGCCCGCCGGCAGTCGCTCGGTCACCGTGCGCATGATCGGCTATGCCACCAAGGTGGTGCCGGTCACCGTCACCGCCGGACAGACGCTCACCACCAACATCAGCCTCGCCGTGCGGCCGCTCGACCTCGATGCCGTGGTCGTCACCGGGCAGGGCGGTGAAATCTCCAAGCGACGCATCGCCACCACGGTCGATGTCGTGAGCCGTGAGAAAATCGAGGCGTCACCGGCGCGCCGCCTCGACGAACTGCTGCAAACCAACCTGCCCAGCGCGCAGATCCGCATGACGTCGGGCCAGCCCGGCACCACGTCGATCATGCGCACCCGCGGGATCACCTCGGTGAGCAACAACTCCACGCCCGTCATCTATGTGGACGGCGTGCGCATGGACAACCTCAACACCATCGCCACGCTCGGCATGAACGTGTCCGGCGTCCGCGCGCAAGGCGCGGCCACCAGCGCCATCGCCGATTTGCCGCTCGATAACATCGATCGCGTGGAGTTCATTCCCGGCGGCGCGGCCACCACGCTGTACGGCTCCGATGCCGCCAACGGCGTCATTCAGATCTTCACCAAGCGCGGCGTGTCCGGCGCCACGAAGGGCTACTTCGAATCGCGCCTGGGCTACGACACGCCGCAGACGCAATTCCTTTTCTTCGACCGCACCAAGGACCTGCTGTACCGCAACGGGCTCACGCAGACGTACACCGCGGGCATCGAGGGCGGCAACAACGCCATCACGTACAGCCTCTCGGGTAACCTGCGCGCCAGCGAGAGCCAGCGCGTATATGGCGACAACCGCTCCTTCGGCGTGCGCAATGCGATCGGCGCGAACATTGGCTCGCGGGGGCGCTATCAGGGATCGTTCGCCTACAACGAGACCGACTCGCCGCGCTTCCGCAACGGCAACGGCGGTGGCTACACCTCGTTGTGGGTGCTGGAAGACGGACGCTCGAGCGCGTTCGGCTTCAACAACAACATCGACAGCATGAATGGCGAGGAATACGCCAAGCTCAAGACGTTCGTGAACGACGCCGAGCGGCTGCAGGACAACCGGGTGTTTACGCGCTCGTTCCAGAGTTCGCAGCGGATCGACTTCGACCCGATGCCCACGCTCAAGACCCACATGACGTTCGGCCTCAACAACCGCTTCAGTAAGGAGCGCGCGATCGTCACGAATGAATATCAGGTCGCGACCAGAGCGTTCCCGGCCGGCACCACCGACCGTGGCAGCATCCAGAACTTCGAACGCGCCTTCACCGGCTTCACGTTCGATCTGGGCGGGCAACACACCAAGAACTTCGGCGACAAGCTGTCCGTCATCAGCTCCGTCGGCGCCCAGCTGTTCCGCAACGACGACGTGCAGGTGTCGTACACGGCCACCAACGTGCGCGACGGCGCGCAGACCGTGACCGGCGCCGGTGTGACACAGAGTTCGGACCTCGCCTATCGCGTGGCGAACTACGGTGTCTTTGCCCAGACCAACATCAGCTACCTGGAGAAGTACACCATGGAGCTCGGTCTGCGTGCCGACAAGAACACGGCGTTCGGCGCCAACACGGGGGCGCAGCTCTATCCGAAGGTCGGGCTGGTGTACGCCCTCGGCGCTGAGCCGTGGCTGCGCAAGCTCATCTCGGAAGAGCTGCTTTCCGATATCCGTCTGCGCGCCGCGTACGGGGTGGCGGGTCAGTTCCCGCAGCCGTTCGCGAACGATCGCACCGTCGCCATCAATTCGTTCAACGGACAGCAAGCCGCGACGTTCGGCCAACCCGGCAACGCCAATCTCAAGCCGGAACGCACCGGCACCTTCGAGATGGGCACCGACCTGAGCTTCCTGGAGAACAAGGTGTCGCTCGGACTCGGCTGGTACTCAGCCCGCACCGTCGACGCGCTCATTACGGCACCGCCGGCCCCGTCTACGGGCGAAACCAACCAGATCACCAACTTGGGTGAAATCGCCAACAAGGGACTGGAACTGCGTGGCTCCGTGACCCCGGTGAGCAATGCGAAGTTTCGCCTCACGCTCAACGGCGCGTTCAACACGTTGGACAACAAAGTGGTGAAGATGGGTGGCACGGCGCCGTTTCCCATCAGCGGCTACAGCGCCAGCACCGTGCAGGGCGTGGTGCAGGAAGGCTACCAAGTGGGCTACCTGCGCGGTCTCAAGGCCGAATTTGGTGCAGACGGCAAGATCACCGCGATCAAGCCGCTCTCGTTCCTGGGCAACCCGACCGCCGACAAGTTCGGCAGCTTCGGCGCGCAAATGGGCATCGGATCCCGCTTCAACTTCCTCATGAGCGCCGACTACCAGTTCGGCGCCCAGACGCACTCGTTCGATAAGGGCTTCCGCTACCTGTACGGTCTGGCCGGCACGGAGAACTACGTACCGGCTGCCGCGCTCGCACAGGCGCCGTACAACGGCAACCGGGCCCTGATCTGGTCGCAGGTGCAGAACCTGTGGATTCAGAACACGGACTACGTGGCCATCCGCAACCTCACCGCGGACTATCGCATGCCCGAAAAGCTCCTGCCGCGTGGCGCCAAGGATCTGCGCGTGGCGTTCTCCATCGCCAATCCGTGGCGCTGGACCGCATCCACCTTCGATCCTGAGACCGACTTCTCGTCGACCTCAGTGCAGGGTGGTGCCGCGGTGGGCGGATTTAACTACGCCACCGACAGCAGCCCGCGCACCTTCCTCCTCACTCTTCGCTTCGGGTTCTGATCATGCGCCGACAGACATTGATTCCTGCGTCGGTCCGCTTGTTCGCGCCGATGCTCGCGGCCACCGCACTTGGGGCCTGCAACGCCTTCACGCCCACCGAGGTCCGGAATCCGAACCTCACCGACCAGCAGTTCCTCGGCACCCCGTCAGCCGGCGCCTCGTGGCTGCGCGGCACCAGTCGCCAGTTTCTGCTCACGCTCAACGGCGTCGTGCAGAACGCGGAGCTCGGGTCGGACAACTACTTCAACAACTACACGACCAACAACCAGCAGTTCGACGCGCCGAACATTTTGTACGTCGATCCCGATGTCACGTCGATTCAGAACACCATCGCACGACTCCGCTACATGGCGAGCTTCGGGCTGGACAGCGTGTTCCCGCGGGATCCACTCGTGACCCCGAACGAAAAGGCCGAGACTTATTACCTGCGCGGCGTCGCCAGCGTGTTCGCCGGCGAGATGTTCGTTGGACTACCCGCGGTACCCAACGGCCCCGTCGTGGATGCGCAAGCGAATCTGAATGCGGCAGTCGCCGACTTCACGCAGGCGCGCACGCTCTCTACCGATGTGCCCAGCAAGAACAGTTATACGCTGGCCCTCGCGCGGGCGTACCACCGGTTGGGCAACAAGGCCAAGGCGGTCGAAGAGGCGCAGGCGCTGCTCACGGCCAATCCAACCTTCATTCGCAATGCGGTGTTTGACCCGATCAACGGCCCGTCCAACAACATGACGGGCGTGCTGACCAGCTCCGTCAACAACTTCCAGCCGTTGCCGCGTCTCGACTTTCTGGATCCCAAGTTCCTCAACCGGGGCGCGGCGATTCAGAGCCCGATCGCCTTCCAGAAGTCGGAGGAGGCGCACCTGATCATCGCCGAAGCCAACATCGCCGACAACAACCTCATGGCGGCGAAGGACCGGTTGAAGCTGCTGCTGGCGCTGGTGCTCACGCGCACCACGGAGCCGTGGGACAGTCGCCTGCAGCTGCGCGGTCGCGCGGCCGGTAAGGTGATCTATCCGAACACCGCGGATACGAAGGTCGCGTTCGCGCCCGGACAGCCGTTGCAGGACGGCTTCGTGCTCACGCGCTCCATGCCGACCGTCCGCGTAGCGACCGTTTCCGGCACCTCGGTCACCACCGCCCGCATCGACGCCATCACCACGGCCGACGACGCGCTGTACGTGCTGTACCTCATGCGCCAGGAAATCTTTATCGCCGAAGGACGCCGCCTGGCCGACCTCGGCATCAAGCTCCCCGTGGCGCAGACGGAAGTCATCGCCAACAAGAACACCAAAGACGGCGAGCCGTACACGTTGGCGCAGATCCCGTCGTTCATCCCGCGTGCCTTCGAGATGGACGCCTTCACCTACGATGCCGCTGCTAAGACCGTGGTCATCAAGCACGACATGAACCGGACGCTTGTGTTGAACAAGACGTCTCCGCTCGTGCTTCCCTTCCATTAAACGGTCGGCCTCTTCCATGGCTCAGCGTTCCCGTTTCATCTTCACCTCCCCCGGCGCGCGATGGCGCGCCGGGGTGCTGGTGGCCTCCGCGCTGCCAGCGCTGGCCCTACCAGCCCTCGCGCTCCGCGCCCAGCCCGCGCGCCCGGCCACACAGCCTCCGCCACGCGTCACCGTGGTCGGCCCCGGCCCAACCAACTCGCTCACCGACGTGCCCGGACTCAAAGTCGGCCACTTCACCCGCTCGGACAGCGGCTACCGCTCCGGCACCACCGTTATTCGCACCGAAAAAGGGGCCACCGCCGGCTATAGCCAGATGGGTGGCGCGCCAGGCACCAAGGAAACCGATCTCCTCAAGCCGGGCGGTCAGGTCCGCACCGTGCAGGCCATCATGCTCGGTGGCGGCAGTGCCTTCGGCCTCGATGCGGCGACCGGCGTGATGCAGTGGATGGAAGAGCACAACTTCGGCGTGCCCGTGGGTGGCGGCGTCGTACCGATTGTGCCCGCCGCAATCCTCATGGACCTCGGCCGCGGTGGCAACTTCAAGAAGCGCCCCGACGCCTCGTTCGGCTACAAAGCCACGGACGCCGCCACCACCGACCCCGTGCAGAGCGGCCGCATCGGCGTGGGCATGGGTGCCGGCTGGGGCATGGGCACCGCCAGTGTCAAACTGTCTAACGGCTACACCGTAGCGGCCATCGTCGGGCTCAACCCGGCGGGGTCACCGCTCGACCCGCGCACCTGCCTCCCCTACGGCTTCTTCCTTGAGCTCGGCGACGAGTTCAACCTGGTGCAGCCCAAGGCCGAGGAATGCGCCGCAGCGGCCACCGGCCGCGGTGGTCCGAACGACGGCTCGGACGGCGCCCCGCGCAACACCACCATTGCTCTCGTGGCCACCGACGCCCCGCTGTTCGACCTCGAGGCCGAGCGCATGGCGCAGATCGCCAATGCGGGGCTCGCCCGTTCCATCCGCCCCATTCACGGTATTGGCGACGGGGACACGGTGTTCGGCATGGCCACGACACTGCCCACCACCCAAATGAGCAACGGCGATCTGCAAGCCATCTTCAACGCCGGGGCCGATGTCCTCGGGCGGGCGGTCGTGCATGCAGTGCTGATGTCCAAGCAGGTCGGCACCAGCCGCGTGGGATATTGTCAGCAGTATCCGAGTGCCTGTGTGAAGCGCACCGGCGCCGGCAAGTAACGCCGCACCACCTCCTTTAGAACCAGATACATGAAGCGACTCGCCGGCGGGCTGCTGGCCATGCTCATGCTCACCGGGGCCGCCAGTCCCGCCGCCAGCACCCTCGACATCTACTTTATCGATGTCGAGGGAGGACAAGCGACCCTCATGGTCACGCCGGCCGGTGAGTCGTTCCTGATCGATGCGGGATTTCCCGGTGACGGCACGTTCGCGTCGAAACCGGGCGACCCGGCGAAGGCCCGTGATGCCCAACGCATTCTGGCCGCCGCCCGCGATGCGGGAGTGCGCCAAATCGATCACCTCATGCTGACCCACTACCATGCCGATCACATGGGTGGGGTCATCGAGCTGGCGCAACTGCTCCCGATCCGTCATTTCATCGATCACGCCGCACCGAGCGCCGAGGCGGAAGTGATCGTGCCGGGCACAATGGCGCTGTACGACGCCTACGTGGCGCTGCGGGCCAGCGGCACGCACACCGAGCCGAAGCCGGGTGACCGACTCCCCCTTGGTGGCGTGGACGTGGTGGTGGTGGCCTCCGCCGGCGACATTCTCACGGCACCGCTCACGGGGGCGGGGCAGTCAAACCCGGCCTGTACCGGCAGCGGCGAGCCGGCGCAGGAAAAAACGGAGAACCCGCGCTCGACCGCCATTCGCGTACAATTCGGAGCGTTTCGATTTCTCAACGTGGGGGACCTGAGCGGCGCACCGCTCTTCGCCCTCACCTGCCCCACCAATCTGATCGGCACGGCGCAGCTGTACCTCATTGCACACCATGGTGGCAACGATGGCGCGGATCCATCGCTGTTCGCCGCTGTGAAGCCGCGCGTGGCCATCATGAACAACGGCCCGCGCAAAGGCGCGCAGGCGCGCACGTTCGCGACCATCCGCGGGATCCGCACCATCGACGGCTGGCAGCTGCACCGCAGTGACAACGCCAACATCGAAAATTTCGCCGACGCCCGTATCGCTAATCTCGACGAGAACACCAGCGCCTGGCTCAAAGTGTCCGCCAGCCTCGACGGCAGCTTCACCGTCACCAACGGACGCACTGGGCACTCCACCGCGTATCCGCGGTAACCGCAACGCGGTAACCGCGCGCACTCATCACCACACGAGTTCTGAGATGACCGCTCCGACCACGCTCTCCCCGACCCTCGATTCGCAGTGGATGCCGTTCACCGCCAACAAGGCGTTCAAGGCACGACCGCGACTGCTCGTTAGCGCCAAGGACATGCACTATCAGTCCGATGACGGGCGCGAGATTCTCGACGGGACCGCTGGGCTCTGGTGCGTGAACGCGGGACACTGCCGCACCCCCATCATCGACGCGATCAGTCGGACGGCTTCGACGCTGGATTTTGCGCCGAGCTTTCAGATGGGCCATCCGCTGTCGTTCGCATTGGCCGACAAGCTGGTGAAGCTGCTCCCCACCGGCATGAACAAGGTCTTCTTCTCCAACTCGGGGAGCGAGGCGATAGACAGCGCGCTCAAGATCGCCATGGCCTACCATCAGGCTCGCGGCGAACCGGAGCGCAACATGTTCATCGGACGCGTGCGCGGCTATCACGGCGTGGGCTTTGGTGGCATTTCCGTGGGGGGCATCGAGACGAATCGCAAAACGTTCACGGCACAGCTCATGCCCCACATCGATCATCTGCCGCACACC
>Ga0049082_10000425_pt1 | contig 11888 bp, 10 predicted proteins | sample GreLakmeHU45MSRF_FD_66718 | JGI IMG/M metagenome (GOLD analysis project Ga0049082, IMG submission 66718) | Freshwater lentic microbial communities from great Laurentian Lakes, MI, USA - Great Lakes metaG HU45MSRF | ecosystem: Environmental > Aquatic > Freshwater > Lake | place: Great Lakes... | reverse complement strand
AGCTTGGGTTTTTTTTAAATTTAATCCTGATATTGTTATTTGCCATTCTGGTCGCGCTTTATTATACTCTCGCGCAGCAAGATTTTTGATTTTTAAAAAAATACCAATAGCAGTAATTGATCACGGAATAAACCCAGCTAAATTTCTTAAAGCTGATTATATTTTGACGGTTAATTCTTTTTTTATGAAGGAAATGATAAAAGCTGGAAATTCAGCAAATAGATCATTATCAATTCCTAACATGATTGAGGTTCCGCAAGAATTTAAGGAACTTATTAAACCGCCATTTGCTAAAAAAACTCGTCTTGGATCATTGGGAAGATTGGCTGAAGAAAAAAATTATGATAAGGTAATTAGAGCTATAAAAATTCTTAAAGAGCAAAATATTGAAGTTGAATTTTCAATTGGGGGAGTTGGAGTTGAACAAAAAAAACTTGAAAATTTAGCCACAGAATTGGGAGTTGAAAATAATCTAAAAATTTTGGGTTGGGTTGATGATAAAAAAGAATTTTTTAGTAATATTGATATTTTTATTTTACCTTCAAAATATGAAACCTTTGGTATTGCTATTTTAGACGCCATGCTTTATTCAACTCCAATCATTACTAGCAATAGTTGGGGACCTGATGAAATAATTGAAGATGGAGTTACGGGTTTAAAAATTTCCAAGGATGATGATCAGCAAATTGTTAATTTAATTGCTGAAGCTGTTATAAAATTAATTAATAATCAAGAGTTGGCAAAAACAATGGCATCTAATGCAAATAAACAATTTTTTTCTGAATATACCGCCGAAATTGTTTCCGATAAGTTGTATAAAATATGCGAAAAAATAATCTCTGAAAATAAATAATAACTTTATAAATAAAATATTGACTAAAAGTTTTATTAAACTACAATTAATTTATATATTGTTTAAAGTAAACAGTTTTAAACCGATATTTAATAAATATTTTTTTGCACCATTTAAATAAATTTATATGATTAATTCACCATTAATTGAAAATAACATGTTCGACACACTAACTTTTTCAAAAAAAATGCAAAACGCTGGAATGACTCAGAATGTAGCTGAGCAATTAGCTTATAGCCTACTTAATTTCCAAAATAACCAATTTGAAAATCTTCTAACTAAGAATGAATTTAAAAAATTTGAAACAGAAGTTAGGCGTAACATTGAGAATGTTAAAAGCGATATTCAAGAAGTTAAGAATGACATCGAAGAAGTTAAGAATGACATCGAAGAAGTTAAGAATGACATCGAAGAAGTTAAGAATGACATCGAAGAAGTTAAGAATGACATCGAAGATGTTAAGAATGACATCGAAGATGTTAAGAATGACATCGAAGAAGTTAGGTGGGATATTGAAGAGTTTAGGGCTGAAATAAAAAGCATTCGCTTTGATTTTAAAAACGATGTTGAAAATCTTGTTAGTAAAAAAGAATTTAATTTAAAAATGAAAAATCTTGAACTTAATATTACTATTAAAATGGGATTGATGATGGCATCTGGTATTGGTATTCTGGCTTTATTAATTAAGATTTAATTTTAAAAAATGAAGTTTTTTATGTTAATTTTTCAATGGCAAAAAAACCTTCACTTAGATTAACATCTGGGGATAAAACAGGAATATTGTGACTCTTTGCTTCTTGCAAAAAAATATTAATTTTATCGGTATTATCGATCTCAAGATTAATTGAAGCGGTTAAAAATTCTGGTAAGAAATGCGCTTTAAGGTAAGCGGTTTGATATGAGATCATGGCGTATGCTGCAGCGTGAGATTTGTTAAAACCATATCCAGCAAATTTGTCGACTAGATCAAAAATTTCATTAGCTTGATTTTCGCCAATATTATTTTTTTTTGCACCTAAAACAAATATCTCGCGTTGCTGCTCCATTTCTTCTTTAATTTTTTTACCCATAGCTCGCCTAAGTAAATCAGCACTTCCAAGACTATAGCCAGATAGAATTTTAGCGATTTCCATGACTTGCTCTTGATAAACAATTACCCCATAAGTTTCTTGTAAAACAGTTGCTAAAAGCGGATGAGGATATTCGATCTTTTCTTCGCCATGTTTCCGTTTGATGTAAGTGGGAATATTATCCATTGGCCCAGGGCGGTAAAGAGAAATTAAGGCGATAATATCTTCAATTTTATCGGCACGCATTTGACGAAGAACAGAACGCATACCCAAGGATTCAATTTGAAATACCCCTACAGAATCACCGCTTGCAAGCATTTTAAAAGTTTGCTTATCATCGAGACGAATATTGTTAATATCAATTTTTTTATCGCGAGTTTTTTCGATTAATTTAACAGTTTCAAAAATAGTTGTTAAAGTTTTTAACCCAAGAAAGTCAAATTTTACTAAACCTGCTGATTCAGCATATTTCATCGAATAACCAACAGCAGGCATTGTTGAGCCTTGATCATTATATAATGCGCAAATTTCGTGAAGAGGGCGGTCGCCAATTACCAATCCTGCAGCATGAGTAGAAGCGTGGCGATTAAGCCCTTCCAATTTCAAACTAATATCAACCAATTTAGTAATCTGGGGATCTTCCTTAATAGCATTTTGTAAATCCTTATCCATGGTAATGGCTTTCTCAAGAGTAACTGCTTCAACGGCATTAAAAGGAATTAATTTACAAATGCGATCAACCTGACTATATGGCATGTTCATAACACGCCCAACATCTTTCAATACTGCGCGTGCTTGCAATTTTCCAAAAGTAATTATTTGCGCAACATAATCATTGCCATATTTTTCTTGAACGTAATTGATTACTTCATCGCGACGTAATTGACAAAAATCAACATCAAAATCTGGCATTGAAACTCTTTCGGGATTTAAAAATCTTTCAAAGAGCAAGCCAAAGCGTAATGGATCTAAATCAGTAATTTGTAAAGACCAAGCAACTGCTGAACCAGCCCCAGATCCGCGACCCGGTCCAACTGGAATTTCATGTTTTTTTGCCCATTTTATAAAATCAGAAACGATTAAAAAATAACCAGAAAAATTCATTTTAATGATAATTCCTAACTCATAATCAAGGCGATCAAAATATTGTTTTTCAATAATAGCTTGTGAAGAAATATCAGTTTCTTCGAGTATAAATTTACTGGCTAATCTAACTTTTAAACCTTGATGAGCTTGGTTTTTTAATTCAGTTTTTTCATCGAAATCTTTCTCATTGCTAAATTTTGGAAGAGTAGGGGGGCGTTCAAATGCCATGGTCTGACATTTGCGAGCAATGTTGATTGAATTTTCTAAAGCCTCAGGGAGATCACTAAAAAGTTCCGCAAATTCCTGCGGATCTTTAAGATATTGATGAGGGGAATTTTTTTTACGATCTGGAGCATTAACTAAAAGACCTTCATAGATGCAAGATAAAATGTCTTGCGCTTCATGCATTTCTTTTTTTAAAAAATAAACATGATTACTGGCAATTATTGGTAAGTTTTTTCGAATGGCAAGTTTTAGAAATTTATCCTCCGTAAGATCTTCTTCTTTAGTGCCGTGACGAGTTATTTCTATATAAAAATTTTTATCAAAAATTTGTGCCAACTCATCACAAAATTTTTCAGCTAATTTATCTTGGTCATTTAAAAACATTTTACCTAGAATTCCAAATGTCGCTCCTGATAGACAAATTAATCCATTAGCTTTGTCTTTTAAAAAGTTAAAATCAATGTAGGGGGTAATAGAGTTTTGGCGATTAAGATATGATTGACTTACCAAAAACATTAAATTTTTATAACCTTCGCAATTATAGGCAATTAGGGTTGTTGGACAAAGTGACCTTTGTATGTCAAGAGTAGAAGGATTTTTTTGCTCAACAATCTTAAAATTTATCATTAATTCACAGCCTAAAATTGGCTGAATCCCAGCTTTCTTGCAGGCGATTGAAAATTCAAGTGCGCCAAATAAATTTTGTGAGTCACTTATTCCAAGGGCAGGAAGTTGAAAATGTTTGGCGCGATCAATTAAATCGGGGATTTTTATTGCACCTTGACAAAGCGAGTATGTTGTGTGATTGCATAGAGGGATGTAAGTTAAAGGATAAGAAGTTTGAGTTTTATGATGATCATTTTCAACTGCTAAAATTTTACCATTAGTTGCTGGTAGTTTGGCGATTTGCGAATCCTTGATATTTGATTTATTCGCGGCGCTGTTCAAATCGTCAAAATAATCATCAATTAAGCCATCTTTTTCCAAATCATCAATATGGTTGTAGTCAAGCCTTTCTAGGTCAAAATCACCGTTATTCCACATGTCATTATTTTGATTTATATTTTTTTGGGTAATTGGCATCGAGTATTTTTTAAAAATTTAAATTTTAAAATTGTAAGTTTAGTAATTTATCTAAATCAAATTATTTGAAGTTTTTTAAAATCACAAACATTAATTTTTAAATATTATTTAAATTGCCTAGAAATATGAGAGAGTAGGAGAAAGCAGCGGGTAAAAAATTCATGATCATTTAACAAACAGGCTAAATAATTTTCAAAATAGCAACATAAATGTCGGGAGCCACCACCACGCAAACCCGGCGTGTGTACCTATTTACTGTAAAAGTTATTTTATTTAGCACACTCCCGACACTTACATTTTTCGCACATTATTTTTTTTATGGCAAGTAATTTTTTTAGTTTTTTTAAAAAAAATCTTTCAAACCTTGATTTTCTAGAGCTATAATGATATTAAAAAAGTTGTATAAATAGTTACTTTAAGCAATGAATCACTAAAAATTTATTTACTAAAAATTCTATAGTTTCTTTAAGGTTTTTTAGGGATCTATAGGGATTTTTTAATTATTATAAATTATGATTTATCTAATTTAAATTTGTTAACTTTTGTTTCAATTATTTTTTTTGCTTATTATTAAATATCCACGATAATTGTCACCATCTTTTGTATTCATTGCTTTGACAATAGTTTCAAGCGATGTCCAAAACCATTTATTTTTATGTAATGCGCTGTCAAGAATCAAAACTTCATCATTGAATTGATTATATGCAACGATCGGTGAAATGTGACCATTTGAAGTTTTATTAAGAATTTTGCCATCAAAATTAGCAAGGATGAAATTATTTTGATCTTGCAATACATTCATAAGCCGTTTACGAAATTCATTTATCTGATCGCTTTCAGTCAGATGAATTTTGGTAACATCTAAATGATAAACCTCTTCTAAAATAACCGATAATTGGCTTAATGTTAATCCTGGATCAAAAATTTCATGACGCTTATTGCCTTCTTTTATGATAGAGGAGGGTTTTTTAAAATTAATTATATCGCGATTTTTTATTTTGTCCGTTGCTTTGTTTAAGAAATTTTGTTGCGTAAGAATTTTATATTCAACAATATCTCCATTTGGTTTAGTGATTTGATTGGCTATTTGATTATTAATTTCGCCATAATTTAAAGCATTTATAATCATAACAGAACTTGCAATGGCGCAATAAAGTGGATTAATTTGTGGTTGATAAAAATTTATTAATTGATAAAAATCATTTTTAAATTGACTTCTATTTAAATTTTTTAAACTACTAGGATTGTTAAAGGAATCGCTTGAATCAGGAGTGATTTTTTGGGAGTTGGACTGAATTTTAATATTTTCTTGCGCATAGCTTACGTTAGTAAATGTTAAAATTGTTAAAAATATTATTAATAAATAATTTTTCATAAAAAATGTTAAAAGAATTAGATATAAATAATTTATGTGATAAAAAAATCTTGGATTTAATTGATCAATTTCTTGAATTTTTAAAGGTTGAAAAAAAATATTCAATTAACACTCTTAAAGCTTACAAGAACGATATTTTTTATTTTATTAAATTCCTGTTTAATATGAAAGAAAAAATTGTAAATGTAAATTTTTTGGAAGAAATAAATTTGCATGATTTGCGCAAGTGGCTCAGCTTCAGATCTAAGGATCACGTAAATAGTTCTAATGCAAGAGCAGTTGCGGTAATTAGAAGTTTTTTTAAATTTTTGAATCGCAATTCACTTCTTAAAAACCGTGAAGTTGAGAAATTGAAAACACCTAAAAATATTAAACCATTACCCCGACCTATCGATGTGGTGGATATTAGAAAAATTATCGAAGCAGTTGGGCAAATTAGAAAAATTTCTTGGCAGGTTAAGCGAGATCAAGCATTGCTTTATTTGATTTATGGCACTGGTTTAAGGATTTCCGAAGCATTGAGAGTCAACCTCCTTGCTCTTGAGAATAAAAGGGATTTGGTGGTTATGGGTAAAGGAAAAAAACAAAGAATAGTTCCATTATTAGTCAAGGTTAATCAAGCGATTAATGAATATTTACATGAATTACCCTTTGATTTAAATGGTTATCAGCCAATATTTTTAAACAATAATAAACAAACCATGACAAGATTTGATTATAATTTCTTGATCAAAACTATCCGGCGAAAATTGAATTTAAGTGAAACGATAACTCCACATAGTTTTCGTCACTCATTCGCAACTCATTTACTTGAAGGTGGAAGTGATTTAAGGTCGATCCAAGACCTACTTGGACATGAAAGTTTAGCTACAACGCAAAGATACACCAAAGTTAATCGATCGATTTTAATTGATGCATATCAAAAGTTTTCAAATCGTAAATAATTATTCAAATTTTACTTCAACTTTGGTAATTTTTTTATCTAATTTTTTCAGAACTTCTTCGCTAATATCAAGGGAGTCTTCAAAGAAAACGGTTTGTGAAGCAGGAATTATAACTTCATAATTTTTATCTTTTGAGATTTCGCCAATAATTTCTTTAATAATTTCATTGACTTTACTCATTGATTCCATTGATGCTTTTTTCAAACTATTTTGTTTACGATCAACATAGGTTTTTAAATCATCAACTTTTTTCTCAAATTTTTGTACTTCTTTTTCAAATCCATCCTTAGAAAGAACTGTCTTTTTTGCCTCAATAGATTTTTGTTCATTTTCTAAATCATTTTGTTTTTTGGTAACTTCTTTTTGATATTCATCTTGCCTTTTATTGACCTTGTTTTGAATATCGCGCATCGCTTTTGATTCTTTAATAATTTTTTCAAGATCAAGAATAGCTATATTGCTTGCATTAGCATTTGCAAACGCTAAACATGATATTAGAGTTATAGTCAAAAGTTTTAATGAGATGAATTTTTTTTCAAGAATGATTTTTTTCATATTATTTATGTAGACTTGGTTTTTAAAAAAAATAATCTTTATTCTTTCAATTTATTTTGCAATTATTAAATTTAAAATCAATTGAACTAAAAATTATTTCTTTACTAAATTAAAAATAAAACTTTACAATGCAATCCTAACTTTAATAAAGTTTTTTATTACAATAATTTTATAAATTTTTTAAATGTCTAAAAATAATAACTCTACAAATATGAACAAAAGACCAGCCATTAAAGAAGTACAAGAAGCGGTAAGAACCCTTATTTCTTGGGCAGGAGATAATCCTGATCGCGAAGGTTTAATTGATACGCCGATGAGAGTTGCTAAAGCATATCGCGATTTTTTCTCGGGCTATGATAGTGATCCTAAGGAAATTCTCGGTAAAACTTTTGAGGATATTGATGGTTACGAAGAAATTGTTTTAATAAAAAACATTCGCATGGAATCACATTGTGAACATCACATGGTTCCTTTTATTGGAGTTGCTCATGTTGCTTATATTCCAAATAAAAAAGTTGTAGGAATTAGTAAAATTGCGCGTCTAGTTGATATTTTTGCAAAACGTTTACAAACTCAAGAAACTCTTACAATTCAAATTGCCACAACGATTCAAGAGGTTTTGAATCCTAAGGGTGTAGCAGTTTTTATTGATTCTAAACATCAATGTATGACTACTCGTGGAATTCATAAAGATAAAGCATCAACGATTACCATGTCAATGCTTGGAAATTTTAAAGGTGATCCAGTATTAGAGGATCGCTTTTTAAACATGATTAAAATTAATTCGCAAGAATGTTAATTGTTTCGCACAAAAAAATTATTTTAGCTTCAACTTCAAAAATTCGTCAACAACTTATGGTTGAAAGTGGCTTAGATTTTTCGATCCAAAAACCATTTTTTGATGAAGACCAAGAAAAATCAAAATATTCTAACTTAAAACCGCAAGATTTATCAATTTTTCTAGCCAAAGAAAAGGCATTATCGGTTAGCAGAAAATTCCCTGAATGTTATGTAATTGGCTCAGATCAGGCTTGTGAATTTGAGGGTTTCGAAATTTCTAAATCAAAAAATCGTCAAGAAGCGATTTCTCAATTACAAAAATTTTCAGGAAAAATTCATTTTCAAAATAATGCCTCGGTTATTGCTTTCAATTCACAAATTATTTTTGAAAATTTTTCACAAGTGCGGTTGCAAATGCATGATTTAAATTTATCGCAAATAGAAAAATATGTTGATCAAGATCAATCCTGGGGATGTGCTGGAAGCTATAAATACGAGTCTTTTGGCAAATGTCTTTTTGCAAGTGTTAAGGGCGATTACTTTGCAATTTTAGGTTTGGCGATTCAACCCTTGTTAAGTTTTTTATATCAACAAAAAATAATTAGTTTTTAGATTTATGGAAGTTTTAACATATGATATCTTATTTAGTTTATTAACTTTAACTTTTTTAGAGATAGTATTAGGAATCGATAATTTGATTTTTATAGCGGTAGCAGTATCTAAGCTCCCATCTAAAAAAAGAAAAACAGCTCGACTTTTCGGCCTATCCTGCGCCTTTGTTATTCGAATTATAATGTTACTAACTCTTTCATGGGTTATGAGTTTTACCGATCCACTTTTTTTCATTGGGCAGCAAGGTTATTCATTTAAAAATTTCCTGCTATTCTTCGGTGGATTATTTTTAATTGCCAAAAGTGGTTGGGAAATAATTTGCGATATTTTTTTTAACGATAACTCATCCGATGAAAAAACCAAAAATGGTTCCGCTCGAAATATGTTAGCAGCGATTTTTCAAATAGTTATAATCGATTTTGTATTTTCATTTGACTCAATAATTACTGCAGTTGCAATGACTAATAACATTCCCGTTATTGTTACTGCCATAACAATTTCCATGATTGCGATGTTGTTTGCTTCCGAAAAAATTAGTTATTTTTTACAAAATTATCCATCATTAAAAATCGTTGCCTTGGCTTTTATTTTAATGATAGGAATAATATTGCTTGCCGATGGAATTCACATTGAAATTTCTAAAGGTTACCTCTATTTCTCATTAGTTTTTACTCTTATCGTCGAGAGTTTAAACATAATTGCAAGGAAGCGTCGTAAAAATAATTCCAATCATTAATTTATTAAAAATTAATTTTAAAATTTAATGACAAATCAACTGCCAAAAAAAATCGCTGTTATTGGTTCGGGAATTTCAGGATTAACCTGCGCATATTTCTTAAGTGATCATTACGACATAAAGCTCTATGAAAAAAATGATTATTTGGGAGGTCATTCAAATACTGCAAAAATTAATTATAATGGTCGTGATATTTCTGTTGATACGGGTTTTATAGTTTTTAATTTTGCCACATATCCAAATCTGGTAAAATTTTTTGAACTTTTGCAAGTTGACATAAAAAAAAGTAATATGTCTTTTGCTGCAAAGATTGATGACTCTAAATTAGAATACGCCGGAACATCGCTTGCAAGCCTTTTTGCGCAGAAAAAAAATTTATTTAATCCGCGTTTTTGGCAAATGATTTTCGACATTTTGCGCTTCAATAAAAAAGCTCTTGAACTTCTTAAAAAAGATTGTTTACCCAATTATACTCTCAAAAATTTTTTAGAAGATTTGCGAGTAAAAAAATATTTTCAGCAATATTATCTTTTGCCCATGGCATCAGCTATTTGGAGTTCGCCACTTGATAAAATAATTGATTACCCCGCGCAATCATTTGTCAATTTTTTTAAAAATCACGGTTTATTATCAGTTACCAATCAACCGCAATGGTATACTGTTGAAGGTGGATCATGTAGTTATGTTGAAAAAATTTCTAAAAAAATCTCTACGCATTATAGTTTAAATGATCAAGTTAAAAAAATTTATAAAAATGAACAAGGAAAGCTGGTCGTTGTTAGTGAAAAATCTCAAGAAGAGTTTGATAAAATAGTCATTGCAACTCATAGCGATCAAGCTCTAAAGATGCTAACTAATCCTACTGAAATTCAACAGAAAATATTAAAAAATATTAAATATCAAAAGAATCTAGCAATTTTGCATAAGGATCAATCAGTTATGCCAAAAGCTAAGAAAGCTTGGGCAAGTTGGGTTTACAGCTGTAAAAATAACCAAAGCGACCAATTAGCGGTAAGTTATTGGATGAATAATTTGCAAGGAATTGATGAAAAATATCCACTTTTTGTAACTTTAAATCCAAATCAAGAAATTTCCAAGGATGACATTTTTGCTAGCTATGAATATGAACATCCCATATTTGATAGCGAAGCAATATTAGCACAAAATAAAATTTCTCAAATGCAAGGACAAGACCAGATTTATTTTTGCGGAGCTTATCAAGCATTTGGTTTTCATGAAGATGGAATAAGTTCAGCATTAAAAGTGTTAAATCAACTGCAAATAAAGGCTCCATGGCAGTTATAAAAATTATAAAAAATTTTATTAATTTACAAAAAAAATTTCTAAAAAAATTTTATTATGATTTTTTAAATATTTTTTTTGGGGCAAAAAATAACGATAAAATTTTTTCTTCTAGGGTTAAAAATTTTCCTAGCCTAATGTTAGTTTATGCTAATCTTATGCATTTAAGGACAATTCCAAAAATTAATAAATTCCTTTATAAAGTTTTTTATATTTGTTTCGATATAAGTAAAATCGACAATCTTAAGTGTAAATTTTTTTCACTTAATAAGTTTAACATTTTTAGTTTTTATATAAAAGATCATGGTAAACGAGATGGATCTAGTTTGGAACTATGGATTCGCCAATTACTTTATGAAAAAAATCTTGATGAATATGTTAAAAAAATTTTTCTTTTTACGCATCCTCGTATTTTTGGATATGTTTTTAATCCGGTTAGCTTTTGGTTTTGTGTTGATGATGAAAATAATTTGCGAGCAATTTTATTTGAAGTAAATAATACTTTTTCTCAGAATCATTGTTACCTTGTTTATAATGAAAATAAGGAAATTATAACCTCAAATCAATGGTTTGAATGTAGTAAAAATTTTTACGTCTCACCTTTTTTTGAAATTGCTGGAAAATATAAATTTCGTGTAAATTTTGTCGTTGATAAAATTGCCGTATGGATTGATTATGTAATTGAAGATAAAAAAAATTTATTAACAAGTGTAATTTCTTATGACATTAAGCCGCATAACAGTAGCAATCTTTTACGGGCTTTTTTGCAAATTCCATTTTTAACTTTCCAAGTAATTTTTCTTATTCACTGGCAAGCATTAAAATTATTTTTTAAAAGAAATAAATATATTGCAAATCCCAATAAAATTCCAAAAAATATTACCACTAATCATGATTAAAATTTTTTAAATAAAATTTGTTAATCGTTAAAATTAATTTTGATAAAAGTTTAAAATATTATGAAAAAAAATGATTTTCTAAAACAAGCTTTCGAAAATATCGAATATGGTTCTTTATTGGTCAAGCTTAAGCAATCAGATGTAAATTTTGAATTTGTTGGCAAAAAAGTTGGGTCAAATGCCGATATTACAATTGAAGATGAAACTATTATCGAGCAATTAATTTTAGGTGGTGATATTGTTTTTGGTGAGTCATATATAAATAAAAAATGGCATAGTAGTGATGTCGTTAATTTACTTACATTTTTAACCAATAATGCCAATTGTTTAGAGCGTTTTTTTCATGCTAAGAAATTCCAGTTTTTATT
>Ga0049082_10000423_pt1 | contig 11896 bp, 20 predicted proteins | sample GreLakmeHU45MSRF_FD_66718 | JGI IMG/M metagenome (GOLD analysis project Ga0049082, IMG submission 66718) | Freshwater lentic microbial communities from great Laurentian Lakes, MI, USA - Great Lakes metaG HU45MSRF | ecosystem: Environmental > Aquatic > Freshwater > Lake | place: Great Lakes... | reverse complement strand
TATAGTATACGTAGAGGCACTATAATTAGATCCGGTACAATTAAATTTGTCGTGCAGCCAGGCCAGCCGCCAATGTATGATGAAGAATATACCGAAAACAGTAACATTGGTATAACTACTAGGTTAACATCTTTGAGTGGTGCCACCAATTTAATAGTAACACTATCTAACTTGGGTCTAGATGCTACTTTAAATTTTGATGTTAAAACTCTGCATTAATCAACAGTGAAAATTTGGATGCTCAAGCCCGATGAACGGTTGCGAGAATGGATGATGTTCCGCAATCAGATCGGCCAAGTTACATTAGAGCAGGCATGCGATCAAACCACGCAATTGTGGAGTTACGCTCCGTTTGTATCACACTACCTAGATGCCAATCGAGATATCAGCCTCATACCGTGGCCAGACCCCTGGGTACTTTTATACGAAAATTATTACTGTGATATTGCAAAAAGCCTAGGAATGCTGTATACTCTGTATTTAAGTAGCCATAGGCCCAAGGATATTGCGCTAGTTATGGCTCAAGATCTTGACACCAAACAAGGATATAATTTAGTTCAAATTGAGCAGGGAAAATATATACTTAATTTCGAATTCAATACAGTAGTAAATAACACACTGACAGAGAATCTAAAGGTACTTCGAAGATATACCGCTCAAGATCTAAAAATAGATCTCTATTAAAATTAAAAGAAAAGGCATCAATGATACCCATTCAAGTACTAAAAAGAAACGGCAGCAAGGTAGCACTAGACCTTAACAAGTGGCAATTGCAAATTGCTAAGATCTGTGCCGGCATCGCAGATGTCAGTCAAAGCATGATAGAAATCAAAGCGCAGATGCATTTTTATGACGGCATCAGCACAAGAGAAATAGATGGAATAACTTTGCGAGCCATAGTAGACCTAATTGACGTGGAAAGCAACCCTGATATAGGGCACACCAATTATCAATATGTAGCAGGCAAGCAGCGTCTCAGTATGCTGCGTAAAGATATCTATGGATCCTATCAGCCTCCTCACCTGTACGATATAGTAAAACGCAATGTTGCTGCTGGACTTTACACCAGTGAATTGTTGGAGTGGTACACTGAAGAGGATTGGAACCGAATGAACGCTGTGCTAGATCATGCCAAGGATGAAAGCTATGGCTACGCTGCAATTGAACAACTAATAGAAAAATATCTAGTAAAAAATCGTGCCACAAAGGAAACATATGAAACTCCGCAGATTAGATATATAATTGCAGCAGCAACAGTTTTTCATAAAGAAGAACCAAATACTGCTAGAATGCGTTATATAAAGGAATACTACAATGCCGCAAGTGATGGACTTTTTACCCTTGCCACTCCTGTGCTTGCTGGTCTCGGTACCCCTACTAAGCAATTCAGTTCGTGCGTACTTATTCGGAGTGATGATGACCTGGATAGTATTTTCGCTTCTGGTGAGATGATGGCCAAATATGCCAGTAAACGTGCTGGCATAGGATTAGAAATTGGTAGGCTAAGACCATTGGGTAGTCCTATCCGCGGTGGCGAAATCATGCATACCGGTATGATCCCATTCTTAAAGAAATGGTTTGGTGACTTGAGAAGCTGTAGTCAAGGTGGTATTCGTAATGCAAGTGCCACTGTATTTTACCCTATATGGCATCATCAATTTGATGACCTTATTGTACTTAAAAACAATCAAGGAACTGAGGAAACAAGGGTAAGGCACATGGATTATGGGGTTGTGCTCTCTGCGTTCTTCTGGAGACGATTTAAAAACAAAGAAAATATAACTTTCTTTGATCCCAATGAAGTACCGGACTTGTATGAAGCCTTCTATTCAAACACAGAACTGTTTGAAGAACTATATGTAACGTATGAAAAGCGCAAAGACCTAAGAACAAAGTCCATGAGTGCTGAGGAAGTATTCAAGAGTGGCATACTGAAAGAACGTACAGACACTGGACGTATCTATCTAGTGTTTATTGACAATGTAATGAAGCAAGGTCCATTTGATCCTGAGTACCACACTATCTATCAAAGCAACTTGTGTGTTGAGATTTTATTACCTACTAAATCATTCAAACGACTAGATGATGCTGAGGGTAGAATTGCTTTATGCACACTGGGCTCAATCAATTGGGGTGCATTCCGTAACCCAGAAGACATGCGCCGTGCTTGCCGCATACTGCATCGTAGCCTCAATAACATTCTTGACTATCAAGACTTTCTATCCATTCAATCTAAACTATCAAACGATGAAATTAGACCTCTTGGAATTGGAGTCACTAATCTTGCCTACTGGCACGCCAAGCGAAGTCTTAAATATGGAGAGCGAGACAGCTTGGCTGAAGTCAAGACGTGGATGGAACACTTATCCTTCTACTTAACTGAAGCAACTGTAGAATTAGCCAAAGAACGTGGCCCTTGCTTGCATAGCGAATATACGCGGTATGGTAAAGGCATATTCCCGTGGGAACTACGTGCCAAAGGTGTCAATGAACTAGCAGACTTTGCTCCAGAATTAGATTGGGAAACATTACGTACTAATATGAAAGAACATGGAGTCCGTAACGCTACACAAATGGCCATTGCTCCTGTTGAGTCTAGCAGTGTGGTTATTAACAGTACCAATGGTATTGAAATGCCAATGAGTTTGATATCAGTAAAAGAATCTAAAGCAGGAAGTTTTACTCAAGTTGTGCCAGAATATCATAAACTAAAGCACAAATATCAATTGATGTGGGACCAAAAAGATTGTGATGGTTATTTGAAAACAGCAGCGGTATTGGCAGCTTATGTAGATCAAAGTATCAGTACAAACACTTTTTATAATCCGGCACACTTTGCGGATCGTAAAGTTCCAACTACATTGATTGCCAAGAACTTGATGAACTTTTGGTATTGGGGCGGAAAAACACTGTACTACTCACTTATTAATAAGCAAGGATCAAAAGCTATAGATGAAACTCCGCCAGCTATGCCACTTGAACTTATTGATTTTGATGAAGAAGAAAATTGTGAAAGCTGTAAACTATAATGTTAGAAACCTGTTGCGATATATTAGTAGACGCTTACAAGCGTAATTGGATTACCAGTAGGGATGGCAATATCTCTATACGTTATCACGACCGTGATCACTTTTATGTAACTCCTAGCGGTGTGCGTAAACAGCAGATGCAACCAGAGATGTTTAAAAAGATTGCCATATGGCGAACTATAAACAGTGAGGTTGGAAGAGTTGAATTTAATTATTCCTGGAATGTAATAGAGCAAACTGATTTGTCAGGTAACTTAGAACCTAGTGGTGAAATGCCCCTACACTTTGGCCTACAAAAAGAACTAGGGCAGCATAGTAATGATGTGCGAGTTGTGGTGCATGTACATCCAACCTACTGTATTGCTGCCATGCATGCCGGAATAGACCTTGGCACTATTTCTAATTCTTTTCCCGAACTTAATCGTTATACTAAGGTAGCACCTAATGTGGGCGATGTTGCTCCTATTAGTCAGGAACTAGGCGATGCTTGCCATCGTAACTTGGGTTTAGATCGTGATGGTAATATTGCTTTTGATATAGTAGGAATCAAGGGGCATGGGGTAGTTGCAGTTGATGTTACGCCCTGGCGGGCATATGAACATATAGAAAGATTAGAACACATTTGCAAGATAGTACTTGCTAGCGGAAATTATTAAATATTTTTTACAAAGGAAATCAAAATGAAATTATTAGTGTTAGTTGCTGCAATAGCATTGGTATCGGCATCTGCATCAGCACAAGATGCTGCACAGGGCAAGACCAAATATGCCACCTGTGTGGCCTGTCATGGTGCTCAAGGGCAAGGCGGAGTGGGCCTAAAACTTCAAGGTCAAAAGGCCGAAGTGATTGTGAAAAAACTCACGGCCTACAAGAACAAACAACAAGTTGGACCTCAAAGTCAACTCATGTGGGGCATAGCTGCAGGCTTGACTCCTGCTGACATGGCAAATATTGCCGCATACACGGCCACCTTGAAATAACATGTCAAAACAACAATACAATTTAATAACGAAAACAGACTATCTTAATCGTAAGATGTTTCTAGACTCAGCCGGTCCAGTTACTATTCAACGATTTGAAGAAGTCAAGTATAAAAAGATTGCAGACTTTGAAGCAACAGCAAGAGGTTTCTTTTGGCAACCAGAAGAGATTAGTTTAACTAAGGACTCTAATGACTTCAAAGAAGCTAGTGATGCAGTCAAGCATATTTTTACTAGCAACTTATTAAGGCAAACAGCACTAGATAGTTTGCAAGGCCGCGCACCCGGCCAAGTTTTTACGCCTGTGGTCAGTTTACCCGAACTAGAAGCCTTGATTTACAATTGGAGTTTTTTTGAAACTAACATTCACAGCAAGAGTTATAGTCACATTATTCGTAACATCTACCACGTGCCCAAAGATGTATTCAATACTATCCACGACACGCAAGAAATTATTGACATGGCGTCAAGTGTCGGTAAGTACTATGAAGACCTACATCGAATCAATTGCGCTAAGGAACTGGGACAGCCAGTTGAAGAAGATGAACATATAACAGCTATATGGATGGCTTTGCATGCCAGTTATGCACTAGAAGCATTCAGGTTCATGGTGTCATTTGCTACCAGTCTGGCCATGGTTGAGAACAAGATTTTTATGGGTAATGGTAATATTATCAGTTTGATCCTGCAGGATGAATTGCTGCACAAGGGTTGGACTGCTTATATTATTAACCAAGTTGTCAAGGATGATGAGCGTTTTGTAAAAGCAAAACAACAGTGTGAAGCGGAAGTATATCAATTGTATATGGATGTCATAAGAGAAGAAAAAGCCTGGGCAGACTACCTGTTCAATAAAGGGCCCGTGATTGGTCTAAATGCCAACATCCTTAAAGATTTTGTAGACTATACAGCAGTGGGTGCATTAAAAGACATTGGTATCAAGTATCAAGCCACTGCGCCACGTACTACGCCAATTCCGTGGTTTAATAAACATACCAACAACAGTAACAAGCAGAGCGCACTACAAGAAACAGAAAGCACCAGTTATGTGATTGGTGTCATGACAGCTGATCTAGATTATGATCAGCTGCCCAATCTATAATTATAAGGAACAACATGTTAACAGTATACAGCAAGAAAAATTGCCCATTTTGTGATCAAGCCAAGGCCTTACTCACAAAGAAAAATATTACATTTGAAGAAGTGCGGGTAGACCTAGATGACTCTGCAAAAGAGTTTATCATGTCTGCTGGGCATCGTACAGTACCGCAAATTTATCAAGCAGGCCAATTATTTGTTGAAGGTGGTTACACCGGGCTTGCACGACTCACTGAATCAGATTTTACTCAATTATTAAAGGAAGAAAATGCTAGTAACTAATAACTTTGCCGTAGGCGATATCCGTGCATTTAAACTAGTCAATGGCGATGAAGTCATTGGCAAAGTTGGCACTATCACAGACCGTGAGTATGTGCTTGAGCGTCCTTGTGTAGTAGTAGGTGGACCAAAGGGTCTTGGATTAATCCAGGCCATGTTCAGTCTAGACCCGGACCGGTCAGTCAGTATAGCTCGTGAGCATGTTATGATGCAATGTGATGTAATCCAGCAGATGTCGGACTATTACATTAAGACCACAACTGGTATTGAACCAATAACAAAATCTACTAAGATTATTATCTAACATGAGCGGAAATGCTTCTTGGTCAATTTGGCCGTTTTCAACCGGAGTCATTGTAGGCGAGAATCCCTCCGGCGGTCAAAATACTGGCGCCGGAGTTAACATTGATAATGCTGCAATTAGAAATAGTTTAAAAGTTGATATCCCAAAGACCATCTCGGCCGCACAAATTGATGCGGCATCTGCCATCAACGATGACGTTGATGATGGAACCCCAGCTGGCCAAGCAAAAGCAAAAAAATATATACAGCAGCAGATTGACAAGGGCGTTTTCAAAAAAGAAAATCTTGCCATAGGAGACAAAGCAAAAGTCAGCCAAGTTGACACTAGGCCGCCGCCAGTGACAAATGGTACCTCCGTAGATTGTACTGCAATACATAAAAGTTTTAATTTAAGTACCAAATTGACACCAAACACTATCTTGGGTGACTTTGTTTACAAATTTCCACAGATACCAACGTTAAAGCAGCAGTCAGTGCCAGCACAAATGGGGTTGAGACCTTCTGATATAGTTTGTAACCTGGCACACCTGTGCCTTAATGCATGGGAACCAATTAAACGAAAATATCCCAATGTCATTATGACCAACTCCTTGAGAACTGGTAACAGTATTGGTGCCGGACCACATGGTACTGGCCAAGGTATGGATATACAATTCAATAAACCTGGGGGCGGTAGCATACCAACTGGTGAATATTTTGCCATTGCACAATGGGTTAAAGATAATATAGCATTTGATCAATGTTTATTAGAATACGACACTGCCAAAGGTTTTATGGTAGCGTGGTTGCACATAGGCATCTATGCTGGTACCGGCAAACAAGTTGCACCCGGTAATCGAATACTGACCTTTATGAACCAACGTGTTTATAAACCAGGTTTACATAATTTAGGAAAATAAAATGGCAAGTGGAACATGTCTCGCAGCAATGGCAATGGTAGGTTTGATAACAGGATCTGGCGTTGGTGTCAGTCGCGAGCTGCAAGGCGCAATTGGGATTTATAAATCACTTGGTATTTTGAGTGGGGTTATACAGGGCAGGTATGGACAATACACTCCAGCAATTATAGCATTGCTATTACTGCTACCGGCCTTTATGAATGGTACCACACCCGGTGGCATTGAACTTCCAGGAGGTCCGAACAATGACATAGTTGGCCTGGTGCTGGCCTCTGCAGTGCTTCTTGCTGCCATGGGTCCGGCAAAGTTTGCCAACTATATGGGACAGGCAGCTGCCTATGCGGCTGTAACATTTGCGGTACAAGGCATAATGGCAGCATGCCGAGGACAAGAGTTTAACGACATGGGATTCCAGTTCAACAACTGCCAGGATGTTGCTACTGGTGGCATCACAAATCAATTTGATGCAGACCTAACTACACAAATAGGCGCCGAGATGCCCAACTTGGGCACCATGTTCAGCACACGCGACTTATCGTATCTGGCCAATCCTGGCACACTGGCAAAAAATCTATTAGATCAGGGCCTGGCCGACATTGGTGGCCTGGGTACCAAATTGACAGATCTTGGCATGGATCTTAAGAATCTGCCAGAAGAAAATTCAATAGCTATCTTGGGAGTGCTGGCCACGATCACAGGCACCAGCTTCTTAGAGATGGTTGGCCTTACCAATTTCAAACCCTATAATTTAGCAGCAATGCGTTCTCTAGCAGATGTTTTCCGAGTTGACTTGGTATTCAGCCCTGCTATATCATCTAAGATTCCTACCTTTGCTGTGCTGGCCAATAAGCTGGGCAACATTGGCGGCACCTTTGGCAGTTTTACTGACGTGGGTGCATTTTATTCCAGTGTAGAAACTACACCTTATCCTAGACTAAATGCATTGCCTAGACCATTGCCCGACACACTGAATTTAGATCTAACATCACACATGGGAGCAGGTACTGGAGTATTTGGACAACCTATTGCAACAGATATTGTTGGATCTGCTGCCGGCATTGGTTATACTGATAACATACGTAACTGTGCAAACACACAGCGTGAGTTGATTGCAAATGATTCTGATGTTAGAGGACTACATCAATATTTGGTGGCCAACCCACAGCCAAATGAATTGATATTGGCCGGCCTAGTGGCGGCAGTTATTAACAAGCCTGGCCTTCAGCCAACATTAAATGAAGCTAATGGACAGTATATCAATATGTCTACTCAGATTGCTAACGAAAAAAGAAATCAATCAATTGCAGGACTGCAATTTGGTGCCAATGCACCAACTGGTAGCATGTTGGGAGTCATGAGTCTTGGGCAACAGATACCTGGATTTGCTGTAGATCCCATGCAGCTGGGACTAGGAAACCAATTGGCCAACATGGCTACAGATGATGTGTATGGGGATGCTATACAGTCTAGTTTACAGGAAAGCAGGAACCTAAACCGCATGCAGGTTTTTGGAATCAATCCCGGCACCAAGATGGACCCAATGGCATATTCAAAATTGCTCAGGGGTATGACTGGCTAAGCAATCGGTACCAGTACCGGTTGCTCTTTTAAACTTTTTGTGTTATCATATATGATGACACAGGGTCTAACTAACTTTGAAAGGACAAGCATGAATGATTCCACATCGGCATTAAAACCATCCTTTAGTGCAAAACTTATCGCTAATGTGTTTATGTTAATCTCTCTGCTGTTGGCAGTGATGTTATTGAATTGGGCAGTACATGACAAACTATCCCAAAACGAAGTAACTGAGACAAATCAAATCACTAGTGATTTGCGGGAACGACAATTGAGTTGTCTTGCCAAAAATATATATCATGAAGCTGGTGGCGAACCATTTGAGGGAAAGATCGCTGTGGCACAAGTGACCATGAATCGTGTGAACAGTGGACAATTCCCCGGGGATGTCTGCAAAGTTATATATCAAAAGAACGTGTTCTACCAAAAGGTAGTTTGCCAATTCAGTTGGGTGTGTGACCGAGCAGTGACCTTTAGACCCACTAACCGCGCTAACTATAACGAGAGCATGATTGCTGCTCAAAAAGTTCTACTGGAAGACTATCGTCTACCCAGTTTGAAGAACGCTCTTTACTACCATGCAGACTATGTTAACCCGGGTTGGAAGAAAGAGCAAGTGGCTAAAATTGGACATCACATTTTTTACAAATAAGGAACTAAAATGGAACTATTAGATCGTATCAGCCACATCCCTGGATTGGTTTACCAATGGTTACAAGATCACTTGGGACGTATCAGTGCGCATACCCTAGGATGGGTCACTATCATTCTGTTGCACTTTGCTAGTGTACCAACTTTGTTAGCAGTGCTAATGGCGCAAAGCGACAAACTACCACCAGTGGATCTCATGGTGTTTGTTTGGGCGTCGCTAATTACTTTGTTCTTTAAGAGCCTAATTGAACGGAACTTCTTGTACGTGGCCACTATCTGTTTGGGATTTGCTGGACAGACCTTGCTAATGGGGCTTATACTGTTTAAATGATTAAATAGTGTAAACAGGGAAACACAATGTCAAAACGAACCAAGGCTGAAGTAGAAGAAATGGTCGAAGATGATGAGTTTGACACTGACGACGGGGACTACGGGTTTTTAATTGATCGAGAAGGTAACTTAAAAACAATGTTTTGCCCAGATGATATCACTAGAGATACTAAGATTCCGTCTAGCGTTAAACGCATAATGAAAATCTTTAAAATACATGATATTGATCAATTGGATGCAGGGATGTTGCATTAAAACAACAAAAGATTTCAATTGACAGACTGCCCAAAATCCAGTATAATACATGCTTATTCACAAAAAGGAGCAAGTATGCATTATACTTCTGCAGCGTCTAGCACTCTGTTTGTCAAAGTAAACTTCAAGCGTACCCCATATGCAAATACTATTATCTCACTGCGTATCATAGCCAATAGCTATGAGCAATTTACGGCAAATACAGCCGCTTTTCTTGTGGATCTCAATCCGGACACTGCAACGCTGGCTCAAGTTGAAGCTGTTGCAGAATCCCTGCGCATTAAAGCAAATTTTGCTGAAATTGTTGTAAAAATTCCACAGCCTGTGCGTAATAAACTGGAAAAGCGGGACTAAGTGTTGCTAAAAAACAACACATTTTCCCGGCAAAATTGTCAGATTTCGCTTGCTCAAAAGCCCAAAATCGCTTATAATACATACATGTTGAAACGCAAACGCCGACAAGATACCAAGCATGCAGTGTATGTTATCACCAATACAGTGACTAACGAACAGTACATTGGCATCACTGTATGCGGCCCAGCAATTGCTAGAGCGCTCAAAATTCGTGTACAAAAACACGTTCGCCGCGCAGTTACTGAAAACAAAGATTGGGGCCTGTGCCGCAGTATTCGCGAGCATGGCAACCAAGCTCACACATACGGTCTTGTAGAGATAGTACGTGGACGCAAGCCAGCTCATGCTCGCGAGCGTGAGCTGATCCGTAAGTTCAATCCCTCCCTTAACATGTACTAAGGAGTTACCATGCAAGAAGAAAAGATTTATACACGAAGCGCAGGTTTCTATGCATGGGCTGCTAGTCGCGATGCTGCAATAAAGAGCTATGTGGCTAGTACTGGTTACACAGATGCACAGAAGCTGCGGGCCGAGCGTGTCAAGTTGGGACTAGAACTAGTCTACAATAACCGTGCTGTTCGCATCAACTATCGTGCCAAATGGATCACACTCAAAGTAGAAGGCGCCAGTGTGCGCGACTCTCGTTCGCTAGCACTGCTAGAAGCTGACTATGTGGCACAAGGTATTACTAAACGTGTAAACCTTGAGGGCGATGTACTGTACAAAATTTTAAAAGGGTAATATATGGCTGGCAAAGCAAAATCTTGTTATCTCACAGTAACAGCAAAAGGGTCTTTAAAGACTATATTTCATAAGGTATTCTTCAATGCCAATGACATGAACCAATATGTCAAAAGCGAAGAATTCCTAACAAAGTATCCTGCAGATCAATTTGAGCACATTAAAGAAACTTACTAAGGAGCACACTTGATCAAAGCAAACGTTACCAATGCAAAACTGCTTGGCGCCAAACAGTTTGGGTGGGCAAGCTTCAAGCACAAGCTGATGGCGCAGCTTGGCATCTCACCCAGTGAGTTTGATCGGTGGAACGTGCCCGAAGAATGGAAAGAAGCATTCTGCCGAGCCAATGGGCGGAGTCTAGTCAAGACTAAAGGTTGACAACAAATGGTTTTGGGTATATAATACATACTTAGACAGCAACACACTAGGAGCAAGAAATGTTTAGTTTAAATGCACAAACAGAGTTTGAAACTGCTCTCAAACAGTTCTCCAAGCAGAAACAAGCGGAGTACGGCAGCCATGCCTACACCAGCGGTTACTTTGAAAGCCTGGCAGCTGCCATGTTCCGATCCTTGAGCAAGGCCGAACAAAAACTCTTTGTCCGGCAAATGGAACGTGAAGTTGAAAAAGCAACGGCAGCAATGCAGTCGCTGGTATCTCACTAACCGTACCAGGAGCACATGATGAACAACCAAATTAAAGCACTGATGGACCAAACGCTGGATGAGAAATTTGCCGGTACTTGGTCCACAATGGACCTGCAGGACTTGCAGAAATTTACTGAACGGTTTGCCGAGTTGATGGTTAAAGAGTGTATGTCTTTGGTGTCGGAGCCCGGCCCAGATATGAATGATACCGAACGTGGTATATTGGCTCAGATTAAACAACATTTTGGAGTTGAACTATGAAAACGTCAATTAAAGTAGAAGAAACCGGTGCTGGGAATATTAATATTACCTGCGAAGTTTCTGGGCGCCCACTGGTTCGTACTAACGAATTCGGTATGTTCTGTGATGCCGCAGTGTGTCAATGTGAACAGGAATCAATGTCTTTTGATAAAGATGCATTTTTGACGATGATAAAAACACATTGTGGAGTTGAAGAATGAACGAACGAATTCAACAACTTGCTGAACAGGCTGGGCTAACCACGGTTGCTGATGTCTACCTTATGAAGAAATATATGCCTAACGAAGTAAAGTTCGCCGAGTTGATTGTGCAGGAAATGTGTGAAGTAATGAAAGCAGAATCAGAAGGATTTGACCTGTGTAGCAATTTTGGTGCTGTGCAAGGTATTGATGTGTGTATGCGTAAGGTTAAAACACATTTCGGAGTTGAAGAATGAACGAACGAATTAAACAACTTGCTATACAAGCAGATATTAAGTTCTTAGAGTTCCA
>Ga0049082_10000419_pt1 | contig 11969 bp, 9 predicted proteins | sample GreLakmeHU45MSRF_FD_66718 | JGI IMG/M metagenome (GOLD analysis project Ga0049082, IMG submission 66718) | Freshwater lentic microbial communities from great Laurentian Lakes, MI, USA - Great Lakes metaG HU45MSRF | ecosystem: Environmental > Aquatic > Freshwater > Lake | place: Great Lakes... | reverse complement strand
CTGGATAGAGCAACAGCCTTCTAAGCTGTAGGTCGGACGTTCGAATCGTCTCGGGCTCGCCACCTTACAATTACCGTAATCAATTTTTTAATAGAAAGCTCTAGTTACAAAATTGATCATCCTATTCATCTTCCAGAATTTAGTAATTATATAATATCTTAAACTTGAAATTGCCATTGATTTTCTGGCTCTAATTTAACCAAGTTATAAAAAAATTATTTTCCTATTTGCATTTTTAATTTGTACTTTTTAACTTAGATTAGCTCGAATTTGAGTTTAATAAATTTAAATAAATTATATTAAGTAAATTGTCAAAACGAATAAATTATCCAAAAGCTTTTTCGCTAATCGAATTATCGATCGTGATTTTAATCATCGGTATTTTAGTTGCTGGCGTAACTCAATCTTCTAGATTAGTCAAACAAGTAAAATTAATGTCAGCAAGATCACTAACCTTGTCTTCGCCAGTTCCAACTATAAAAAACTTAATCGCTTGGTATGAATCCACTTCTGAAAAAAGTTTTAACGAAAGTGAAGCCTCGGATCAATCACTTCTGAGCGCTTGGTTTGACATTAATGTTCAAAATTCAAATAAAAATAATGCCACTCAAACTATCGACACGAATAAACCTCAATATTCTTTTGATGACAATACCGGTTTACCAATAGTAAAATTTACAAATCTAGATTTTTTTAATCTTCCGGATGGTACCGTACCTTTCAATAATTCGCCATATACCGTATTTTTTGTTTCACAGCCATATGTTTTTGGGGGCGGAGGTATTCTTGGCTCCGGAAGCTATGGAACAGTCAATGCCACTAATGCTTTTCGCTACGATCCTTCAAATGGCATTTTTAATTATTGGTTTAACGTTGATTTATTTTTGCCAAATACTTCTTCATTGCGTAAAAATAATGTTATAAGTTTTATTTATGATCTTGCTAAAAGAGAAGGATACGTAGATGGGCTTCTCAAGGGAAGCGTTGCTTCCTCTAACCGCGCATCAACAGCAATTAACAACGCGATAGGTTCAACTTATTTTGTGGAATATTTAAATGGTGCGATTGGCGAAATTATAATTTTTGATCGAGCTCTAAATACCGAAGAAAGAAAATCAATTGAGAGTTATTTAGGAAAAAAATGGTCAATAAAAATTAATTAGTTAAATTAATTTAAAAATTTGTCTTTACAATTATTTTGGTGATCGGTAAAAATAATATCCCATCCTAACCAGCAATTCTGCAGGTTTGCAATCTATAAATTTAAAATTAATTATATGTCGAGCTCTAGCACTTCTAATCGCAATGCCAATGAAGTATTGGCAATTTTTGAAACTATAAAAAAACACGAAATTAAATTTGTTGATTTTCGTTTTTCAGATTATGCTGGGCAGTGGCTCCACATAACGCACTGCGCTGATTCAATTAGCGAAGAAGAATTGATAAAAGGCGTTACTTTTGATGGTTCTTCGGTTTTAGCTTGGAAAGAAATTAATGAATCGGATATGATTTTAATGCCACAGCTTGAAACTGGATTTATCGATCCCTTCGCAACAATTCCAACATTAGTTTTATTTTGCGATGTAATTGAACCATCTACAGACTTGGGATATGATCGCGATCCACGTTTTACAGCCAAAAAAGCCGAGGATTATCTTAAAAAAAGCGGTATTGGCGAAGTTGCTTATTTTGGCCCTGAACCAGAATTTTTTGTGTTTGATGATGTTCGTTTTGAAGCCAATGAATATGGAAGTTTTTATTCTATTGATTCTCAAGAAGCCCCTCACAATACTTCTAAAATTGTTGATGGCGGAAATCTTGCCCGTCGAGTTCAAAAAAAAGGTGCCTATTTTGCGCCAATGCCAATTGATTCTGGTCAAGATCTGCGCTCCGAAATCATAGAAACAATGCGCTTAGTTGGTCTAACTCCACTTCTTCACCATCACGAAGTTGCAACTTCACAATTTGAAATTGGCTTTAAATATAGCACCTTAGTTGGTACTGGGGATAATATCCAAAAATTTAAATATGTCGTTCACAATGTTTGTCACGCTTATGGCAAAACTGCGACCTTTATGCCCAAACCAATATACTCTGATAATGGCTCAGGAATGCATGTCCACCAATCAATTTGGAAAGATGGTCAAAATCTTTTTATTGGCAATAATCACGCAGGCTTATCAGAATTAGCTCTTTACTACATTGGTGGAATTATAAAACATGCTCGCGCAATTAATGCTTTCGCCAATCCTACAACCAATAGTTATAAACGTCTAGTTCCTGGTTTTGAAGCGCCAGTTTTACTAGCTTATTCTGCTAAAAATCGCTCAGCTTCAATTCGAATTCCACATGTTACTAACGAAAAAGCTCGCAGAATTGAAACTCGTTTTCCTGATCCAGCTTCAAATCCATATTTAACCTGCGCAGCCTTGATGATGGCAGGAATTGATGGCATAAAAAATAAAATACATCCTGGAGAACCAAAAAATCAAGATCTTTACCATTCAAGCAAAAATGAATTGAAAAAAATTCCAACAGTTGCTCGTTCATTGCGAGAAGCCCTTTCAGCGCTTGATAAAGATCGTGATTTCTTGTTAAATGGTGACGTATTTACTAATTCACAAATCGATGCTTACATCGATTTAAAATTAAAAGAGGTTGAACGTTACGAGCAAATGCCTCATCCCGTAGAGTTTGAAATGTATTACAATAATTAGTTTTAAAAAAAATTAGCTTTTAGCAAATTATTTTTGTTTGCTATAGGTGGTTTTTTGAATATACCTTATTGATATATTTAGCTTCCGTAGCTCAGGGGATAGAGCAGTGGTTTCCTAAACCATGTGCGCATGTTCGAGTCATGCCGGAAGCGCCAATCTGTTTCTGATAAATATTTGAAAGTTTTTATATGGCGGACGAAGAGGGATTCGAACCCTCGATAGAGTTTTTGCCCTATACACGCTTTCCAAGCGTGCGCCTTCAGCCACTCGGCCATTCGTCCATTTCTTGATTATAATTTCAATTTATACAAAAGGAAATGGTTTTTTAAAAAAACATTTTAGCATAATAATAATCGAAAAAATTAAAATTGAAATTGACTATCAAAAAACTGCAATTAAAATTTACCTAATAATTTCTTTAAAAATCTTTATAAAAAAGATGCTTTTTTTCAATAGTAACTATCTGCACTCTAAGCAAAATCAATTTTTAGCATTATTTCTTGCCGTAATATTACATGGGCTAATACTACTTGCACAAAGGCATAGCGATAGTTCATTTAATATAGAAAATCAAACAATAAATGTATCTCTCGTTGCAAAATCTAGCCTAGCAGTTAATAATGAAAATTTTTTTCATTCTAAAAATAATTTAGAAAAAAATAAGAATAATTCAGCTAAGCCAAAATTAGCCTCCCGATCAACTTCTGGAAAAACTGCCGATAACGCAACTGCCATTAATTCTGCCGACATAACTCCAGTCTATGACGCTAGACATCTTAACAATCCAACGCCAATATATCCTGAAATCGCCAGACAAAGAGGCATTGAAGGTGAAGTTCTTTTAAAGGTTTTGGTTAGCGCTCAGGGGAGGGCGTTAAGGGTCGACATAATAAAATCAAGCGGGTCACAAATACTTGATTTTTCTGCACAAGATGCCATTAAGAATTGGCAATTTATTCCAGCAAAACGCGATGATAAATTAGTAGAAGCTAGCATTATTGTTCCTATTTCTTTTAAAATTATTTAAACCTTATGAATTTTTTTTCCATTTTTTTATCTGGTGACTTAGTTTTAAGCCTTGTATTTGTAGCATTGTTTGTAATGTCGATCTTAAGTTGGTATGTAATTTTTTATAAAAGTTTAAAATTAAAAAAAGAATATCGAGCATATAAAAATTTTTGTAAAAACCAAACATCTAAAAGAGATTGGGCACTAAATTTCCAAAATCATATTTCGCAATTAATTTTACCTAATGACAAAAACTTATTGCCAAAAAATTCTTTGAATTTTTTACTGCAAGAAGTAATAGATTTGCAACCAATTTTGAAAAAATATAGTAACCCAATTGCGCGAAAAGATATTTTAACCATGCATTTAATTCAAGCGCTAGATGAAATTCGTTTTGGACTTGATCATGGCTTAACAATTTTAGCCTCTATTGGATCTTGCGCACCTTTTGTAGGTCTGTTTGGAACGGTATGGGGAATTTACCATGCCTTAGGAAATATTGCCAAACAAGGAAGTGTTGGACTTAATGTAGTTTCTGGACCTATATCTGAAGCATTGGTTGCAACCGCATTTGGTTTATTTGCTGCAATCCCTGCAGTTCTAGCTTATAATAGCATTGTGCGCTTAAATCGTTTATTGGTTCAAAATTTACGGCATTTAGCAGAGCGAATCACCGCTTACGAAGACTTCAAAAGTAATTAATTAAGAATTTTAAAAATCTCAATAATTTTATTTTACAATAATGAAAAATGAATTTCAGCGCGAAGAATTACAAGCGCCACTTGCCGAAATAAACATGACTCCTTTGGTTGATATCATGCTGGTTTTACTAGTTATTTTTCTAATCACCGCGCCCATTATAAACTCGGCGATAAATATTAATTTGCCAAAGGATAGCGCAAGACCTATTAGCGATAATAAAGTGGTTACAATATCAATAACTCAAGATGGTCAATATTTTTTAGAAGAAACAAAAATGACTAGTCAAGAAATTGCCGATCATTTACAAAAAATTGCTAAGGAAAATCCTCAACAATTAGTTCATATTCGCGCCGATGAATTAGTAGCTTACAGGCAAGTTAGTAAAATTTTGAGCATTGCTCAAAATAGCGGTTTAAATAACATTTCATTCATAACTCAAAATTAACAACAAAATTCTTGCTAAATTACAAAAGCTTGGCAAATTAAATTATGTTTATTTTATTTGATTTTAACAAAAAATTGCAATCAATTTTTGAGTAAAAATTAAAATAATTTGTAAAATTATTATACCATTTTTAGTCTTTAATCAAACCCAATTATCAAAGTTTGCATCAGCTTTATGTTATTACAAATTCCCCAAATTATCAACCAGCAGCTTTTGAGCGAGTTAAGGATCGCCCTACAAAGAATTGATTGGACTCCAGTTCAAGCTAATGATCAAAATCAAACTAGCCTTGAACCTAGTTTTTTTCAATTAATGGAAAATAGCATTGAAGCTAAATATTTTGGTCAACAAATTTTAAGTGCATTGGAAAGTAATCCGCTATTCATTTCATCGGCATTGCCAGCAAAAATTTATCCGCCTTTTTTTCGTAAATATATTGAAAATCAAGGACATTCCACCAAAATTGACAGCGCAATAAAGCAAGTGCAGGGAAGTTCAACTCGAATTCGCATTGATTTATCGGCAACAATTTTCTTATCAGATCCAACTGAATATGAAGGTGCGGAATTGGTAATTGAAGATAACTATGGAACTCATCAAATCAAATTACCAGCAGGTCACATGATTATTTATCCGTCGAGTAGTTTACATTATCTTAAACCCGTATTAAGTGGGAATAGAATTAGCGCATCTTTTTTTGTTGAAAGCATGGTGCGCGATGATGCAAAGCGAACTATTTTATTTGATATGGATAACTCTATTCGCTCATTAATTCAAGGTCATCCTGGAAATTCATGCATTCCTCAATTAACTGGCATTTATCACAATCTATTAAGAATGTGGAGCGAAGTTTAGAAATAAATATAAAATAATTTTTTAAACAAAAAATAATTACTTTTTATATTTCTTATTGATATATATTTGCTGAATAATTGATAAAATATTACTCCAAGTCCAGTAAATTACCAGTCCCGCAGGAAATGCCGCTAATACAAATGTTAAAACATAAGGCATAAATTTAAGAATTTTTGCTTGCGTAGGATCACCTGTCGCAGGACTTAATTTTTGCTGAATAATCATCGTAATACCCATAAATATTGGCCAAGCACCAACACTAAAGGAGCCACTAACAGCAAAGGGCAGTAATCCAAATAAATTAAAAATTGACGTTGGATCTGGCGCAGAAAGATCTTTTACCCAACCAAAAAATGGGGCGTGTCGCATATCGAGAGTTACGAATAAAACTTTATAAAGCGCAAAGAAAACTGGTATTTGAACCAATACTGGCAAACATCCTGATGCAGGATTAATTTTTTCACGCTTATATAATTCCATCATTTCACGATTTAAAGACATTTTGTCATCTTTGAAACGCTTTCGCAAATCATCTATCTTGGGTTGTAATGTTTTCATCTTGGCGATAGCGACATAAGATTTATTCGCCAATGGAAAGAGCGCTAGCTTAATTAGAACCGTCATAACTAAAATTGCTAAACCAAAATTTCCTAAAAATTTATATAAACAATCGATAATAAAAAAGAATGGTTTAGTTAAAAAATAAAACCATCCAAAATCAATAGCGCGATCGAAAAGTTTTAAATTTAATTCTTGGGAATACTTATCCAGAAGCTTTACCTTCTTTACTCCAGCAAAAAGATGATGTTGGAGTTTTATTTCATTGCCAGCGGGAATTTTTATTTCATTACCAACAAAATCAACATTGAAAAAATTATTTTTGCTTTTGCTATCATAGGTAAATTTTGCGCTATAGGCAAGTGATTTATCGGGGATCATGGCGCTTAGCCAGAATTTATCAGTTATGCCTAGCCAACTTCCATTTTCCGAGGAATCAGCAAAAATATATTCTTTATCCTCAACAAGATCTTCGTATTTTTTTTCCTGCAATATGCCCTGAAATGCACCAATAGCTCCTTCATGTAAAATATAATTTGATTCAGCTAAATTATTGAGAATGCGATTTATACGTCCATAACTGGCAAGGCTTAAATCATATTTGGAATTATTTTTCACAATCTGCGTTATTGTAAACATGTATTGTTGATCAATGGTGATTTTAATAATAAATTCTATCGCTTGATTATTTTTCCAACTTAAAATTAAATCACCTCCAACCTTTAACTCTTTAGTATTTGGTGACCAAATGCTGTTTGGGTTTGGTAGTTCAATTTTACTATCACTAGAAATCCACCCAAAATCAGCAAAATAGCGCGACTTACTCTCGCTTGGTGAAAACAATATTACCTCTTTATTTTCATGCTGCGAACTATATGGTTTTTCAAAATAATCAACAAATGTTAGATCGTCAAATTTAGCTCCTTTCAACAAAATTGAACCATGCAAAGCTTTTGTATTAATTCTTACACGCTGAGCTTTGCTTTGGGCCAAGACATCTTCCCTCATTTTAAAATTATTTATTTCCAACGCCTCACTGTTATTGATTATTTTAGTATTTTTTTTATCGACAATTTCTTGAGAGTTTTGTAATAAATTATTTTCCTTAGAGCTTAATGAATTGACATTTTTACTTCTGAGCTGATTGGCAAGTTCAATTTGTTGTTGAGCTTCTTTTTTATCAATTCGTGGTTTTTCATAAAACCACGCCCAAGCCAATAAAATAGCGAATGAAATTACAGTTGCTAAAATTAAATTTTTGTTATCGGGATGTCTTTGCATGCTTACAATTTACAATTTATTTTAAAAAAATTTTTAAATATTATTTTAAATATTAGCCATGGTTATTTTCTTTACAACCAAGAAATATTTATGAGATTAAATTTATTATTAATAAATTATTTAGTTTTTTTTAATTTATTGATAGGCTGCTCGTAACCAATTAGAGACTCTCTAAGAGCCTCTTCAATTTTTTCGATGGCGATTATCTCAATATTTTTTAGAACTTCTTTAGGCATTTCTTCTAGGTCCTTAAGATTGCTCTTGGGAATCAAAACAGTTTTAATTTGTCCACGTAATGCAGCCAATAATTTTTCTTTTAATCCACCAATTTCCAAAACATTTCCGGTTAAAGTTACCTCTCCTGTCATTGCAATATCTTTGCGAACTTTTTTATTAGTAAGTACAGAAATTAGGGAAACGCAAAGCGCTACACCTGCTGAAGGTCCATCTTTAGGCGTTGCACCTTCGGGAACATGTATATGAAAATCATATTTATTAAATTGTTTTGGCTCAATAGCTAATGATTTAGCAATACTTCTTGCGTAACTAAATGCTGTAATTGCCGATTCCTTCATAACCTCTCCCAAACTTCCGGTAGTTTTAACTTGGCCACTTCCATCAAAACGCAATGCCTCAATATCGAGGAGATCACCGCCATATTCAGTATAGGCTAAACCTGTTGTAACGCCAACTAAATCTTCCTTATGAGCTATGCCAAAACTCTTCTTCTCAACTCCAGAATATTGATGAAGATTTTTATTGGTTATTTGTAAAGTTTTAGATTTTTTTGTAATAATAATTTTGGCAGCTTTTCTTGCTAGATTAGCAATTTCACGATTGAGATTTCGAACTCCCGCCTCATGGGTATAAAGGCGAATCAATGATAAAATTGCATCTTGTGAAATACTTAATTCTTTTGCGCTTAGGCCATTTTCTTTAAGTTGTTTATCTATCAAATGATCTTTAGCAATATGAATTTTTTCATTTTCAGTATAACCTGAAAGTTTTATAATTTCCATGCGATCACGCAGAGGGATGGGGATGGTATTGAGACTATTTGCAGTACAAACAAACATTATCTTTGATAAATCATAGTCAACTTCCAAATAGTGGTCAGAAAAATTATTATTTTGCTCAGGATCAAGAACCTCTAAAAGAGCAGAAGCGGGATCTCCGCGAAAATCATGCGCCATTTTATCAATTTCATCAAGAAGCATCAGCGGATTAATGGTTTCAGCCTTACGAATTGATTGAATAATTCGCCCCGGCATTGCTCCAATGTAGGTTCGGCGATGACCACGAATTTCTGATTCATCACGAACTCCACCCAATGAAACTTTAACATATTTACGATTGAGACTTTCGGCGATTGATTTAGCTAATGAAGTTTTACCAACTCCAGGTGCGCCGACTAAACATAAAATTGGACCTTTGGAATTTTTAGTTTTCATTTGCACGGCAATAAACTCAAGGATTCTTTCTTTTACTTTTTCCAATCCATAATGATGTTTATCAAGGATTTTTTTTGCCTTATCAAGATCATTTACTAATTTGGTAGTTTTTTGCCATGGCAAAGCAATAATCCAATCAAGATAGTTACGCACTACTCCTGACTCAGACGAATAAGGATTCATTTTTTCAAGTTTTGCCAATTCAACATCGCATTTTTTTTCAACCTCTTTTGGCAAATTTAATTTAGAAATTTTTTCTTTAAATTCTTTAAATTCATTTTCTTCATCCTGCCCTAGTTCCTTTTTTATTTTTTTTAATTGCTCATTGAGATATATCTCTTTTTGATGTTTACTAAATTTTTCTTGAATCGATTTATTAATTCTTTCTTCAGCTTCGCCAATTTCAATTTCGGCTTTTATAATTTCTAATAATTTATAAAACTTTTTATCAATTCTGTTTTCTGTTAATATTTGCTGTTTATTTTTAACAGGTCCTAGTGTAAAACTGGCAATAGTATATGCAATTTCATGAGGGGTGTTAAGTTTAGTTATTGCATTCAATACGTCAGGGGTAATCCTCTTATTAAATTGGGCATAGCGAGCAAAATTCTCAAGGCAAGCTTTTATTAAGCCAAGAACTTCATTATTTTCAGTACTAATTTTTTGCTCAGTAGCTATTTCAATTTCACAACAAAATGATTTTTCTAGGGGTAAAACTTTTTTTACCGAAGCGCGCATTGTTCCTTGAAGAATTGCTTTAAAAGTTCCATCAGCTGTTCTAATTGCTTCGATAACATTGCAAACCGTTCCGGTTGTATATAAATTTTTTTGTTCAAATTCATCAGAATCAGGATTGATTTGGGTAACAGCAAAAATTGGCTCACCTGATCTGCGCGCCTCTTCAATAGATTGGATTGATTTTTGGCGACCAATCAAAATTGTTGTAGTCATTTTTGGAAAAATAACAATATCGCGCAATGGCAAGGCATTAATTTTTCTAATTTTACTTTTGTTATCGTTGTTCATATTTTTAAATTACGGTTTTAAGTCAGCATTTCTATTGAGATCAACATTAAGAACTAGTCCAAAGCCAATCATCATTGATGCCATAATTGTTCCGCCATAAGATATAAAAGGCAAAGGAGCGCCAACGACAGGTATTAAACCCATAACCATAGCTGTATTGATAAACATATGCGTAAAGAAAATACTCACCACTCCAAGAACTAATAATCTTCCAAATTGATGTTTGGTTTTGACGGCGATATTAGTGCAGATTATAATTATAGCGCAATAGATCATGATCGTAAAAACACTTCCAACAAAACCTAGCTCTTCAGAAAGCATTGTAAAAATAAAGTCAGTTTGCTTTTCAGGTAAGAAATTTAATTGACCTTGCGTACCATTTAAAATCCCTTTGCCAAACATACCGCCTGAACCAATGGCAATCTTAGATTGAATGATATTGTATCCACTTCCTAATGGATCATTATTGGGATTAATAAAAGTAAGAATTCTTTGTTTTTGATAATCATGCAAAGCAAAACTCCACATCATGGGAATCGCCAACAAAATAATCACACCAACTGAAACAAACTTCCAAATTTTAACCCCTGCTAAAAATAATACAGAAATTCCTACTATCACTAAAATCGTTGCCGTTCCAAGGTCCGGTTGATGAAAAATAAAAAAAGCAGGGATTAAAACCATTAGTAAGGGCGGGATTACAAATCTAATTTTACCAATATTTTCTATTTCTATACTATAAAAATATCGCGCAAGCGCAAATACTGTGCAGACCTTCATGATTTCAGATGGCTGAATTGTCAAGGAACCAATACGAAACCATCGCGTTGCACCCATTGCATTATGACCCATAATATCAACGATTATGACTAGAGTTAGCGCACCTAGGTAAAAGAAATAAGATGCTTTAAACCAAAGTCTAATATCGGCAATTCCGATGAACAGCATTAGTGGAAAAAATAAACAAAAGAAACCTAATTGCCTAAAAAGCCAAGGACGAAATGATCCTCCAGCTGCAGAATATAGCATTAAAAAACCCATGAATGCTAAAATTATCACTAGCCAAATTAACAGCCAATTTAGTTGTTCGAGTTTTTGAGCTATTGGAATTTTTTCTTGGCTAGTAAAAATCATAAATTCTATTAAATAATAACCTTGATTTGAGAGCTATGATAACAATTTAACATAAAATAATAATTCAATTAATAATTCAATTTTAAGGGACGTAATTAATTTCTTTGTAGTTTTAACCTAGGGATACTTGGTTTCAATTACCCACTTATTAAATTGGAATGACTCACATCAAAAAAAATCATTTTTATTGTTAAAATTTTTTTTTGCAAGTAGTGTAATTGTTATATTAATTTATTGGCAATACAAGATTGGAACAATAAAAAATCATAATAGATTTATTTGGCAATAATTTCTAATATTAATAATTAACCTTTCAAGGCTTAGTTCAGCTTGTTTTTTAAAAAAAAATATTAAACTTTAAAAAATAAATTTTAATTTTATTATTATAAAATAAAATAATTTCACCTTAACATCTAAGACTACTTGAAATATTTAATCAAGCGATTTAGGTTTCTAGACTTAAATGTTTGGATGTAAATTAAATGTTTTTTTAATAACAAATTAATATAACCTCCAAGCTTAATTTTCTAGGATTTATCAATATTCCATGACCGAAAATAAAAAATCCAAATCAAAAATAAAAAGCTGGTACTCAAATCGTTACCAGATCGTTGTTGTTCAAAGAAATATTTTACTTTTATTCACTTTAGTGTCGATGTTTTCAGTGGCAATTTCGATTATTTTTGTAAAAACAATAATGTCTTCTAAATCTCTTGAGCCCTATGTTATAGAGGTTGAAGAAAAAACTGGAATAGCCACAGTTGTTGATCAAATAAGCGCTGGATACTTGAC
>Ga0049082_10000416_pt1 | contig 11995 bp, 11 predicted proteins | sample GreLakmeHU45MSRF_FD_66718 | JGI IMG/M metagenome (GOLD analysis project Ga0049082, IMG submission 66718) | Freshwater lentic microbial communities from great Laurentian Lakes, MI, USA - Great Lakes metaG HU45MSRF | ecosystem: Environmental > Aquatic > Freshwater > Lake | place: Great Lakes... | reverse complement strand
GCGAGAAACTTGAGGTGCTTGAGCCGCAGGCGATTGACCAGGCGCGACAACACATCTGCATCTGGTGCGAGCGCATCGCCAGTGGCCTGGGGAATGAGGTGTTTCATGCTCTGTTTGCACGGGGTGACTGCCCGGGTTTTGGGCTGGCATTGCTCTCTGGCATTTTTTCTCCGGTATTCTTTTTTCTTATGTTTACTGATGAATTTATGATTTGAATCATATAGCACCGGCGGTTACATTGACGCGAAGAGACAAGCAAGAGTTGCCGTAATTGCGGATACAACCGGAGACCGACATGATCAGCGACGAGACAGTTGCTCAGTACCAGCGCGAGGGCTACATCGTGGTCCCGGATGTTTTGGATGCGCACGATTTGGCCGACCTCAGACGGGTCACCGATGCCTTTGTGGAGCGCTCCCGCGCAGTCACAGCCCATACCGAGGTGTTTGACCTCGAGCCCGGGCACAGCGCAGCCCAGCCCCGGCTGCGCCGGATCAAAAACCCCAATCTGCAAGACCCGGTTTATGCACGCATGGTCAGGCATCCCAAAATTGTGGCGGTGCTCAACCGGCTCTGGGGCCCTGATGTGCGCTTTGACATCTCCAAGCTCAACCTGAAAGCGGCAGGCTTCGGCTCACCCGTGGAGTGGCACCAGGACTGGGCTTTTTACCCGCACACCAATGACGACCTGGCGGCGGTGGGCATCATGATCGATGACTTCACGCCAGACAACGGCTCGATGCTGGTGATGCCCGGCAGCCACCGCGGCCCCATTTACGACCACCGTGCCAAAGGCCGCTTTGTGGGCGGCATGGAGCCGCTGGAATGCGGGCTGGACTTTTCCAAAGCGGTGATGTGCACTGGTCGCGCCGGCTCGATCACGGTACACCATGTGCGTCTGGTGCATGGCTCCTCGGCCAATACCTCGGGCAAGCCCCGGCGGTTTTTGTTGCACCAATACCGCGCCGCTGACGCCTGGCCGCTGGTGCACCCGCCCACCGACTGGGACGCCTGGGGCGAGCTGCTGGTGTCGGGTCAGGAGACCCTGCAACCACGCATGACGGCGGTGCCGGTGCGCCTGCCCTTCCCGGTGGCCAGCAAGCAGGGCTCGATTTATGAGAACCAGGCCGACCTGAACCAGCGCTATTTCGACGTCGCGCAATGATGGAGGGCATGGTTTTGGGCCAGCCGGTGCCAGCGCAGCTGCTCGGCGAGTTGCGCGACAGCAGCGACTTGCAAGGCAGCCCAGAGCGCTTGCGCGAGCGCCTGCGCAACGAGGGCTATGTGTACCTCAAGGGCGCGCTTGATGCGCAGCAGGTTCGGGCTGCGCGCAGCGAGGTGTTTGCCCGCTTGGCCAGCGTGGGCGAGTTGCTGGAGCCGGCCGAGGCAGGTATTTTTTCAGGGCTGAGCCGGCGTGTCGAGTTGCAGGCCGACCTTGGCGGGTTTTGGCAATCGGTCAGTGAGGGGCCCAGGCTGCGGGCACTCACCCACGGACCCGAAATGAAGGCGCTGATGAGCAGCCTGCTGGGGCAAACAGCACGGGCACATGACTACATGTTTTTGCGCGCCGGCGTGCGGGGCCGCGCCACCGGGCTGCATTTTGACTACCCGTTTTTCACCCGCGCCCACGACCAGGTCTACACCACCTGGACGCCCCTGGGCGATGTGCCAATCGAACAGGGGCCGCTGGCGCTGGTGGAAGGCTCGCAACAGTTCAAGGACCTGATTGAGCCCATGATGGGCTTTGATGTGGCGCGTGACACCGACCGCAAAGCCACGCTCAGCCAGGACGCGGTTTCGCTGGCGCGCGAGCGTGGCACCCGCCTGCTGACGCGCAACTTTGAGGCCGGCGACATGGTGATTTTTGGCATGTACACGCTGCACGGCTCATTGGAAAACTATTGCCCCCTGAACCGGGTTCGCCTGTCTTGCGATGTGCGCTGGCAGCCCGAGGCGCTGCCGCTTGACACCCGTTATTTTGGCAACCCGCCCACTGGCACCACTGGCGCAGGTTATGCAGAGCTGGCCGGCGCCAAGCCGCTGACCCAGCCTTGGCATGTGCGCTGAACTGCCTCCCCAGCCAAGCCTTCCATGCCACCCATGCCACCCATACCACCCGTTTCCCCCCACTGCCAAGCGCAGATTTTTAACGCTGTAAAACCCAAGGAGATGACCATGACCCTATCCCGCCGCTCTGTTCTGAGCTATGCCGCCGGCTCTGCCGGCCTGATCGCTGCGCCATCCATCACCCGGGCGCAGGCCGCGCCCATCAATATGATTTTTTCACACCACCTGCCCATTACGCACATCGGCCACAAGGCGGCCGAGAGTTTTGCCAGCCGTGTCAAGGCGGCCAGCAACGGGCAGGTGACGATAGACATCAAGCCAGCCTCGCAACTCTTTAACCTGCGCACCTCGGCCGAGGCCTTGCAACTCGGCACGCTGGACATGTGCTGGAGCGACCTGGGCACCCTGGCCAACTGGACACCGTCCTTGGGCTTTGTCTCGCTGCCCTTTTTGTTCAGTGATTTCGACCATGTCAACCGGGTGCTTTATGGCCCCACCGGTCGCCAGGTGGTGGACATGGCCAAAGAGGCCATGGGGGTGGAGATCCTCAGCCTGGGGGCCTCGGGTTTTAGGGTTTTCCTGTCGCGCAAGCAAATCGACAAGGCCGACGATGTGCGCGGCATTCGCCTGCGCGTGCCCGAAATCCCAACCTGGATTGAAATGGCCAAGGCCATGGGCGCCAACCCCACGCCGATCCCGGCCGGCGAGATGTACACCGCCTTGCAAACCGGCGTGATTGATGCCATCGAGGTGCCGGCAGACTACATTGTTGCGGCCAAGATTTACGAGGTGGCCGGCTTTGCTTGCAAAACCCACCATATCTTCACCGAGGTCTCGATGATGGCGAGCGCCAAGCGCATGGCTGCCCTGCCGCCGAATATTCAAAAAATCATTCGCGACAACGCAGTGCAGGCGGTGGCCAAGGACATGTGGGCCGAGAACATCAAAGAGCAGCAGGCAGCCTGGACTGAGCTGGCCAAGCGGGTCAAGGCCAACGATGCACCCGACATCGCCAGTTTTCGCTCCAAGATGGGCCCGGTGTTGACCAATTTCATCACCAAGACCGGCCCCAAGGGGCGCGCGCTGGTTGAGGCGGTGCAGGCCGCGGCCAAGGCTTGATCGGCACGCCGCCGTGCCAGGTTCAATCCAGCCGGGCGCACTTGTGAACGGGGGCGCCGCGGCGTCCCCGCCGCAAGCGCTGCTCGCGGCCCTGCAAAGCCTGCTCAAAGCCGTGTCGGTGGCGATGCTCGCGGCCTACTTTGTGCTTATTTTGATGCAGGTGTTCTACCGCTTCGTGATCAATGACTCTTTGTTTTGGGCCGAAGAGCTGGTGCGCGGTCTGTTGGTGTGGGGCGTGATGATTGGCTCGGTGTTGGTGGCCCGGGCGCGCGGGCATATTCGGGTAGAAATGCTCGAAACAATGGTGCCCGCAGCCTGGCGGCGCGCGGTGCTGCAACTCAATGACCTGCTGTCGATGCTGTTTTGTCTGTTGCTGCTGTTTGCCAGCATTCAGCTGATGGACCGGGTCTGGCACCAGCTCTCGCCGATGCTGGAGGTGCCCAAGTGGACGGTCTACATGGCGCTGGCGGTGGGCCCGGCGCTCGAGGCGCTGATCATGGTGTTGAGCTGGAACCAGCACCCTGATGCAACACAGCCGGGCGCCGAACTGCTATGACCATCGCCTGGATGCTGGTGATGTTTTTTGTGCTCATGGGCCTGGGCATGCCGATTGGCTTTTGCCTGGGGCTCGCAGCAATTGCCAAGGTTTTGCTCGACGGCCAGGTGCCGGTGCTGATTTTGGCGCAGCAGGTCTATGAGGCGCTGGATAATTTTTCTCTGCTGGCCATACCGCTGTTTGTGCTGGCCGGCGAGTTGATGGGGGTGGCGGGCATCACCGAGCGGCTGGTCAATCTGTCGCGCGCTTTGATCGGGCATTTCAGGGGTGGCTTGGCGCAGGCCAATATCCTGACCAATATGTTCATGGGGGCCATCTCGGGCTCGGCGCTGGCCGACCTGACCGCCATCGGCTCGATGATGATCCCCGCCATGAAGCGCGAGGGCTATCGGCCGGCCTTTGCGGTGGCCGTGACCGCCTGTGCCGCGATGATGGCGCCCATCATTCCGCCCAGCATCATTGCTGTGATTTACGGCTCTGTCACCGGGGTGTCGATTGGCGCCCTGTTCATGGGCGGGGTGATACCGGGCATCCTGGCCGGCCTGGCCATGCTGATGCTGGTTTGGTACATGGCCCCGAGCGTGGGGGCCCGGCCCTCGCCCAAAGCTTCCTGGGGCGAGCGCGGGCGGGTCACGCTACTGGCCATGCCGGCCATTTTGATGCCATTGATCATCATCGGTGGCATTTTGTCTGGGGTCTTCACCCCCACCGAAGCCGGTGCCGTGGCAGCCCTGTATGCGCTGCTGTTTGGCTTGCTCAGGCGCCAGCACTCAGCGCGGTCTTTGTACGAAAACTTTGCCGCCGCCTCCTTCACAACGGCCAGCGCCCTGATCACCCTGGCCGGTGCCGGCCTGTTCAGCTGGGTGCTCAGCCGCGCCGGCATCGGGCAGGCGGCCTTGCAGCTGATGCTCTCCATCACCTCTGACCCGAAGCTGGCCATGCTGGTGTTGATTTTGTTTTTCTTTTTGATGGGCACTTTTTTAGAGCCGGTGCCCGCCCTGATCATTGTGGTGCCCATCATGGCCCCGCTGATCGCCCACCTGGGCTACGACCCGGTGCACTTTGGCATTGTGGTGATCATGCTGCTGGTGCTGGGCTCGGTCACGCCACCCGTGGGCATACTGGCCATGGTGGCCTGCAAAATTGCCGGCATCACCTATGGGCAGTCGCTTAGCATGCTGCTGCCCTTTACCCTGGTGTGGCTGGCCGTGATCCTGCTGGTTGCCTTTGTGCCGGAGTTGGTACTCTGGCTGCCTCGAATGATTCAAACCCCGGGATGACCCCCATGCAATTTCTTATCGGTATCACCCCGGATGTGCTCATGTCAAATGGCCAGCCGATTTTTGGCACCGAGGTCCTGGAGCTGCTCAAGCAGCCCGGCATCGCCTGGGAATACATGCAAGATGGCAGCCAGATCACGCTTGCGCACGCCCAGCGCTATGACGCGATTTGTGCCATGACCACCCGGCTCGGGCCAGACAGCCTGCCGCCGGGGCCGCACCGGCTCAAGCTGATTGCCCGTTTTGGCGTGGGCTACGACTCGATTGACGTGCCCACCTGCAGCCGGGCCGGCCTGCTGCTGACCATCGCCCCAGATGGCGTGCGCCGGCCCGTGGCCACCTCGGCCCTGACCTTTGTGCTGATGCTGGCGCAAAAGGTCTGGTTCAAAGACAAGCTCACCCGCAGCGGGCGCTGGTTGGAGAAATCTGACCACATTGGCACCGGCCTGACACACCGTGTGCTCGGCGCCCTGGGGGCTGGCAATATCGGCGCTGAAATGTTTCGGCTGGCGCAGCCGCTGCAAATGCGCGCCATCGCCCATGATCCGCAGGCCGACCCGGCGCTGATGCGCTCGCTTGGGGTGGAGCTGGTCAGCCTTGACGAGTTGTTCAAACAAGCCGATTTTTTGGCCATCCACTGCCCGCTCAATGCGCAGACCAAGGGGCTGGTGAATGCCCGCCTGCTGGCGCTGATGAAGCCCTCGGCCTACTTGATTAATACCGCGCGCGGCCCGATCGTCGATGAAGCCGCCCTCTACGAGGCCCTGGTGCAGCGGCGCATTGCCGGCGCCGGGCTCGATGTGTTTGAAGTCGAGCCGACTCCGGCTGACAACCCGCTGCTGCAGCTCGACAATGTGATCGTCACGCCGCATGGCATTTGCTTTACCGACGAGTGCATGCAGGGGCTGGCACAAAGCGCCTTCAAGGCCGCGCTGGACATGGCCGCCGGCCGCATGCCGCCCTATGTGGTGAACCCGCCGGCCCAGGCCTGAGCCGCTTGAGACCGAGCCCCCGATGCAACTGCCGTTTCAAAGCCCGCTGGATGGGGTGCTGCTGGTCACCGGGGCCGCACGGGGTATTGGTGCGGCCTGTGCCAGGCTGGGCGCGCAGGCCGGCTACCGGGTGGTGGTGAACTATGCCCGCAGCCAAGCCGCAGCGCAGGCGCTGGTTGACGAGATTGCGGCTGCAGGCGGGCGGGCTGTGGCGGTGCAGGCCGATGTGTCAGACCCGGCCCAGGTCAGCCATCTGTTTGAGACCACGGACCGCAGCTTTGGGCCAGTCAGCGCGCTGATCAACAACGCCGGTATTGGCGGCACCATTGCGCCGCTGCTGGCCCACACGCCCGAGACCATGGCCCAGATCTTTGCCACCAACACCATGGCAACCCTGTACTGCGCGCAGGCCGCGGCCAAGCGCATGTGCCACCACTTGGGCGGGTCGGGCGGGGTGATTGTGAATATTTCGTCGGCTGCAGCCAGGCTGGGCGGTATGCCGGGCATGGTGGTCTACGCTGCGAGCAAAGGGGCGGTGGACAGCCTGACCATCGGCCTGGCCAAGGAGCTCGGTGGCGACGGGGTGCGGGTGCTTGGCCTGCGCCCGGGGGTGATTGACACCGACATCCTCACCCCCATGGGCGGGGCTGCGCTGATGGCCCAGCTGGCCCCCACCATCCCGCTGGGGCGGGTAGGCCGTGCCGAAGAAATCGCCCAGGCTGCCATCTGGCTGCTCAGCCCGGCAGCGTCTTACCTGCATGGCACCACGCTCGATGTGTCGGGCGGGCGCTAAATGCCACCATGCTGACCATGCCAACCATTCGCCATGTGCGCGCCTTGACTGTGCGCGGCGGGGGCGCCGACTACCATGACCAGGGCAGCGACCACTGGATTGATGACCATGTTGCGAGCCCCATGGCGGTCTACCCGGAATACCGCCAAAGCCGCCAGGCTTTCGGGCTCAATGTGCTGGGCACGCTGGTGGTGGAGATCGAGGCGAGCGACGGCACGGTTGGCATCGGGGTGACCACGGCCGGCGAGATCGGCGCCTTTATTGTGGAGAAACACCTGGCCCGGTTTTTGGAGGGCCGCCTGGTCACCGAGATCGAGAAAATGTGGGACCAGATGTACCGCGCCACGCTGTTCTACGGGCGCAAGGGCGTGGTCATCAACACCATCTCGGGGGTTGACCTGGCCTTGTGGGACCTGCTGGCCAAGGTGCGCCGGGAGCCGGTGCATGCCCTGCTTGGCGGGCCGGTGCGCGACGAGCTGCAGTTTTATGCCACCGGGGCGCGCCCCGACCTGGCCCAGCAAATGGGCTTTATTGGCGGCAAGATGCCCCTGCACCACGGCCCTGCCGAGGGCGACGAAGGCCTGGCTAAAAATCTGGCCCAACTCGAGGACATGCGCGCTCGCGTGGGCCCCGATTTCTGGCTCATGCTCGATTGCTGGATGAGCCTGGATTTGCCTTACGCCACCCGCCTGGCGCAGGCGGCCCGGGCGCACGGGCTCAAGTGGATTGAAGAGGCCCTGCCCCCGGACGATTACTGGGGCTATGCCGAATTGCGCCGCTCGGTGCCGCCCGGCATGCTGGTGACCACCGGCGAGCACGAGGCTACCCGCTGGGGCTTTCGCCTGCTGCTCGAGATGGGCTGCTGCGACATCCTGCAGCCCGATGTGGGCTGGTGCGGCGGCCTGACCGAACTGATCAAAATATCAGCCCTGGCCGACGCCCATAACGCCATGGTGGTGCCGCACGGCTCGTCGGTTTACAGCTACCACTTCGTCATCACCCGGCACAACAGCCCGTTTGCCGAGTTTTTGATGATGGCACCCCAGGCAGACCGGGTGGTGCCCATGTTCACGCCGCTGCTGCTTGACGAGCCGGTGCCCGTGAACGGCCGCATGCGGGCCAGCGCCCTGGACCAAGCCGGCTTTGGTGTGCGCCTGAATCCCGACATCGCACTGCACCGGCCTTACCCCCGCTGAGGGCGGCGCAGGGTCCTTTGATTAACCCACTGAAAGAACCAACACCATGATTGAACGCCCTAGTCTCAAACCCAGTCTGATGGCCGCCGAGGTGGTACCGGGTGCCATGGTGTTTGAGTTTTTCACACCCGGCATGTCGAGCATTTTGGTCAACGCCGGGGCGCGCTTCGTGATCTATGACATGGAGCACACCGGCCTGGGTTTTGAAACCCTGAAGTGGCTGTTTGCCAGCTGCCGCGGTCTGCCACTGGAGCCCATGGTGCGGGTACCGCGTGGCGATTACACCTGGCTGGCGCGTTCGCTGGATCTGGGCGCACGCGGCGTGATGATCCCGATGGTGGAGAGCCGGGCGCAGGCGCAAGACATTGTTCAATCCTGTCGCTACCCAGGGCAGGGACGGCGCGGCGCGGCCTTCGGCTTTGCCCAGTGCGACTACCAGGGCGGCGATGTCAGCCGCAAAATGGAGACCTACATCGCCCGCACCCTGGTGATTGCCCAGATTGAGACCGAACGCGGCCTGGCCCAGGTGGAAGAAATTGCCGCGGTTGACGGCATTGACGTGCTGTGGGTGGGGCACTTTGACCTGTCGAACTTTATGGGCATACCGGGCCAATTTGATCACCCCGACTTTGACCGGGCCATGACCCACGTGGCCACGGTGGCGCGTCGGCACGGCAAGATTGCCGGCTTCATGGCCACCGACCCGGCCTGGATGGCGCGGGCCCGCAAAATGGGCTACACCATGCTGGCTGCGGGCACCGATACCGGGCTGTTGCAGGCGTCTTACTCAGAGCTGATCAAAACCATGTAGCGCCTTGCCTGCGCCGGGTGCGCTCAGGCCGGCTGGGCCGCAAGCGCCTGCGCCCACTCGGAGCGCAGCCAGGTGGCACAGGCGATGTTTTGCTCAAAAATAGAGTAGCCGTGGCCCGCGCCGTAGTCTATGGCCGGGATGTGCTCGCAAGAGATCTGGGCAATCGGGCTGGCTGCATGGCTGGCATGGTGGGCCAGCAGGTCGCGCACCACGCGCTTCCAGGGCTCGATGCGTTGCTCGTCCCAATCGTCGCTCACATAATCGCCGGCCTTGGGGCGCACAAAGGGGTACTGGATGCCGCGCCCAAAGCTGCCATCGGGGTGCTTGGCGCGGGTGTTGATGGGGTTGGCCGGCACCGCACAGCGGGCATGCGCATGGTGAACAAAATTGGCATCAATCCAGCGTTTTGCCACATTGCCGCTCTGGAAGGGGTCAAGAATCAGGCGGCCGGCCGCCACATCGGCCGCCATGTTTTGCACCTGCTGCTCTTTGGGGTTGTCAATTTTGAAGATCACATGGCTGTGGTCAAGGGTCATGAAAAACGGCAGTCCCCGCTGCCGGACCAGTTCAGCCACCTGCTCAACCCGCCCGAGGTGCTCGGACCACATGTTCACATGGACCTCAAAGCAGGGCACCACGCCGTGGCGCATGCCGATGTCGTGAGCCCAGAGGTAGAAATCGGCCACCTCCTGGTTGCTCGCCACATGGCCGTCGACATGCTTGGTCAAGACCTGCACGTTGTGTACCAAGCTACCCAGCAGACGGGCCTTGTGAATGTTTTGCTCAAACAGCGCATTGTCCCGGCCCAGCGTGTAAAACCAGCCGCTGGCGAGCACCGGCATGTCAAACTTTTCAGAGGCTTTGAGCAGATCTCGAAACTCATCGTCCGGCGGCGTTCGGTCAATGTAGTCAAACACACCGGCATCCTTGACCATCTGCACCTTGGTGCTGATGTCGGGAATATCGGTGTCGTGGTGGGTCGCACCGCCGGCGGTGCAGCCAATCTTGAGGTCACTGATCTGCTTCATGCTCAATCCAGTCCGTAAAACTCGCATCATACGGTCGAGCGGATGCGCCACAATGCGCCGATGAGCGCCTCGCAAGTGATTGTTCTGGCAATGCCGGTTTTTCTGTTGCTGATTGCCCTGGAGTTCGCCTGGGGCCTGGCGCGGGAGCGACGGCGCACCGGGCGCAACACCTACCGCCTGAGTGACCTCATCAACAGCATCAGCCTGGGCATGCTCAGCCAGCTCAGCGGCGTGTTCAGCAGCCTGCTGACCATCGGCATTTACAGCGCGGTCTATGCCTCGGTCGCACTGTTCCCGGATCAGGCCTTTTGGCACAGCTTGACCGGCGTGTTGTTGGCGCTGCTCTTTTATGATTTTTGTTACTACTGGCTGCACCGCGGCGGGCACCGGGTGGCGCTGTTGTGGGCGGCGCACAGCGTGCACCACCAGAGCCAGCACTACAACCTGTCCACCGCGCTACGCCAGACCAGCAGCGGTGTTCTGCTGGGCTGGCTGTTTTACCTGCCGATGGCCGTGGCCGGGGTGCCGCCGCTGATTTTTGGCATCGTGGCGCTGATCAACCTGCTCTACCAGTTCTGGGTGCACACCGAGCAGATCGGCCGCCTCGGCTGGTTTGACCGGGTGTTCTGCTCGCCGTCCAACCACCGGGTACACCACGCCGTCAACGACCGCTACTTAGACAAGAACTACGGCGGCATGCTGGTGCTGTGGGACCGGCTGTTTGGCACCTTCGAGGCCGAGGCTGATGCCGAGCCCTGCGTCTACGGCACCCGCAGGCCGCTCAACAGCTGGGACCCGCTGTGGGCCAATGCCCAGGTCTACTGGGCATTGCTCAGCGACAGTTGGCGGGCGCAGCGCTGGAGCGACAAGCTGCGGGTCTGGCTGATGCCGCCGGGCTGGCGCCCGGCCGATGTGGCGATGCGCTGGCCCCAACCGAAGTTTGACATCGCGCAGCTAGAGATTTTTGAGCCGCCACTGTCATCTGCCGTGGCCTGGTTTGCCTGCGCGCATTTCGCCACACTGTTGTTGGGCGTCGCAGTGGTGTTGTGGCATGCCTCGGCCTGGCCTGCCTCTGAACTCGCTCTGTGGAGCCTGCTGCTGTTGTTGAGCTGCTGGTTGCTGGGCGCACTGCTGCAGGGGCGGCTGGGTTGGAGGCCAGCGCTGCTGGTGCAAACCGCGACCCTAGCGCTCACCCTCGCGCTGGTCATTAGCTGGCCTGGCTCCGGGGCTTTGCAGTGAACTCAGCCAGCGCGGCTCAAGCCCCAAACATATCGCCGTCCCGGCTGGGCGGCGCCACCCCCAGGTGGCGGTAGGCGGCTAGTGTGGCGATGCGCCCGCGCGGGGTGCGTTGCAGGTAGCCCTGCTGGATCAGGTAGGGTTCGATCACGTCCTCAATGGTCTCGCGCTCTTCGCCGATGCTGGCGGCAATATTGTCCAGCCCGACCGGGCCGCCGTCAAAGCGGTGAATGACTGCTTCGAGCAGCTTGCGGTCCATCAAATCGAAGCCCTGGGGATCGACATCGAGCATGGCCAGCGCTCGGTTGGCGATCTCAAGCGTGATCTCCCCCGAGCCTTTGACATCAGCATAGTCGCGCACCCGGCGCAGCAGCCGGTTGGCAATGCGCGGCGTGCCGCGCGCGCGCCGCGCAATCTCAAAGCCGCCCGCATCATCGGTGGGCACATGGAGCAGGCCGGCGCTGCGGCGCACGATGCGCGCCAGCTCTTCGGCGGTGTAGAACTCGAGCCGCGCCACGATGCCAAAGCGGTCGCGCAGCGGGTTGGTGAGCATGCCGGCGCGGGTGGTGGCGCCCACCAGCGTGAAGGGCTGCAAATCAAGCTTGATCGAGCGGGCCGCCGGGCCCTCGCCAATCATGATGTCGATCTTGTAGTCTTCCAGCGCCGGGTAGAGAATCTCTTCCACCACGGGGGATAGGCGGTGGATTTCGTCGATGAACAGGACATCGTTTTTTTCCAGGTTGGTCAAAAGTGCCGCCAGGTCCTTGGGCTTTTCCAGCACCGGGCCGCTGGTTTGCCGCAGCTTGACGCCGAGCTCATGCGCAATGATGTGCGACAGCGTGGTCTTGCCCAGGCCGGGCGGGCCAAACAGCAGCACATGGTCTAGCGCCTCGTCGCGCTTGCGCGCCGCGCTGATG
>Ga0049082_10000414_pt1 | contig 12002 bp, 11 predicted proteins | sample GreLakmeHU45MSRF_FD_66718 | JGI IMG/M metagenome (GOLD analysis project Ga0049082, IMG submission 66718) | Freshwater lentic microbial communities from great Laurentian Lakes, MI, USA - Great Lakes metaG HU45MSRF | ecosystem: Environmental > Aquatic > Freshwater > Lake | place: Great Lakes... | reverse complement strand
CTTCGTCGGGCTGCTCAGCCGCCAATGCAGCTCATAGAGCGTTGCGGTTGCACAAAGTCTGCCTGGCCAATCCGATGCCCGGCCTCCTTGTGTTGAACCCGGTCTCGGAGCAACGAGGCGAGATCTTCGTCGGAGCCGCCGCCCCGCAGCAGCGGCTTAAGGTCGTGTTCATCGAGGCTGAAGAGGCAGGTTCGCAGTTTTCCGTCGGCGGTCAGACGCAACCGGTTGCAGTGACCGCAGAATGGCTCACTCACCGGAGCAATGATGCCCAACTCGCCCTCAGACCCTTCCAGACGCCAACGGCGCGCCGTTTCTGAGGGATTGGCCGAGGCATCGACTGGCAGCAAATTAAACTCCCCGCGCAAACGTTCCAGAATTTCCCGACCGGGAACGACCAGCCCCTTTTGCCAGGCACGGCTGGAGTCCAACGGCATGAATTCAATGAAGCGCAGACTCAGATTTTGTTTCACTGCGAAACGGACCAGATCGGGAATTTCGTGGTCGTTCATTCCGCGGATCACCACGGCATTGACCTTCACAGGATGAAAACCGAGTTCCCGAGCCAGGCGGATTCCGTCGAGCACACCCTCCAGACCGTCTCGCCCCGTCATCTTCTTGAAGTTGTCCCGGTCTAGCGAATCCATGCTGAAGCTAACCCGGTTCAGCCCGGCCTTCCGCAAGGCAGCAGCCTGAGATCCGAACAGCGCCCCATTGGTGGTCATGGCCAGGTCGCGGACGCCTGGAATTTGCGCGAGCGATCCAACCAGTCGGTCGACTCCTTGGCGCAATAGAGGCTCGCCGCCAGTGACCCGGACCTTCTCGATTCCTAAATCAACGGCGATTCGGACTACCCGGGTAATCTCCTCAAAACTGAGGATCTCCGACTTCGGTTTCCATTCCCGGTGAATAGGGGTGGCCGAGAGGTTGGCCGGGGTTGGATTCCGCAGGCCATCGTAGCGGGTGCGGTAGAAATTCGCGGCCTCTTCGGTCTCGGGCAGGCAGTACAAGCAGCGGAAATTACAGCGATCGGTCACGCTAACCCGAAGGTCTCGCATGACTCGTCCGTGGGAATCCTGTAATTGCCCGTGCATGGCGCCAGCTTGGGCCCGCACGGTGCCGGCCGCAACGCGGAGTATGACCGGTGCAAGACGTCCCCAAGGGTTGGGGTCTACGGCTTGGGCGCGGTTTCCACCCGGGTGGATCCGTCGGTACCCACCTCCACCTTCAAGGGGTAGGCGTTGGTGGCCGAGCTGGCCGCGACCTTGGGTCGAATGCCTTCCTGCAAAAGTTGAGCGCCTTTCTTGTCGAAGCCGTAAAGCCCACGCCGGATGAAGTCGAGCCGGCGAGCGATGTTGAGCTCCTCCTTCAGCTTGCGCACCTGATCGCGGAGGACCGCCAAGTCGTTGAATTTCTTCTCAAGGTCGGTTTTTTCAGCGATGAGCCGCTTGAGCTCCTTCTTGAGGGCTTCACGGTCCCCCTCGCTGGCGGCGAGCTTCCGTTCGGTAATTTTGATCTGGTTCTCGAGACCACCGATTTGACCGGTTAATTCGCCCATCTTTTTGGTCAGGTCATCCTTCTCTCCCTCCAGGTCGGAAATCTGTTTGTCCCGGCGCTCGATCTCAGTCTTGGCCGCGGTCGCCGCCTTTGCTGCCTCGGCGGAAGTGCGGGTCAGTTCTCCGGAAGTAGCGACCCACTTGTTGGAGACCGTGTTCAGATCTTCGATGCGCTGGCTGAGATTTGTTTCGAGGGTGGCATTCACCCGCACTTGCTCGGTGAGCTTGCCCGTCGTGGCCACCAGATCGTTGGACAGGGCAGATTGCTGACCCTCCATTTGGATCCGAGTCTCTTCAGCCTTCTTCGAGTTCAGAAACCATCCGGTGCCGAGGCCCAGGCAGATAAGTACCAGCACCGCGGGAACGAGTTTGGATTTCATTGATCAGTTGGGTTTGGACGGCCGGAAGAATTCCCGGTCGCTGTATCAATAGACACTGAATCAGTCCGGACATTCAATCTCCAAGCAAGGGCCCGCCTTGCGTTGGCTGGAGCCCACTTTACCGTGAGGCCATGTTAATACCCGACCGAATGGGGGTAATGATCCTGGGAGAGGCCAGCCTGTTTCCACAGGCCATGATGCCCCTGTTCATTTTCGAACCCCGCTATCGGGAGATGCTGGCCGAGTCGCTGGAGACTCATCGGATGTTCTGTCTGGCGATGCAGCGGACCGACGCCAAGCGAGAGTCCCCCTGCCGGATCGCCACCCTCGGACTAGTCCGGGCCTCGGTCCAAACCCCGAACGGAACTTCCAACCTCGTGCTGCAAGGACTTATCCGGGTCCGCTTGGGTCGGATCGTCCAAACCCGGCCTTTCCGCACGCACCTCATCACTCCAATTAAGGAGGACGTGGACAGGTCCCCGGCGGTGCTTGCTCTGGTCAACCGCAGCCTAGACCTGATCGATGTGCGTCTGCGTCAGGATCAGCCGGTGCCACTGGACCTCATTTGGCAACTGGCATCAGGCGGTCAGGCTAAATCGGAGACACGGGTCGAAGACTGCATTCAGGAACTCAGGCGCATTAAGAACCCGAGCCGCTTCGCCGACCTTATCGCTGCTCTCCTGCTGCCCAATCCCGCGGCTCGGCAAATGATCTTGGAGACCGTCCAACCGGAAGCCCGCCTCCGTCATCTCGTCCTGTTTTTGGCGGCTGAGGTCCACCGGGGCGCCTCGGGCGAGGGACAGTGATGACACCCGTAACCCATAATCCGACACCGACCACGCCCTCGGCCCATCTCTGGAGCAAGTACGGCCATGTGCTCTCCATGGGTATTCAGAACACGCTGGTCTACCGGACCAATTTCCTGTTTCGGGCCGCCTTTGGATTAGTCCCGTTGGCGGCGACGCTTTTTCTCTGGGAGGCGATTTATGCCGACAAACCGGCCGGCGCGGCCATCGGGGCCTACACGCTGGCCCAAATGGTGAGCTACTACTTGTTGGTCACCGTGGTGGACGCCATTACCGCCGTCGCCGAAGACGACTGGCAGATCGCCGCCGATATTAAAGACGGGGCCGTCAGCCAATTCCTGCTCAAGCCGCTCGATTTCTTGGCCTACCGGCTGTGCCTCTACCTTTCCGGACGTGTGATTTACACCAGCGTGGCCCTGATCCCGGTGGCTTTCTTTTTGTTCTTTCAGCGGGAATACCTGGTGGGTCCCGCCGAGTCCTTGGGCTGGGTTCTCGCGTTACTGTCGGTGTTGATGGCGGGGCTTCTGCAATTTTTCATCGCCTACACCGTGGCGCTCTTGTCGTTCTGGGTGCTCGATGTCAGCACCTTCATCTTCATCCAGTTCGCCTTCGAGTTCCTGGCCAGTGGCCACCTTTTCCCGTTGGACATCCTTCCGGATGGATTGCACCGACTCTTGCTCTGGTCCCCCTACCCGTACCTTCTCTATTTTCCGGTGGGTGTTTATTTGGGCCGCATTCAGGGTGCGGATTTGTGGCAGGGTTTTGCTCTGCAGTTGGCTTGGGTGGGGGTGGCCTTCCTGATTGCGCGGTTCGTCTGGTCTCGCGGCTTGCGAAAATACACCGCGGTTGGTGGCTGAGGCGCTGGCTGAACCAATAACCTGCATGCCCTCCCTCTCTCGTTACGCCGGCATTTATGCCGCGCTGATCCGCTACTCGTTGATCCACGAGATGCAGTTCAAGGTGAACTTTCTCCTCTGGATCGTTGTCGAGGCCCTGTGGTTCGGACTTCAACTGGCCTTCATGACCGTCCTGTACGGGCATACCGACCAGATCGCCGGCTGGTCGCGGTGGGAGGTTGTCTTGCTGGTGGGCTGCAACCAGTTCATCCAGCAGCTTTTTCACACCCTTTTCGTCACCAATTTATCCAATCTTTCCGAATTGATCCGCAAGGGGACTCTCGATTTGTTGCTCCTGCAGCCGGTCAACACGCGCTTCCTCATCTCGGTGAAAAAGTTCGAGATCGGCAACATTATCAATGCCCTGATGGGTCTGGTGGTCATCGTCTATTCGCTGGCCCAGCTGGGACGAGTGCCGACGTTGGCCCAGTGGTTGGGTTTCGCGGTGGTGTGCCTGGCGGGCCTGAGCGTGCACTACTCGCTGATGTTCCTTCTGGCTTGTATCTCCTTTTGGACAGTCCGGGCTCAGGGCATCGTCTGGGGGTACTACAACCTCTTCAATATTGCGCGCCTTCCGGCGGAGGCCTTCCCGCGGGGAGCCTATCGAGCCGTCTTCACCTGGGTTTTACCCATGCTGTTGGTCTCCAATGTCCCCGCCAAGCTGTTGGCTCAGCGTCTGGCTTCGCCATGGGAATGGCTCGCCCTGTTGGGCATGGCCGTGGCCTGTTTAGTGGTCAGCGAACTTTTCTGGCGCTTCTCTCTGCGCCATTACACGAGCGCCAGCGCGTAGCCACTAGCCGACAGTGAGCCGCGGGACCGCGCTCGGTACTTTGGCAAAGCGGTAATGGCTGACGTGCCATTGGTTCCCGTCTTGGAAATCCCACAGCTCGGCGCAGGCCATGAAGAAGACCCTCCAATAGACCCACCAACGGGTCTCTTGGTCTGCGCCATACGTTTCGGCGAGGATGCGTCGGACTTCCGTCTCGTGGGTATCCATGTTCTCCAGCCACTGGTTGGCCGTGCGACCGTAATGCCGACCGTTCACCACCCAATGATCTTCGAGCCGCAGGTCGTCGTTGAAGTAGAGTAGCAAATCGTCGCTGGGCATAATGCCCCCGGTGAAAAAGTAGCGGGCCATCCAGTCGCTCGGGCTTCGGGGGATGAAGTGGTAGGCATACTCCCGGTGGGTGAAGATGTGGACGAACAACCGTCCATCGGGCCGGAGCCATCGGGCGATGTTGGCTAGGAGCCGCCGGTAATTCTTCATGTGCTCGAACATTTCCACCGAGACGACCCGGTCAAACTGCCCGTCGCCACCGGGGGGCTCGAAGTGGTTCATGTCACAGGTGATGATCTTCAGGTTTTTGAGGCCTCTACGGAGGGCCTCCCCTTCGATGTGTTCCCGCTGCGTGCGAGAGTTGGACACGCCGGTGATCTGGGCGTTGGGGTACTGCGAGGCCATCCAGAGCGAGAGCGATCCCCAGCCGCAACCCAACTCCAAGATGTTTTGCCCATCGGCGAGGCCAGCGCGCTCGCAAGTGAGGGCGAGCATGATGTCCTCGGCCTCGGCCAGGCTTTCCTGGAAGGTATGATAGTAGCAGCTCGAGTATTTAAAGCGCGGACCGAGGCACAGTTGGTAGAAGCGCGTGGGAACCTCGTAATGCTGCTCGTTGGCCGCCGCGGTCTCAATGGCGATCGGCAACTCAGACAGCTCCCGGATCAACCGCATCCGGTGAGCCCGCTGTGCCTCGACATCCCCGTGGGCGTCCTCCTCGGCCAATCGCTCCCTCAACAGTCGGCGGATACCGAATCGGATCAAGGGATCGGGGAGGACGTTGGCCTCCAGCAAACGGTCCAGCAAGTTGGGGTCTGAATCCTTGGGAGACGGTGAAGCCGGGGCCGGTGCGGGGAACGAACTCATGACGGTCATAATCCATCGCCCAGATCGCCTCCCGGTCAATGCCGCTTGTCGGTCCGATTGCGTCGATGGCAAAGAAGGGCAAGATTGAAATAATTCGTTTCAACCTCTACCACTCTACCATGTCTTCGCATTGCCTTGCCCTTGCTCTGGCCCTCTTGGGAGCGGTTAGCCTCCATGCGGCCCCCCAGGTTTCCCTCACTCGGGTTGCTGGCGGCCTGACATCGCCGTTGTCCTATGTGTCCCTGCCGGATGGACAGGCGTTGATCGTCGATCAGCCGGGTTTCATCCGACTCCTCGATAAGACCGGACAATTGCGCGAAAGCCCGGTCCTCACCCTCACGCCTCGGCTCAGTTCTCTCAACCACGGGGCCTTCGATGAGCGCGGAGTGCTGAACCTCGTCTTGCACCCCCAGTTCCAGAAGAACCATCGGGTGTTCATCTCGTACACCGCTCCCCGCCGGTCGTCCGCCCCGGCCGACTGGGATTGCACCCTGCGCATCTCGGAGTTCACCGCATCCCCAGGAGAGCCTTTCACTATTGATCCGGCGACGGAGATCCTTCGCCTGGAAATCGACAAGCCTTACAGCAACCACAATGGAGGCCGGATGGCCTTTGGACCCGAGGGTTTCCTCTACATCGGTGTGGGCGATGGAGGAAATGGCAACGATGATGGCAAGCGGCCCGAGATCGGTAATGGACAGAACCTCGACACGCTCCTGGGCAAAATCCTGCGCATCGATATCAACACTCCCGAGGGACACCGCATCCCCCAGGACAATCCGTTTGCCGACGGCAAGAAAGCCCGCCCGGAGATTTGGGCTTACGGTATTCGTAATCCCTGGGGCCTGTCCTTTGACCGCGGGGGTGATCACGCCCTCTACTCAGCCGATGTCGGCCAAACCCTGTGGGAAGAGGTCAACGTCATTCAAAAAGGGGGCAATCACGGATGGCGCTTGCGTGAGGGATTCATCGGCTTCAATCCGAAGGCCGCCGACAAACCCTTGCCTGAAGTTCCGCAGACCGGTCTCCATGGCGAGTCGTTTGTCCAACCCGTGGCCGTCTACAAGAACCGTAACGGGTTCAAGAAGGATCCTGAGGCCTATGGTATTAGCGTGATCGGTGGGTTTGTTTATCGAGGCAAAGCGCTGCCGGAATTGACCGGAGATTATGTGTTTGGCGATTGGGGTCGGATCTGGGGAGTTCCCGGCGGGACCTTGCTGGTAGCCCATCGCCCCAAGTCTGGTCCGGGCCCATGGACCGTGGAACCTCTGCAGCTGGGCACCCCTTCTAAGGTGGCTTCGTACATCATTGGCTTTGGTGAAGACAACGAGGGCGAGCTCTACGTGTTGACCAACGGAAACATTGGCCTCACCCCGGGCAAGGGCGAGGTGTGGAAGCTGGTCCGCAGCGCTCCTTGATCTTGATCGGACCTTGGGCGGTTACCCCGGACAGGGTTTAAGGAAAGACCGACAACTTCTGGTCATCCGGGCGGCCCATCACCCGCCCGGCATCGGCCTCATTGGAGCTGTACGCAGGGCCAAGACGACGGCCGCCAAGATCAACGCGCCTCCGGTGGCCCGTGCTAAGAGGACTCGGGGTCCGGAGTTCTGACGTTCTGCGTTGCCGAACCAAGAACCGGCCCACCAAACCAAGGCTAGGCTCCAGAGTCCCCGGGTTCCATAGACGACATTGACCCCGGCGGCATCCCGCCAGGTGGCGATGGTGCCGGTGATGATCAGAGCCTGAATGGCAGACAAGGCTGTCGCTAAACCGATCCAACGCCAAGCCCTTGGAGGAGCCCTCAGGGAACGGGTGGCTTGCTGGAAAATGGGCAGATGTTTGGTTTCCGGACGGGCTAGGAATCCCAACAGCGGCAGCACTAGGATGGATTCGAGAGCTAAAGCCCCGAAGAGCAGGGACAGGAAGTTGAGCACCCCGAATTCCGCAGCCCAGATTTGGATCAGGACATCGGTCACCGCGAAGGCGCCCGCACATCCCAAGGCCAGTAGTGTGGTCCATCCGGTTCGGCGACCGGGTTTCAAATCAGTGAGTCCGGTAATCAAGACCCCAGCGCTCGTCAGAGCCGCCGCCGTCAATTGCCCTCCCGACAGCGGCCACCCGAACGCAAAACGAGCAATCAGGGCCACAAACACCACCTTCACCCCAAGCAGGGGCGTCGCCACGGACACATCGCCCACCCGCAGGGCCGCCACGTTGAACAAGTGCCCTACGATAAAGGTGGCCGCAGTCAAGAAGGGCAGGTGCAGGCGGTCCCAGGGGATAGGGTTGGGATCCCAGGCCATGAGCGGCAGGAATAGCACACCGAGAATAACATTGTTAACTACAACCGCATGGGACAGTGACGCCCCCTCCGCGAAGGCCCGCTTAAAGACCAACGAACCGGCGGCGAAGGCGATGGCGGCAATGAGCGGGAGAATCAGTTGCATCGAGCGGGCTCAAGCTCCGTTACTACAGAAAAACTCTCAATCTCAACCGTTTCCGAGCTTGGGACTTCAAATCCGTCCGAGAGGTTTGTATAGTCAAAGGCTGTCGGTGAACGATTCCCTCTCCAATAATTTGCAAGTCGAGCACGGCGTCCGCGCTGCGCAAGGCTGGTTTGAACTCGGTTTGGCGGCCGAGGCCGAGGCTGAGATTTCTCGCCTTCCTGCTCCGGCCCAGCGCCTGCCTGAGGTGCTCAAGCTGCGTTTCCACGCGGCCCGCGCCTGCAAGCGCCATGATGACGCTCTGGGAATTGCTCAGGTCCTCATGGAGGTCGCCCACGATGAGTTGTGGGGGTGGCTCTACCGTTCCCAGGCGTTGCATTGGTTGGGACGTACCGTCGAAGCCTACGACCTGCTTCAGCCAAGTCAGCGTCGATGGCCCAGGGCCTTTGAGATCCCTTACGATTTGGCCTGTTATTGCTCCCAATCAGAGCGGATTGATCTCGCGGCCGAGTGGTTCGGCAAAGCATTAAAGCTCACCAAGCACCCGGCCGCGGTCAAATCGATGGCCTTGGCCGATCCCGATCTTAATCCCCTTTGGCCTGATATCGAAGCGGGTCGCTGGAGCTGAGGCCCTGGCTTTCCGTTCGATCTGGAATTCATTTCGCAAATCTTCATGACCCGATTGGTATTGTTTGACATTGACGGCACCCTCATCCGAACCGGAGGGGCTGGCGTGCATGCCTTCGGTCGGACGGCCGAACTGCTTTACGGCGTGGCCGGCGTGGCCGAGCGCACCCGCTTCCATGGTCGGACCGATACGGCATTAGTCCGGGAGTTCTTCCTGAGCAATGGCCTGCAAGGTCGCTCCTGGGACATTCGGCATTTCCTCGATGCCTATGTTTTTCTGCTCGATCATCGTCTTCAAGAAAATCGGGGTGAGATTTGCCCAGGGGTTCCGCAATTTATCCAGGCGCTAAAACAGCTCTCCGAGCCTCCCGCCCTAGGCCTCCTGACGGGCAACATTCGCCTCGGAGCCAAGATTAAGCTCGGGGCTCATTCTCTTTGGGGAGACTGGATGTGCGGTGCCTTTGCCGACGACCACGACGACCGCAACCAATTGGCCCGGATCGCCCGCGACCGGGCTTCGCGTCATCTCGGACGCCGTCTCGAAGGTCCCGAAATATTGGTGATCGGCGATACCCACCGAGACGTCGAATGCGCCCAAGCCATCGGAGCCCAGAGCCTTGGGGTTTGCACTGGCGGTGGTTCGCCAGACGAACTCCGTACGGCCGGGGCTACTTGGGTGGTGAGCGATCTCAGGGAATTTCCGATGCACAGTCTCCAAGAGCGACTCAACTGATTCGGAGCCTTATCCCAGAGGTGGATTCGCTGAGGTTGCGTCAACAGATGTGAACAAGTTTCGCCCAACTACCGACTTTTGTGTTTGACCCTTCCATCCGCTTTCTTTAGCTACACCACTACATCCGTGATCGCTCGCCGCTAGGTATGCCTCGCTCGAGCGTTTTTTAGTCCTTGGAGGGCTAAAATTTTCACGTGAATCGCGCTCACAGCCAAATGCTAAAAGCCAAAACATTTCTGGGGATCGACTTCGGGGCTGGCACCCTGAAGATCGCCGAGTTCGAACCCGCCGACGGCGGCGGTTTGAAGCTCCTCCGCTTTGGCGTCCGCGCCCTCGGGCTCCCCGGCTCCCAAGATGCTGCCCGTGATGGTGTGCTCAAGCGCGCCCTGGGTGAGCTTCTGACCGAAGGTGGTTTTGTTTCCCGTCAAGCCAACATCTCTGCCCCGGGTTATCAGGTCTTCTCCAAATTCGTCAAACTGCCCCCGGTAGACGCCTCGAAGATTTCTCAGATCATCCAGTACGAGGCCCAGCAGAACGTTCCCTTCCCGCTGACCGAAAGTGCTTGGGACCATCAGATTTTGGGCACCGCGGCCGACGGGGCGCGTGAGGTGCTCCTGGTTGCCATCAAGGCCGAGGTGGTTGAAAAGCTCTTTGCGGTGGGTGAATCGGTGGGTTTGAAGATGGAAGTGGTGGATGCGTCGATGGCCGCATTGGCCAACGCCTTCCGTTACAACTACGCAGATGTCGAGGGCTGCAGTCTCTTGATCGATATCGGAGCTAAAACCAGCAACGTCCTCCTCTTCGAGAAAAACAAGTTTTACGTCCGCACGGTTCCAGTCGGTGCCAACACCATTACTCAAGAATATTCGGTCGAATCCAAGGCCCCGTTCGCTGAGGCCGAGAAGTTCAAGATTTCCCAAGGTTTCGTTAGTTTAGGCGGTGCTTACGAGGAACCTGATGATGCGAAGGTGGCCGCGGTTTCGAAGGTCGCCCGAAACGTCCTGACTCGCCTGCACATGCAGGTCAATCAGACGGTGCAGTTTTACCGGACCCAGCAAGGTGGCTCGGCTCCTCAGCGGGTTTATTTGTGCGGTGGTGGCTCGGTGATGGCCTATTCTGCCGAGTTTTTTCAGGAAAAGCTCAACCTGCCGGTCGAGTATTTCAGCCCGTTTCGCAACATTCAGATCGACCCGTCGGTGAATGTCGAAGAGCTAGAGAAAACCGCGTCTTTCTTCGGCGAAGCGGTGGGTCTGGGCTTGCGGAACATCGCCGATTGCCCGGTCGAACTGAACCTCTTACCCAAGAGCTCCAAGGCACGCCAAGATTTCAACTCCAAGAAACCCTTCCTTGTGGCTGCCGCCTTTGTGGCCGCCGCCGGTGTTTGGGCTGCTGGATTCTTCTACAGCAAGGTAGCCGCGGTCCACCGAGAGGGTTTAGCCACAATTTCCGAAAAGGTCGAACCTCTGGCCCGCGTAGAAACTTCGCTCAAGAGCGAAGAAGTGAAGCTTTCCGACGTTCACAAGCAGACCGACCAACTCGGAGCTTGGCTCTCTGAACGCGGTTATTGGCCCGACATCCTCACCGAGGTTCGTAGCATCCTGAAGGCGACCGAGGCAGAAGCTTCTCAAAAACTGGGTGTGCCGGTAGGCATTTGGGTGGACACGTTCTACTCGACTGAACCTCCCAAGCCCGAGGTGGCTGCCGCTGAAGATGATGCTCCGAAGCCCATGCAAATGAGCAGAGAGCTCATGATGCGTTACGGACTCCTCCCGAAATCAGCAGTTGCCCCGGGTGAAGGTGGTGAAGCTGGCGTTGCGGCCGAAGGCGGTGCGGCCGGCGGTGGGGCTGCCGGCGGTGGGGCTGCCAAGCCTAAGTCCGCCGTCTCAACCAATGAGGTTGCCGTGCTAAACCTGAGCATCCGGGCAGTCAACCTCCAGAAAGTGAAGCAAGAGGCCAATGGTCAGATCGCCTACGATCTCGAGAAAATGGCCAAGGCCAGTCCGCTATTCGATGCGTCGGAAACTCAACTCTCCGGCAATCTTGAGCAGGTCGATGATACCACTGCGACCTTCACCTTCCCCCTGAAGCTCAAGCTCAAGCGTCCCATCAAGCTCTGATATGTCTTGGATTAAGCGCAATTTAGCCTTCGTCATCAGCTTGACTGTAGCGGCAGCCCTGCTCATCGGCGGGGCCGTCTACCTGTTCTCCGCTCAGTCAGAGGCTGAGGCAGCCACCGGAGAACTCGAGGCCAAGAAAAACGAATACGATACACTCGTCAAACGGGAGCCCTACCCGAATGCTAAGAACATCGATTTAGCGAAAGCTGAGCAAGTCCGCTTCAACACTCTGAAGTCCCAGGCTCTGGCAACCTTTTCCCAATATCCCTCAGTAGGGGTTATGGATGACGCATCCTTCAAGGCATTGCTGACCCGAACCATCAGCGATTTAGAACGTTCTGCCGAGCGAAAGGGCGTCAAGTTGCCCACCGGAGCCGATTCGACTTCTGGTTCCGCATCCAAGTATAACTTCACCTTCAATACCCAGCGCCGAGAACTGCGTCTGCCTCCGAACACTCTCCAACCATTGGTATTGGCCGTGACAGACATACGTGAGTTTACGGAAATTCTCTTTGCTTCGAAGAT
>Ga0049082_10000413_pt1 | contig 12023 bp, 26 predicted proteins | sample GreLakmeHU45MSRF_FD_66718 | JGI IMG/M metagenome (GOLD analysis project Ga0049082, IMG submission 66718) | Freshwater lentic microbial communities from great Laurentian Lakes, MI, USA - Great Lakes metaG HU45MSRF | ecosystem: Environmental > Aquatic > Freshwater > Lake | place: Great Lakes... | reverse complement strand
CTTACCTAGTATACTGTCTCTTACTCTCACATACACACATAAGAGCGTGACAATAAGACAGATTGGCTTTCTCTCCTCCTTGGCAGGGAGGAAATAGGGAGGCTGGATTTGAGGAAACGAGGTGCAAAATGGGAACAAAGGGCATGAGTGGTTAAAGATGACTCTAAAATTTTCTAATTTGGGCTTTTATGTTGGAGAGCCAACTGAGTAGTATATAGTAGCGCATAAGGAAGAGAGAAAAACATGAAGCAGAGAAAGACTAAAGTGGGAGGAGCGAGGCGGGGGCAGCAGGAGGGGGAAAAGCCGCCGGGAAGCAAGGAGCTGGCCCGCTGGCTCTTTGAGTCCTACGGCCTCCCCAAGCCAGTCCTCGAATGGAAGTTTCATCCCAAGCGGAAGTGGCAGTCCGACCTAGCATGGCCCGAACTCCAAATCGCCGTCGAAATCGAAGGGGGGGTGTTTACTCGGGGTCGCCATACCTCTCCACAAGGATTTATCGGCGATATGGAAAAATATAACGCCTACGCAGTCATGGGAATCTTGCTGATCAGGATCCTGCCAAGCCAAATAGAGAAATCAGATCCCAGTCCAAAAGAAGGAAATGAAAGCGGGAAAAAGAAAAGGGCCCTCACCCTAGCCCAAACAAAAAAAGCCAACCTAGTAAAATATAAATGGCGCAACACCCCAGCCCATGAGATAATAATTCAGTTGTTCAATGAACGGGGGCTATAAAAAATGAATGAGGAAGAGGAAGCACGGCCCGACAACGAGGTGGATGTGGCCAGTTGGTTTAATAATTGGGAATGCTCCCCAAGCTGGAACAGGAAAACCACGGAGCGGGTGCAGCAGGAGTTTGCGAAATTCCAGCGGGCACTTATGGACATTGAAAGTGAGGGGGCCAAGGCTGCTCAGGGACGAAGGCAACGGCTTACTGCCACCACCGACTTCAAAATTGTTTTTTTCCAGCTTCACCGGGTCTCTATGACCGCCATCAAGCTGATGGCCAGCCACGCCGCAGAGGTGGACCAGCTGCTGAATTATGCCTTGGTGGTGATTATGCACGCCCGTGGCAATCCCAAGCTGTTTGATAAGAATGTGCCGCCACTGCTTAGGCGAATCGGGAATTATCTCAAGGGGGGACTTGCCGTAAATCCATGGGACATCAGCAGGCATTGGCCCGATGGGCCCACCACCACCAATGGCACCTGCTCGGCATGCAAGGGTGACTTAAATTGCCGCTGGCTCACCGATCCTGCCCTTGGGAAAGAAGATGCTGATCGGGAGCCTTGGTGCCAGCCCTGCTATGAGGCGCGGCTTCTTGGGAGGAAAGACACGGGCAAATGATTTTCCCGCCACCCTACCACCTTTGGATCCTTGATGCCCACGGCTGTGCTTTTAGAAGTTGGCGAATTGTGTCGCCAGATGCTTTGATCGAAACCATTCAGCGATACCAGCGGGCCTGTGACTGCGTCAACATCGAGGTGTATGCAACGGGCAGGGGTGGACAAAGCCAACGGGTCATGCTATGGTACAAAGAAGGTGGGGCCGCTCTTGTCCGAAGCAAGCAGACTTAGGGGGAACAAGCCAATGACTACTTTTTCAAGCGCTTCTGGCGTTTCTGGCTTGGAAGAGCCCTTTCACCTTCTTCTTGAAAAGTCCCTTGCTGTTTTAAAGGAAATGGAAACCAATCAGGTTTATTTGTTTGCCCAAGATGAAATAAAAGCAGCCCACCAAGCCTTTACGACTGCCAGCCAGATGAGCGTCCAAGACGGACGCAACATCAATCTTGCCTTCGGCTTTAACAACAAGGCTGAACTTGATTGGGCCGAACAAAAGGTGGGATGCTTCCTCCTCGCATTGAATGCCATAACTGGGCGATGCAGGTGGGAAACAAAAAAGAAAGCGTCCACCCTCGAGCTGTGGTTCAGGCCGCAGGGCGGGAGCGGCGGCGACTACACTTGGCTTCCAATTTGCGAAGGAGATTAGAGAATCCCATGAACGAAGAAAAGGTCCGAAGTCAATCGATCAATGCCGTGGCCGACGATGCCCCCGTCGCCCCCAAAGCAAAAACATTCACAGAGTTTATGGAGGACAGCACCACCTTTACTCAGGTCGCCGTAAGCTTTGCCTTTCTTATTCCTGTCATGCTGGGCATCGGCTCCGGTCTTTGGCTGCTTGCTGTGATTGCCACCAAAGCACTTGCCCGAGAACTTGGAGTGATAAAATAAAAGGAAAACGAAAAAAGGGGCCAGTGGGGCACGACGGCCCTAAAAAGACAGAGGGCAAAAAATGTTTTTTTGCGCCCCCCCTGCGCCGCCGAAGCCGTCTTCTTGAACAGTTGGCAAATGATGCTGTGTCTTATTATTTAATGCTGTATTTTGATTGGAGGAATTCGACAAAGAATGAGGGAGACTGGGCCGCCCCCCTTGCCAAAATGATAAAACAGGAGAATAATGCAGAGGGGCCATAGAATGTGGCCAAAAAATCAGTGGAGGCGGCGATGGCACCAAAAAAGAAAAGCATTGGCAACCAAACTCGGCCAGCCAAGAAGGGCAGCGCACAACTGGCCACGGGGTCAAAAGACCCACGCACTGGCCGGGGCGGACGCAGACACGAGTGGGACAAGAAACGCCTCACCGCCGCACGGGAACGCTTGAATCTCGTAAAGTTGGACGGCACCCCTGATGAGATCAAAAAGGCCCAAGAGCAGGTAGACTTTCACCTTGCTGCCACCAAGGTTTCAAGGAAACGAAAGCGGAAGGAAGAAAGTCAAACAGGGGGAAATAAGGCGCCAGCAGCAGCAAGGGGGCCAGCAGCAGCAGCGCCGGAGCCGGAGCCAACGACGGCACCGGGTCTTCCCTTTGGGCCGGCACCAAAGAAAAAGAAAGCGGCGCTAAAGAAAGCGCCAGCGGCGCCAACGAAAGCGCCATCAAGCTGGAGGCGATTCGCGGACGCAATAGGCTCATTCTTTAAGAAAAAATAAACTAGGGAGCGCTGGCGGTTATGGGACAAGAGAAAGCACGATCCTACCTTCAGACGAAGATGGAGAAAACACACAAGAATCCTTTGCTCCAAGCCAAAGAGATTTTGGCTGGGGCGCGGAAGCTTTACTCAAGCGTCATCGTTTTTTTTTCTGGTGGCAAGGATTCTCTTGTTGTGCTGGACATGTGCAGCAAAATGGGATTTGAGAAAATTGTCTGCGTGCATAAATACTTTGTGCCCGGCTTGGCCGTTGTTGAAAAGCAGTTGGACTACGCACGAAAAAGATGGAACATCGACATCATCGAATACCAGTCTCCGCACACCGTCGAGCTGCTGAAGATGGGAGACTTTAATGATGTGACGGATGCCATTGATGGCTTGCCAAGCATCGATTCTGCCGACATCGAAACCATTGCACGCAATGATACCGGCATCACACTTATTGCCACTGGGCACAAACGGACCGACGCCTTTGGGCAGGGGCTTTCTAATTCTGAATGGGCAAACAAAGAAAAGAATGTTGTTCAGCCCATTGTGTTTTGGAACAAGTTTCATGTGCTGGCATACCTAAAGTCTCAAGATATTCCACTGCCCACCTCCGATGGCAGAAATTCTTCTTCCATGGATCTGCATCCTAAAAATATCGTTTGGCTTTATGAGCATCACCGGGAAGATTTTGAACGAGTAAAGGCCCTGTTCCCATACATCGAAACCATTATTTGGAGGAAAAAATTCTATGAAAGCCAATGAGTCAAAGGGCGCTGGGGCGGGCGCAGGGACGGGACTGCTAAGGCCTGCCAAAGAACCAAAACCAATTAAGCAGCCAAAAAGCTTGCCGCCGCAGAAGGGAGAAGGCCCCGCATCGAGCCCTTCTGAGGCTTCCCCACTTTCTTCCTACCAGCGATTTGAAATCCGCCGGGTCAATCGAACCGACCTCAAAATGGCAGACTACAATCCTCGCACTATTGATGAAAAGGCAAAGCGACGACTCAAGACCCTTCTTGTCAAGGGTGGCCTCGTTGAGCCCATTGTGTGGAATTCTCGCACCGGGAACATTGTTGGGGGCCACCAACGAATTGAGCAGCTTGACAAGCTCCACGGAGACCAAAACTACGCACTTGATGTGGCCCTTGTTGATTTGCCACTTCATCAAGAGATGGAAACCAACATCGCGCTCAACAACGCCGAAGCACAAGGCGTGTTTGACATCAACCTCCTGTCCAAAATGTTTAAGGACCAAACCCTCGACATCGAGGCCACGGGCTTTGATATGGCCGACATGATGCAGATGTTTGGCGAAAATCCACTGGACCTCAAAGAAAACAACCTGTCCGAAATGGCTGACAAATTGGCCCAACTTAGAGACAAACACTCTGATGTGAAAGAAACACTTGCCGATGCCCAAGATCCTAACTTCTTTACCGTGCTGGTGTTCAAAAACCATATCCACCGGCAACGATTCTCCGCAGCCATCGGCACAGAAGACAACCGGTATGTGGACGGAAAAGCAGTGGCGGCCCTGCTAAATATTGACCTTGACAAACCTATGAAGAACGAAGGCAGGTATAATGAACGCAATGAAGACGACAGCGACAATGATGAGGAGGACGAATAATGAAAGAACGAAAAGCTTTCAAGAAGCCTACTAGAGAAGAGTATGAACACCGTGTTGAGATGGCTACGCAGCTTCTTTCGCGAAGGATCACAAAAGGTGACATAAAGAGGCTAATGATCGCAAGATTCGGAGTGGGGCCACGCGCAATTGACGACTATCTTTCTAGGGCGAAGGACATTTTGTTTGCGCGACTCAAGCTTTCGGCAACCGATCAAACGGTATCTTCACTAGCATTTTATGAATCAATAGTGGTCGGGGGCGACACAACGATCCAGCAGAAAATGGTGGCCCAAGACAAAATTGACTGGGTATTGGGCGTTGGACCACAGTTTAGCAAGGGTAGTCGGTTCGGTGCAGACAATAATGACGAGCAAAAAGTGTTTATTGTTCGCGAGGTGGTAGAAAACCGCTCTCAAGTGATGCTTCCGCTTGAGGAAACAGGGCAGGGGCATTAAAAAGTGTCAACAAGTCATCGGTTTAATCCAAACAACTTTCGGACACGATTAGTATTAGACAAAACAAACGAGACTATCGAGGCGGATGAGGACATTATTCCCCAGCGGATGCAGCTGACCAAGATTCAGAACGAGTTTTTCGAGTCGAAAGCGATCTTTCGCGGCTTCACCGGTGGCAGGGGTGCCGGCAAGACCCATGTGGGTGCATTGGATTTGATCTGCCGAATGCTGGGCTCGCCGGCAGGTTCTACTTTCATGATTGTCGCCCCCACTTATCGAGTGTTGCTGGACACCAGCTACAAAACCTTTCAGGAACACCTGCTGAAGTTTGGCATCAAGCACACCGCAAGTGGGCAGAACTTCACCACCACCTTCGCGGGTGGCCGGAGTGTGCTGTTTCGGAGCGCGGAGACGCCGGGCCGGCTTCGGGGCAAGAACTTGTCCGGGATTTGGATGGACGAAGCTGGCGAGGTAAAGAAGGATGTGTTCGACATCATCATTGGATGCCTTCGAGAGGGTGGGAGGCAGGGCTGGCTAAGTGCGACTTTCACGCCGAAGGGCAGAGCCCATTGGACCTATGACACATTTGGCAAGGGAAAGGAGTACACGGCAATGTTCAAAAGCCCGACGCGGGAGAATGTGTTCAACAATGAGCTGTTTGAGGGGATTGTTCGGAGCCAGTACACGAGCAAGCGGGCGGAGCAAGAGCTGGAGGGAAACTTTATCGACATGTCCGCCGGCGTTTTTGAGCGCCAGTGGTTCGATGTGGTGAGGGAGACGCCGGCAGCACTAAGAAGAGTGAGATTTTGGGACAAGGCGGCAACCGAGGATGGGGGCTGCTACACGGTTGGGCTGCTGATGGGGCTGGACATCGCCAGTGGGCTTTATTACATCGAGCATCTGGTTAGGGAGCAGCTGTCATCCCATGGGCGGGAGCAGCTTATTCAGCAGGTGACGCAGAGCGACGCGGCAAAATACGGAAAGGTGAAGACGCTGATGGAGCAGGAGCCTGGGTCTGGCGGGAAGGATTCGGCCCTGTTTACGATCAAGCAGCTGTCGGGCTTTAATGTCCACGCAAGTGTGGCCTCGGGCAGCAAGGTCGAACGGGCACAGCCCTGCGCAGCACAAGCCGAGGCAGGAAATGTAAAAGTAAAGGAGGCCCCATGGAATGAGGAATTCTTGGATGAGCTGGCAAGCTTCCCGGAAGGCAAGTATGCTGATCAGGTGGATGCCACAACGGGCGCCTTCAATGATTTAGCGCTAAACAACCCTCGGAAATTCAATGTGTGGGTTTAAGGCACCGGGGAACAAAAAGTGAGGAGAAAAAAGATGGAAGCAATGATTAGGGCGGAAGGCGACGGCATCATGAATGTCATACGGCGGGAGCGCGTGGACGAAAAACGAGAGTCGCCGCCGCAGCTCCTGTACACCACCAATGAGCTGGCATCGGTAATGGGCGTAAAGCCCCTGACCATTCGACGCTGGACCAAGGCCGGCGTTATTCCGGTGGGCATAGACATCGGCGGCGTAAAGCGGTGGAGGCGGGACGAAATCCAAGCGTGGATCCAATCTGGATCGCCTCCACAAAAATAAAGCCCCCACAAGGCCGGCATCGAGCCGGCCTTTTTTATTTGTCTTCGTTATTTACATATTTGTTTTATGGCTATGGTTATGGTCATGGCTATGGCTATGGTCATGGCTATGGTCATGGTCATGGCTATGGTCATGGCTATGGCAAATGGCTATGGTCATGGTCATGGTAAATGGCTATGGTCATGGTCATGGTGAAATGGTCATGGTGAAATTAGTCTATGGCCATGGCCCATGGCAAATGGCCCATGTTATTTTGCATAGGCAGCTGGCCTCGTGGGCCGGCAAACCAAAAGCCGGCGAGGCGCTTTCCGCCGCGACGCCTGCTCGGCTAAAAGCCGGCGAGGGGAAAAACGCGCCAGCGCCCGCGTCCGCCAAAAGCCGGCGAGGCGCTGGCCCGCGCCTTCGCTCCGGCTCCCGCCGGCTTTAAGCTGCTCGCGCCGGCTGGGCAAAAGCCGGCGAGGCGGCGTCCCCCTCGCGGGCTCGCGGGCTCGCGGCGTCCCGCCGGCTTTTGCTCGCGGCCTCAGGCCGGCCCGGATTTGGCCCTGTGGGCCTGCGTTCCGGCTCACGCCGGGTTTGGGCCGGCCCGAGGGCCTTAGTCGCCCCCTTGGCCCACTTCTGCCCCCCTAGCGGCTCTCGCCGGCTTTAGGCCCCCGGCTAGCAGGGGGAAAAGGCACCCTTACCTCCAAATCAAGGCCTTGCCGGGTTTCGGGCTACGCCCTCAAGGAAGCGGGGGAGGCGGGGAAAGCAGAGGGGGAAGGGGGAGATAAAAAGTTTGAAAATAATTCTGAGAATTTATTTGACAGGGGGAAGTGGGTGTGACCATAATTAGGGGGCGAAAAGAATTTTGGGATTGGTGAAATCTTTTCGGGAGTTGTGGGAAATAGAGTCAGGGGCCACCACTTCGGTGGCCCCCATAACGGGAGGGATCTGGAAATGTCGAGATACTTAATCACGCTGTTCATCGGGGACGGGAACCTTGAAAATACGGAAGTCTGGGGACCAACCTGCTCCAAGCGGGACATCACCCGGGAGGCGAAAAAGTGGCTTAAAGACACCCGTTGCTTTGGCTCCGTGATAGTCAACTACACGGTTTGGGAGCCGGATGTCAGGGAGTGTTTCAAAAAAGCGGGAACCGTGACGGTGTGACTGAACTTGCCCCGGGGTATTTTGCCCCGGGGTATTTTTTGGAAACGGGAGGGATCTGGTCATGAAATGCAAAGTCAGCAAGGCAGAAATTTTGGCGGCGGCGGCGGCGGACGACAACCTAGGTTTTTGCTTAGGGTGCGGGGCCGAGGCCGAGGGCGTGGAGCCTGATGCCAAAAAACGCCCCTGCGACAGCTGCGGGGAGAAAAAGGTCTACGGGGCAGAAGAGCTTATCCTGATGGGCTACGGGGGGATAACTTTGGAACGGTGAAATAATCGGATGGGTCGAGAGTAAGAGGGGGAGAGGAGCAGCACTTTGCTGCTCCCTCAGGGAATGGGAGGGATCGAGAAATGATCAGGTGGAAAGATTTGGAGGGTGCGGTTGCAGACTGCATCCGAGAGCTAGAGTCGGAAGCCCGGGTCGCCGACGATCAGTATGTCGCCGAAGTCGATCAATGGGCGGCGGAATGGACCCGAGAGCGGGCGAGAGACGACGAGGAAGATGACCGATGAAATAATCGGGATAGTGGTGGGTAATGATGGGAGAGGAGCAGCACTTCGCTGCTCCCTCAGGGAATGGGAGGGATCTGGTGATGAAAAAGTTCAGGATCGACTACGACTTTAGCGAAAACGGAAGGGTCTACACAGCATCCATCGATGCCACAACGGTGCCGATAACCAACCGGGGACTGGGCCAAATGTTGAGGGTTCGAGGGTTAACCCCGGTGGCGGTGATCGACTACCAAGTCTTTATTGAAATCCGCCCCGGCGAATTCGAGTCCATTTATGAACCGAGGTTTTTCCCGCTTGGTCCCACCTCAATTTCGAGACCTGCATCAGGAGCAGAAATCGAACGGCAAAATGCCCACAAGGGGTGGATTGTCGGCGATGCTCAGATCTGGGGGCTGGTCCGCCTCGGGATTCGGGATGCCGCCAAAGGAGCATTTGATCGGGCACACAACCGCCGGATGAAATGATCAGATAGGTCGAGGGTAATGATGGGAGGGGCACCACTTCGGTGGCCCCTCAAGGGAACGAAAAAGGGAGTTGAAATGCGGTACAAAGTAGAGATTGCAGCGGGTCGAAATGCGTCGAAAGTGGCAGATGCGGTTTCCACCCTCCACGGGTCGTGGGATCACGCCACAGATGGATTCCCCGGTCTGCCGGGGATTGCATTCATCACGGCAAACGAGGGGGAAGACGAAGATCTTCGCTTGGCGTTCGAGGACCACGACGGGGTGGTCGGATACACCACGGCTTCGTGGAAATAATCCCGAGGGTGCGGGGTAATAGAGGGAGGGGCACCACTTCGGTGGCCTCCACAAAGGAGTCTCAAGATGTCTAAATGGCGAGTAGAGCGAGGCAGGACCAATGGGGTTAATCATGCAGCTTATTTCTGCAAGGATCCCAATGGTATATCCACGACGATTTTAGAAGCTGACGACACTATTGGAGTCACTTTAATTATCAACGGTTATCAATTCAAGTGCAAATCCTTGGCTGCGGCTAAGGCCGAAGCCAAGGACCGACTAAGGACGAACAGGGGCATCTATTTACAATTTGCCTCGGGGCTTTTTATTCAGGGAGGGATCTAAGATGGATTACAAGAAACAGGCGATTCAGGAACTTGTGGTAAAGCTGCTGGCGGACGGCTTCCGACCGTTCGTTGCGGAGTCTGGAACACACGGGTTCTATACCGATGCGGCAGAGAAAAGATTGGTGAGTTTCCAGTTTGACTTTTATCTGCGTTTTTTCGGAAACCACACGGGCGGGCCGAAGCACGGATCGGGCTGGGCGTTGGACGAGGATGACGCTGACGATTTTCAAAAAATGTTCCGCACCCCCACGCCCCGGTGGGCGGGTGGCATTACCTGCCGCCCAACCACGGTGGCGGAACATCAAGCCTTTTTCCAAGATTCTTCCCGCTACACGGAAATCTTGGCCCCGGTGAAATAATCTGGGGGCTGGTGGGAAATAGAGTCAGAGGGGGCGGCACTTTGCGGCCCCCCACAAACGGAGGGACCTGACCATGCAATACGAAAATGCGGAAAAAACGACAAATGTGTGGCTCCGCCAACGGGGCGGAAAAGTGTTCATTGTGGCTCAGCATCTGGGACACTATGAGGAAACCCCCTACGAGGGCGTTGCCGAAGGGGAGTGGTACTCTGCCCCCGATGGGGACGGCTACGAATGTTTCGATGCCACCCTGTATCCCAATAGCGAGGTGACAAATGACCGATAAGCCCACCGAGGAAAAACGAACTCCTCAGGAACTCAAAGTCCGATGGCTTAAACTCTGCGATACCGTGGAGAAAGTGAAAGAGAGCAAGCGGGGGGCGTTCCAGCAATGCCAAATCCTCAAAGAAAAGATCCGGGAGTACCGGGTAATGTTGGAGCGTATTCGGAACGCCGAGGTTGAGGACTCATGGGTGGCAAACTTGGAAAGAATAACAGATGAGGCTTGGGAGAGATACCTAGCCTCGGTAGAGGAGGTGAAAAGTGGAAAGTGATGCGGAACTTTTGTTGAATCAGGCCACGGTTTTACGGGTCTTGGCCATCTGGCAGGTGGCGGCAAAGGTTGCCATCCGGCGGGCTCAGGCCGAGCGGGCGGCAAAGGCAAGAGAAGAAAAAGGAGACGAAGATGCTAGTGATTTCAAGATCTATTGATGAGAGTGTTTTGGTCTATGCCCCCTCGGGGGAGGCCATCGAGTTTACCATACTCGGGATCACCGGGAGGCAGGTGAAGCTGGGGCTGACGGCCCCGAGGGACTGGCCGATCATACGGTCAGAACTTGAGGAAAGGCCCGAGAAGTGGATCCCCCATGTGCAAAAAGAGGAGGAGCGGCCAAATGAATGACACAGACGAACTGGGGGCCATGTGGGTTGCGGCCCACCTCGTTTGGCGGAGCGGGGAAGCACGGTGCTTGCCCCCATCAGAGATGGACCAACTCCGGTATAGGCTGGCGGGTGCATGGGTCGGGTATGCCCTCGCCTCGCACAAGGCCGGGGAAGTTGCCGAGAAATCCGTGGAGCGGGAGGCCCGGCGGCTGGGACTGGGAAAGTTTTCTCGGGGGTGAAATAATCACCGGAGTGGCGGGTAATGAGAGGAGAGGGGCTGGCACTTCGCTGGCCCCCTCGGGAAAAAGGGAGGGATCGAAAAATGGCAACCAGAGATGAACAGGTCGAGCGGCTTGTCGAAAACGACATCAAGATAATACGGTCAGGGCTTGAGATAAATGACACAACCTACCTTGAGGCAATTTTAAAAGGCGAGGGGTGGACCCAATACTCCAAAATGACCAGCGAGGAGGTGGCATCGGAGTACGGAGAAACTTTTGGCTCCGTACCCGCCATCGCCATTGGCCAAAGAAAGTTCTATCGCCATTGGCCATCGGTGAAATAATCCTGCGGGTAGTGGGAAATAGGTTCAGAGGGGGCGGCACTTTGCTGGCCCCTCGGGTGGTGACGAAAAAGGGAGTTTGAAATGGGACGAAAAAAGTACCTCGTGAAACTGGACACAGTTTCAGAATGTGGTGTCTGGGACCACACCGAGATCAGGGAGGTCTACGGGGAGAGCCCCGAAAGGGCCCTCGAAGCGGCCAATTGGGAGGTCGATTCAGGCCTCTGGGGAGCCGCCCCCGGGTGCCGGATTCTGGTAAGCTTGGTATGAAAATACCCTGCAAAAACGGGCGTGTAGTGGAGCGGTGGTATGACCGCTCCACTCGGTCATCTGTGACCCGTGTCATCGACTCCGAGGGGAACCAAATTGGGGACGCAGATTATTCGGGCAACAAACAGTGTGCGGACTACGCAAAAACGACAATGATAAAAGAAAACGGGGGCCCCGTGAAATAATCCTGCGGGTGCAGGGAAATAGAGTCAGAGGGGGCAGCACTTCGCTGGCCCCTCGAGAAAAAGGGAGTTTGAAATGAATCACTACGATGTTTATCTTTGCGACACCCAAATCCTCTCGTGCGAGGACGCCGTGGCGGGTACTGAGGCCGACTTTGTTTCGGAGTTCGGCTTCTCCACCGAGCTGGAGGCCGAGGCCTTCATCCTCGGGGTATCGGTTGCCGACCGATACCAAGAGGGAGAGATCCAAGGGTTCCGCACTCGGAGCGAGGCCCTCGCCCATGCCGCCAAGAATATTTCAGATAACCTGAAATAATCAGGGCGGTAGTGGGAAACAGTTACAGAGGGGGCAGCACTTCGCTGGCCCCCTCGGTTCGAGAGGGGCC
>Ga0049082_10000410_pt1 | contig 12055 bp, 1 predicted proteins | sample GreLakmeHU45MSRF_FD_66718 | JGI IMG/M metagenome (GOLD analysis project Ga0049082, IMG submission 66718) | Freshwater lentic microbial communities from great Laurentian Lakes, MI, USA - Great Lakes metaG HU45MSRF | ecosystem: Environmental > Aquatic > Freshwater > Lake | place: Great Lakes... | reverse complement strand
TAGTGTCGCTATCTCTGCTTTTGCCTCGGACACCTCCTTGGCGTGCAAGTCTCGCAGTAAGTCTATTTGGGATTTAGACTTCTTTGCATCAGCCTCAGCGGTTGCCCTTGCGGCTTCTGCCTCTTTTGTTTTGCCCTGTATGTACTTGTCTATTCTGCTCATTGCGGCCGCAGCGTCTGCAAGTGTCGCTACACCAGTCGAGGTAATTATTAGACTCGCTTCCGCATCTATTGCCAGCTTTGAGTTTCCGTTTGAATTTAGTTCGTTTGCCTTCTTTATAGCTTCTGCCGATGCTGATACCCTGGAGTCCGCTTTGTTCTCTGAAACGATAAGCCTCTCCGAAGCGGGCTGCGGCAACGCAATGCCCTCCTTCGATGAACTGCAGGATGACAGAATAAAAATACAGAGGAATAGGCATGTTTTCATTTTTTAAATAATTTTGCAATGTCTTTAATCTTTGTGATTATAGATTTTATTATGTTTAGTATTGTATTCATTTAATTTTCTTTTTATTTAACCATTCGTACACTAGTTTAATCTGTTTTGTAGTCGCGTTGTTTTTTATTCTATTTGCTAGGTGTGACATGACCGCAACATTGCCCTTAATGTATCCAAGCCTTGGGTTTAGTCTATCAATTGTTGCTGAATCATCCTTTGAGCCCATCCGTGTGTTAATTTTAAGCTTAAGACCCAGTATTGGGCAAAATTCTGGAACTACAACGTCTTCTATAGATATATTAAACTCAATATTTAATCTTTTTGATCTAGCTTTGCATATTTGCCATATCCATTTAGCGTGGCTCCAGTTTTCCTTTTTGTATTGATTTTTTTTATTCCTCAGCCCTAGAGCCTCCAAAAATCTTATTACGTTCAGCATCTTGTTCGTATGCTTTTCGCTCTCTAATTCCTGCTTCATATTGTGCGGGTGTTATTACTCCCCTTTTCTTAAGTGAGTCAAGTGTTTGTTTGTCGGTAGGTACCTTCCTGCCTTGGTTTCCAGCATCCCTGGCCTTCCACCTCATGAATTCCTCTCTTAAGGCTGGCTGACCAACAGCCTGGGTTGCCGCAAAGTTGACAAGGTTGCCAACGTCTGAGACTGGCGTAATCGCGCCCAGTAGTATCTGCATAGACGGCCTTACAATGTAGTCGTAAAGAGCTTTTGCGGTAGCCCGCTCTGCCGTAGGAGTGTTTGGAGAATTTCTAATACTGTTTTCATTTTTCATTAAATCTATCAATCCAGCCATGGCACCCAGTAGCGGTCCAGCGGCTATCTGTGCTGCCTGTCTGTTATATCTGATAGAATTAACTACATTTATTGGCATTGAAAGGTTGCCCAAGAAGCCTGCGGCATCTACGCCAGCGAGCGTCTTGATGTACCAAGGACGTTCATCTGCATACGTAAGCGATGGGTTGGGCCTCATTGTGTGTCTAAGCTCCCTTAGCTGTATGTTTGCATAAGATGACATTGCTATTGCTAAAATAAGCGGAGGAATGACTCTGGCCACATTTGTGGCTCCTCCCATTGGATACCTTATGTCTGTCATGTAATCGCCTATTTTTTGGTATTTTTGAGGCTGCTGTGCTCCTATTTGATAGTTTTGCGTGTGCCTGTTGCTGAACGTGTTGCCCATAGTGTTATACATCGGAAGTATAACGTTTCTTGCAAATGACGAATTATAATGCGTCAAGTAGAACATCATTGAGCCTGCAAACGTTCCAACATTTCTGTCAATTAGGGCTCTTGCAAACTGCTGAGTTGCTGAGAAGTTTCTCTGAACAGTCATTGAGTTCCACCTGCCAAGTGCGTTTTCGTAAAGTCTAGAAACCTCGTCTCCGCCACGTGCATTACCTAAAGCCTGCTGTATGATAGTGTCCATTTGGTGTTCTGGCACTGTTGACATATCTCCGCCCGTAAGTGCTCTTATATTTAAGCAGTGCTGCAAGAACGCTTCTAGTTTTGCGTCTGGTACTCCAAGGTTTCTAAATAGCTGCATTTGCAGCGGAGTCATTATATCTAGAACTCTTTTCCCAGATATGCTTGATTTTGTTAGTATTTCGTCAGCGGTTACTTCAAGTGCCATTACTGACCGCTTTAACACAGCAACTCTGGACTGGTCCGTGACGACTGAAAGCATGTTACCAGAATGGTGAAATCTTGCTACCTGTTTGTCCGCCTGCACTTGCCACCATCCCCTTGGGTCAGCTGAGCTTGCTGGCAAGGACTCAAAGAACGTACTTTGCAATATGCCAGTTCTATAGGCAAGCCTGCGCAAGAATTCATCTTGAGTGCTTCTTATAACCCTAAAGTCAACTCCCTTTGTCTGGCCAAGCGTGGCAACTTCTCCGACAAGTTTTGTTATTGAGTTAGTGACACCCTTCATCAGCAACAGGGCACCACCGCCAAAAGCACGTGCTCCGTCTAGCGGTATTGCAGCGTGCCCGCGGCTCATTACTATGCCAGCGTTAAGAGGCTCAAGCACCTGCAGTGTGGCGGTTATTGGCATGAATATGTGTGCAGCAAGGAGCGTTGTCGCTGTCTTAACAATCCCGTTCATGTCATGCTGGTCTTCTGATTCTGTTATCTTTCTTACTGCTGCGACTATTTCGCCCCAATACTGCTTGGTTGACTGGTCGCTAACTACGCTTCTTTGCAGGTTTTCAAAGAATGATTCTGGAAGGTAATGTTTTATCATTACGTTTCTTGTTACGCTCTTATTGTAATGCGGGAGAAATACTCTTGGGTCTTGTATCATGAATTGACCCAAGATGTTGTCAGCGGCCTCGGTGTCCATTGTTCTGCCTTTTAGGCTGTCTGGCTTCTTTAGCGTGCCGTGCTGGCCGCTAAATATGTCAGAATAACCCTGCCCAGAACTAGCTACGCCAGTTGACCTGTGGTTGATGCGATTTAGCATTTCCCTGGCCAGCTTGTATGCCGCCTGCTCGTCTAGCCTGTGTTCAATGACTTTCCTTGTGTGGCTTTCGGTAAGGCGTTTTATGACTTTTTCTATCATTATAAACTCCTTGTCGATTACCCTGGATGATGCTCTAGCATCCTTTATTGTTCCAAAAGTCTCTCTGCACTCATTGGCAAGCAGTTCTCTGTATGCAATTAGCTGAACCTTGGCAAGCTGGCCGTCTGAAGTGGTAGTAGTTGGGTTGATTTGCGTAAAGGACGCTGGGTCACACCTCATGTCAAACCCTAGACCATCAGAATGTTTAGGCATCCTGCCCGCTATAACAACGTCCTTAATTCTTCTTTCCATCCAGTTTGGCATTGGTGCTTCTGAATCTATGTATTCTTTGATGTCCTTCTTGGTGCTAGCCCAGTCCTGGACCCCCTGGCCGTTGGCGGCTCCGAATGCCCTAGCCCAGCCATTACCGCTTACAAAATGTTTTTGGAAAGCAATAGGAAGGGTAACGCGTTGATGCGAGTTGTCTGCTAGGAATGCCCTCGCGGCTTCTTGCACAAAGTGTTCCTTTCTGTTCTCTGGTCCGTCAAGTATGACGTGCGAGTCCATGATTCTTGGCCTCCATGAGCTTCCGTAGTCTGGGATTTCTTCGCCAGTCCTAAGCTCGACCCATTCTCTAAATGCGTGAGACCAATTTAAAGAAAGGTCTTCTGCTGAATTGACAACATTAACGCCAAATAGCCTAACTCTTTCGCTGTAAAGCGGGTTTGTTGGGCTTATTGCCATACATCTTCCTATGTCCATCATTATCTTGTCAAGCGTACCGCCATGCATGAATTCACCAAGGAAGTGGTCAGCCTCTCTTCCGAGGGTAACCTTGTCAAATTTGCTTCCATTTTTAAACACGCTAGCCTCGTAGGCTGCTTCGTCAGAAAGAACCTTTAGCCTAAGCTTTAGTTCAACTAGGTCTCTTACTCCAATTTCTGCCATTTCTGCAAGAAGTTGAGCTGTCATCGGCTTAACGTTTTTGAGTAGTCCCTCAATTTCATCGCGCATTCTCTCCATCTTGTTATAGTCTGGATTGTGAACTCTTAAGAAATACTCAGCCAGCTTTGCCTTAAACTCTGGAGTCATTGCCCTAACAACGTCGCCCCGCAGGACTCTTGTATTGGTTTTCGTTGACCTCTTTAAGTCCTTGCCGTTGTGCTTCTCTATTATGCCCTCAGAAACGTTATTAAAATACATTCTGGTTGCCAGATATTCTTCTGAGAATGTAGGTTTTGCCAAAAGTCCGTTGCTTTGGGCTGGGTAAAGCCTTCTTGCAAGTTCTGCAACGTCTTCGTTTTTGGTTATTTTGGCAATATTTTCAAGTTGCCCGATGACTGTTCCAAGGAACGCACCGCCTATGTATCCATATGAAAGCCCTTCGGAGTCATCTGGCTTCCCAGTCTGGAGCTTTCTACGCTTTATGTCTTGAAGCCACTTGCGAGCGTTGCCAGTTATTGGTGTCTGCAAGAGAGCGTTAGCTGAAGCTGCCTTTAGCCTGTTAAGTATTTCCATCGCGCCCGCACCCATTCTGGCCGCTCCTGCTGCCAGGTCGGCACCACGTCCAACGGCAAGGCCGTCATCGTCAGACACGTTGTCTGGCTCAATGCCTGCTTTTTCAATGTGTCCAGCCGATGGGTCGGGAGGTCCTGTCTTGGGTGAAGCCTTGTCGATAAGTTGGCCTCTTTGCTTTGAAAACAACTCTCTACCGCTGATTGACGGGGGCTCGGAAGACGATGCGTCTGTTAGTTTTTCTCCAGATAGAAGCCTGGCCATAATTGACCTTGTTACGCTTGTGTTTCCAGTAAATGATGCGTTTACGTAAAGCGATGAAGTTATTGCTGCTTGTAGGTGTGTGAATTCGTTAAAGTTTGCATTTCCGTAGTAATCAAGCAGTAGCTTTTGCGTATTTTGAGCGTGCCATTCATTTAAGTTTATAAGCTCATACCTAGTCCTTCTTCCAGCAATGCTGAACGTACCTTGTGCGACCTCGTTTATTGAGTCGGCATTATCGGTTACTGAATTTAAGTTAGTTTCTTGTATTATTTCTTTTAAATTAGCAATTGAATAATTTGATCGAAGGTGCCCAAAGTGTTTAAACAGAGATGACAATATGTCAGATGTTTTTATAGTAAGCTTTGCGAGTGTATTGTTTGAGCCAGTTGGATTTGAGGTAGTTCTTAGACTGGCAGTGCCGTCTGACCCAATAGTTTGAGCTGCGTGTATAACAATGTCTCCGTTTTCACTTACTGTTGTAAACGACAGGCCTCTTCTTGTTATAGCTTGAAGCCTTCTAATGGTTGTTTGGCCATTAAAGGTTTTTCCATCGTGCAAGCTTTCCCAGACAACTGGGAATTCTTCGCCAGCCCATTTTTCTTTTCCAGTTTTTGTGCTTATTTTAAATACGTTTAACTGCAGCAATGCTACGGCAATCATGCCAGCACTTTGCGCTGGCGTTCTTCCAGCTGCTTTTATGTCAAGCTGGCCAGTTCCGCCTATTCCACTTCCGCCCATAACGACCCCAGGATTTATGTTGTAGGATGGCTGCCTTTCCCCCTCAAGGTTGTGTATCTGTGTTATGATTGGCTTTACGGCTCCAAAAAGACCAGGGAAAGCCTGCAGGGCAAGAGTGTGTGCTATTTCAAGTCCTTTAGATACCATCATTAATCCATCTAGTGCTCCACCTACGCTTGAGTCTGAGTTGTTTCCCTTTATGTCGCCACGATGAACCTGGAAGGCAGCAGTGTAGTCATAGGGCTTTATACCAGGAACTGGTGATTTATTTACAAGAGGCCTTAGTTCAGTGTTGTATCTATCTGCCCCATCTGTAATGTTCCAGTCTTCTGTTGGCATTACAATAGCACGCCTAGGGTCGTCTTGATGCAAGTTGTCGTGCCATTGCTTTCTGGCGGCATCCAATTCGGCTTTCATTTCAAGCTTCATTGAGTCTGGGACAAGCGTAAATAGTATATGACCTATTTCGTGAAACAGCGTTTCGTGTACAACAGACATTCTGTTTGGGTCGTCTGTGGCAAGTATTGTAAGAATTGCTTTGCCAGCCATGTTTGCGTATCCAGCGTAACCAAGCCTGTCTGCTTGGTCTGATGTTTTGACTTCAGTATGAAACTTGGTGTCAGTAAGCAGGTGGGCAATGTCTCTGGCCATTCTTAATATGCCGCCAATTTGAGTCCTGTTAATGGTTCCAGCAGCGTGTTGTTTAAGAAATGGCCTAGTAATATCAACTATAGTGTCTTTGATTTTTTCAGCTTGTTCTGGTGTTACGTTCCCACCAGAAATCTTAGCTCCCACTCCGTAAAGCTGTGTTATTATGGCATTTTCTTTTTGCTTTGACTTATTGCCAGTAACAAAAAGCGGAACACCGAGATTATCGCTGCCTATTCTTGGTATAATTTCGATGTCAGCTAAATCGCGGTCTCCGCCTTCGTCGTCCTCCGTTTCAGTCTCGGTTTCCTGCTGAGGTACGCCCTTATACATGTCCTTGTTGTTAAGAACGCTTGCCCCAGACAGCGTTCCAGCATCCAGGTCTTTGACGTGCTGCTTGATTGCGGTCTGCCTGGCTTCAAAGCCAGCAAGCTCGTCTGCCCATCTCTTTGAGTTTGCAGTATCTTTTGCCGTCCATTCGTCTTTGTTCTTGGGCAGTCTTTCAGCAATGTCTTTCTTCTTCTTGTCAGCTAAGTGCTTTGCCTTTCCTAGTTCACCGCGAAGAAAAGCCTTGGCTGAAGATTGCTCAAACCTAAGCTGTTCTTCGCTTTTAACTCCAAGACCTATTGGGTCTTCTCCGCCAACAACTGGCCTTCCCTGGTCGTCAACTATGCCCGCGTGAACTTGTGCCTCTAGAGGGTCGCCAGTTTCCACCATCGCCTGGGTTGTTGCTACTTTTTCTCTTAATAGTTGAGAGAGCCTTCGGTCTCCATCGGAGATGTGTGATGTAAAGGCATATATTCTAGTCGGGGAAGAGGACAACATTCTGTCAGTTCTGCCCATTGCTTGTATGAAAACGTCACCGCCCCAAGGGGACGATGTTATAAGAACTGAACGCGGAAAGCTTCCAGTTTCAGTTTTTGCCCCTGTCACCTGTCCAGCAGACATGGCTACCATGTTGTCTATTTCTGCCTGCGTGTAGGTCTTTTTAACGCCAAACTTACCGCCTGTACCGCTTCTGTCGTCTATGCTAAGACCAGTTCCACCAGACTGAATTGTCATTATTATGACCTGCATGTCTGGATTGTTCTTTTGGAACATATCTATTGTAGCCTGTCTTTGAAGTTGGTCGAAGTTTCCAGTGATAGACCCGTGAGGTATCTTCATTGAGTCTAGCCATCTCATTAGTATGACAGCTTCAGACTCGTAAGGCCTAGGTTCATCATTGTCGGTTCTGAGACCTTTAAATTTTCTAATTGATTCACTGTCTACAAGGTTAAACAGGTTAGATGTATCTACTGTTATGATTACCTTGCGGCCCTCTTTTAATTCATTTAGCAGTATCTTTGCAACGCCCATTGGCTTTGCGCTTGGGTTCCATTCTGTTAGCGGGACTCCAAGTTTGCTTAATGCCGTAAGTCTTTTTGACTCAAACATGGCCTGCCCCATCAAGTGCATTATCTTCATACCGCCACCGCCAGCTTCCTTCTCAAGAGCTATTTGCTCTTCCCACCAAGACTGCATTTCAAATATAGCAGTTTTTGCATCTTGGTGCATGCCGTCAGTTGCGTCTAGCCAGATGTTTGGATTTCCAAAGAAATTAGTGCCTCTTCTCAGAACCGCACCAGCCTTGCCAGCCTCGTCTCTGAGAGTTCTCATGCCTATGTAGCATTTCTGAAATTGCTTCATGCGTTCTTCCTGCGTACCGCCCCAGCCGCCACCAGTGCAAGTAAGCTTTATCTTGCTCATTGCTGGCGTAAATCCAGGTTCGCTTAGTCTTATTTTCTCAGCTTTTCTCTGAGTGTAAGACACGTTCATGCCAGTAAGGTTTGCTGCCTCAGCAAGAGGCCTATCAAGCAACATGGCCAGCATGACTGCAGCCTGCTGCGGCTTATCTATAGGAGTTCCGCTTGCAAAAATAGAATGCTGTGCCCTTGTTAGGAGTTCAAATCCAGCGTCAGACCTGCCGCTTTCGTCATTCTTCATGTTATGGCTTTCGTCAAACATAACAACACCCCATACGCCAGAACCCTTCTTTGGAGGCCCAGCTGGAACACGCTCTTGGTCTTGCTCTGTAATGCCAAGTCCAGTGTCTGGGTCAACTAGTTGATAACGCTTTCCGTCAACTGGGCTAGGAATGTAGTCACCATGCTCATCTACGGCATACTTTGGCACCATCTTAGGAGTTCCGTCTTTGTTAAACTTAGGAACCATTTTCATTTCTGGTTTGATCGAATTATATGTAGCTATATCAATCCATGAGTCTCCAGTTAAAAGCCTTCCGCCATTTGCGTCTAATGTATATTCGTTTGGAGTAAATCCATTTTCTCCAAACGTGCCATTAAGTGCTATGCCAGCCATTTCCGCATCGCCCTTAAACGCATTAAGTATGATGCCAACATTCTGTGTAACTATTAAAACTGGCTGTGCTGGGTGCCCAAACCAAGGGCTATTAGGGTTGGCCCTTTGAGCCTTAAGGTGCTCAAAGTAAAGCTTTGCCGTCATTAGCATCTGCAACGTTTTGCCAGTTCCTGGTGCGTCAAATAATCCAAAGCCGCGAGGTAGGCTGCTGCCTCCGTATTCTCTCGGTTTAGTATCAACTCCAAATGGCCAAAATCTTGTCATAGCCATATTCACACCCTTTGTTTGGTGATAAGTTGGCACAAACCCAGGCATTGCTCCATTTCCTTCGCTAAACGTACTTGGTGTCATCCATTCAGAGAACTTGGCGTTCCACTTTTTTGGATTTGAAATCATGAACGGCATCTGTTCGCCATTTGGGCCTGGCTTCTTTTTCCATCTTGGGTTGTTGTTTTCGTCAACAGCCTGCACTTCATTTGGCAATTCTTGTCCAGTCAGCGGGTCATCATGACCTACTTCAAATATTATACGTTTGTATCCGTTCTTCGCCCAGGCCGCTAGCTGACCAGCTTCAGACGGCCAAATGCTCTTAACCTTAAGCTTTTCGTATTCAGTAATATCCTTAGGAGTTATAACCAAGTCAGCAGCGGCACCTTCTCCACCGCTTTGCGCGGCTATAAGTTCAATTATAAACTGCCTAGAGTCAGACGGAGATGTCTTAGCATATATTGACATTACGTTTATTAACGTTGCCTGCGCTTCTGCGTCATTAAGAGATGTTATAACTGCTATGATTGCTCTGTTAATTGTATCACCGCCATTCATGGCGTTGTATATTTCCATCCTTCTTCTGAGTCCAGGGGGCGTTAGTTCCTCTTCTTCCCATGTCTTTAGGTCAGTATGTACAGTCCCATCAAGCGTCTTCAGCTGTGAGTTAGTGAGCGTCTCTTCCGTTACGTTCATTGCCTTTGCCGTTATTAGGTCTTGTCCAGCGGCCATTTGTGCGTGGAACACGGCAGGGACTTTAAACAGAGCCTTGCCATCTGGTGCTACTGAAGTAGTTTCAAAGCCGTTAATTCTAAAAGCAAGAACTTCGGTCTGTTGCCCTATCTGCTTTCCGTCTGAGTTAAGGAATGTCCTAAACAGCCTAGCCATTGTTGCATATGAATTGCCAGACCTTCCAGCATCCTTGGGATTGACCTCATATCTTACAAAATTCCCGTTACCAACTGGCACCGCAACAGAAACCCAATTTGACTCCTGCCCGCTGATGTGGGTATTGAGAAAGAAGTTTGGATATCCAAGGTTTCTAAGCTCGCTGGCCGCGGGGGACAGGTAGTCGGATATCAGCTTTAAGTTTTCTGGACTCCAGTTTGCTGGGGTTGAGTCAACCTTAACGCCCTTTTCTCCTCTAATTTCGCCACCAAAACCAAGAGGGTTTCTTTCTCCGCCTATGTTAAATCTTGCAGTGTAAGCCTTTGCGCCCTTTACTCCTTTTGCCGCGTCAAGTTCGGCACGCGACTTAACAACTTCTGGCACAAGGCTAACTGGCTTCACTTTGGCTGGCCTACCCCTTCGCTTCCAGCCCTCGGCTGGAGTTTCTGGAGTCAAGTTGCTAGGAAGTTCGGTTCTTGAGTTTGCTTCTCTAATTGCTTTGCCCTCTGGGCTATTGTCTGTTTCTGCAAAAGGATTGTCTTCGTTTCCGACTGGAGGTTTATAATCAAGATTAGTAGGCTTGCCAGAGGCTATTGCCTTAGCCAGCTTGTTGTTAATTTTTGCAATCTTAACAAGGTCTGGGTGCTGAGCGAACAGCCTCTTCATGTTCTTTACTGCGGTTTCCTTATCAACATTACCGCCTATGCCAGAAGCTGGGGTAAGCTTTTCTCCAATAAGAGCTCTTGAAATGTGGTCAAAAAGTTCTGGAACTCCACTGTTTGTCTCCTCAAGCTGACTCCAGCCGCGATTGTCTAACGCCCTTAATATGGGTGTAAACATGCCAAGAACCTTTATTTTCATCTCTTCCTTGTGCGTTATATCTGTACGCGTTGGGTCGTATCCAATTGGGAACGCTGTTTTAAATTTAAGAGTTCCTTGGCTTTCAAGAATAGAGTCATTCTCTTCGTCCTTCATCCACGCTGGAAGCTTTGGCCAGCGATGCGTATTTGTTATATTTCTAATGTCAGCTATAAGGTCGCCATGAACTCCGCCTTCTTTCTTTGCGTCAGCATCTATTCTAGACTCGCCATCATTTCTTCTTGCTACTTCGTTGCCGACAAACTCGTCCCACGTTCTGTCTAGTTCGGTGTATTCTCCGTTGTGATTCTTTATTAGCTGTTCGTCTCCAAACTCCTTAATTGCCTGTGTTGACACTTTAGTAAGGTCAACTGACTCGTCTCTGTTTCTAAGCTTTAACTCTTGGTCATGCTGGTCAACTTTGTCCTGCAGGTTAAGCTTTTGAGTAATAGTAATTGAATTATCGTTAAAGGTCTGGTCTCTTGCCGCAGTAATGCCGTCTGGCTCAAGCGGGTGAGACTTGCTTCCTGGAACTGGAACGTATTTTTCTTTCTTCTTTTTCTTTGGAGCTTCAACTTCAGTTGAACTAGTAACCTGTGTCTTAAGGAACTCGTTTCTGTTTGTAAAATATTCCTGTCTTTCAGCTGGAGTAAGCGTCCTAATTACTTCTTCTGGGGCTTCTTCCATCGGCCTAAGACCCTTAATAAGCTCTTCCTTTGTGACTGGGCTCTTTGGTATTGACGCAACTGGAACTGTTTTGGGTGCCTGGGTTTCAACGCCTGGAAGCGTGCCAGTAGCCGTGTCTTCGGCAGGGGGGTCCTTGGGTGACGGAGCCACAGTCTCTCCGTTAAGATTAAACGTAGCGTCAATGCCAGTTCCAGGCATTTCAGTCTGTGTTACAACTGGCTTTGGTGCCTCTGGTATAAGTGGGCTTCCAGTAGCCTCATTTACAACATTAATTGCATCTTCTATTGTTAGCTTTACGGCACTTGGGGCTGTTGGATTAATTACTGGGCCAACCATTCCATTGCTTCCAATTATTCCTATCTTATAAGCACGCCTTCCCTTGGTCTCGTATGGAACAATCATATGTCCATTTGAATCCTTCCATCCGCTTATTGGTCCAGCAGTAAATGGTGTAAATCCGTGTTTAGGGAATGTTTCTGTTTCCTTTTCCTGCGGAGTTTTAGGAGCAGTTGTTGCTGGAGGTTTAGTCGCTTCTGGAGGTGCAAGAGTAGGTCCAACTGGCTGGCTAACACCTTGTGCCTTTAGCTTGTCAATGTGTTCTTTTAGTTTTCTTAAATTTGCCAAACCAATTGGGTAAGTTGAATTGGGTATCTGTATTTGATTATTTTTTATTAGTAATACTACTTTTCCTTTTTCTCTTTTAAATAGTGCTTCCGCGTTTTCTAAGCTTAATTCACTAACTATAATAGGCTTTCCGTCTGCGTAAGTTACCGCACCAAGAGCTGGCGAAGCCATTTCATTGTTGTAATTTTTAAGGCCTTCCTTGTCGGTTGGCATTGGCATCGGTTTACCTGCCGCTGGCTGACCTGCCGCTGGCT
>Ga0049082_10000407_pt1 | contig 12064 bp, 15 predicted proteins | sample GreLakmeHU45MSRF_FD_66718 | JGI IMG/M metagenome (GOLD analysis project Ga0049082, IMG submission 66718) | Freshwater lentic microbial communities from great Laurentian Lakes, MI, USA - Great Lakes metaG HU45MSRF | ecosystem: Environmental > Aquatic > Freshwater > Lake | place: Great Lakes... | reverse complement strand
GACCACTACGACGACCACGACGCCGACCACTACGACGACCACGACGCCGACCACAACTACGACGACCACTACTCCGACCACCACAACTACGACGCCGACCACCACTACAACTACAACACCGACCACCACTACAACTACAACGCCGACCACCACAACTACGACACCGACTACCACTACGACCACTACTCCGACCACCACCACAACTACAACACCGACCACTACTCCGACCACAACTACGACCACTACAACGGCTAAGCCTACATGTTTAACTAGTTGGGATGTCATGACTCCGGGTGCGCCTGCGAACGGCGCTGTTGTTACGAGAACTGGGAACGCCTTTTGGCAGAATGGGACTGTGTGGACCAGCGGTCTTGGGATACAGATCATCACCTTCGCCAGGTCGGGGACGTACTGGGGTCCGTCCGGGATTCAGACGAGCACATTCTCTCAGCACTGCTTCTTTGTAAGGGCTGATTCTGTGCGGGTTGGCACATTTGCATTGAACAATCAGGTACAAGTGTCCAATGCGCCTGCGGGCGGCGCGTTTGGCGGCGCGGGCCTTACTTTCCTTAACGGTGTATACTACATAGACCGTATAGAGCTTAATTATGTATGGGGCGGCCTGCCTCACCACGTTTTCTATGTGCGCTGCGAAGCAACTGCAACCACAACTACGACGTCCACCTCGTCGTCCTCCTCGACTACAACGACAACTAATACTACTACTCCGACCACTAATATTGTAACCACTACAACAACAACGACGCCTGTCGTCGAGCTAAATGGAGGAGCCTATCAAATTTATGTATTCCGGCCGACAGCCAGCAGTGATTGGCAGATAAACCAACCGCCAGAGTCCTTCTTTATCACTGGTCCGTTCACTGCAATTCACGCACAGCCAACGAAGCACATTGCAAAGCTGGTAGCCAAACCGGGAGGAGGAACAGCCGTTGACCTTACTTTTGCTGCTGCAGCTGGCTTCAACATGAGCCCCGGATACGGCTATTACCAGCAACGCATGACCAAGAGTGGAACCCGCCTGATAGTTGAGGGTGGCAATGGTTTTCTGAACTTTGCAGGCAATCCTGGATTGTTTTTCGCTTTGAACAAAACCACAGGCGCGACTTTGTTTGCGCCCCACGCAAACATCAACTTACTGCTTCCCGGTATTGTTGAGGAATCGGTCCAGGGCGTTGCCAGCTACGGTGACACCATCGCTGTGGCGACGGGTTTCTTGGGAACACAAGTGATTGGCATTACTCTTTACAACTTGGAAGGGACTCCAGTGCTGGCTGATCGCGGAAACTTCCATGCCCCACCCGGCGACGGCTTCCTCCACCAGCCAATATATCTCTGGAGCCACGAAGCAATTGGTGGAACCATATGGGCTCTTATGGCCGGGACTGACGGTTATTACCTTGCATACGAGAACAGCCCGCCGGGCACACCCTTCAATCCGTATGTTCCCGGCCTGCGGAAAGTGCAAGCAACGGCAGCGGGAGGTATAACCGCTGATCTTGCTTGGGACGTTGCGGCTGGCCTCGGTGGCAATATCCTAGATCCTGGTGTGATAAGGGAAGACAATGCCTATCTCGCGCTCAATATTGACGGCTGGAACGGAGTTGCTGCACTCACCAGCACCAGCTTACTTTCGACCAACGGTGTGAACTTCTTACCTAGCATCCCTGGAATGCCTACCTTTGCCACAAGGGTTCTTTGCTTCGGCGGATCGCTCACTAATTTGAACGCAAACGGGCAGATTCAGCAGTGGCTTGTAGTCATGGCGGGCACCTGGAGCCTGCCGGCCCTGGATCTGACAAGACTCTATATCCTGCGGCTCAGCAACACCGCGCCCGCTCTCACGACCGTGACCGGCTTCAATGATTTTGTGTCCGACTGCAAATTCTTCCGTCGCAAGAATGACAACATCACGGACCAATTCATCGTGGTTGGAGCCTTCACGACCTACCAAGGATTGCCGGCTGTGGGCATGGTTTTCATTGACCAATTCGGAAACCGCCTTGCAGACCTTGAATGGTCTTAACTACCGCTACTAATACTACACTTACTCCTTAATTATGCTTACTGCAATATTAGAATGGCAAAACGAACTTTCACTTGCCTGCTATCCTTTGTCAAAAGATGTTGGATTAAAGAATATATTGGTTAATGCCAGATTTCAGCAGTTTGATAACTTTGTGCCTACCTTAGTTTCTATAAATGTCAGTTTAAACACGAGCGTCTGGAACATACTTACAGATGAAGGTATTATTGCAGTTACTGTACTTAATGATACAGCTGACGGAACTAGCATAAGCATACTAGGTAATCAGGCTAGGCATATAGGGTTTGTTACAATAGGTGCCGGGCTATTAAGTTTTATTACAAAGTATTTAAATCAAACATTAAAGATAAACACAGTCTTTTCTGCCTCATGTGTTACCAGCATACCGACAAACTCAGGAGTATTTTCGATAGACAAAGCATACGGTGATGTTTTGATTACCAAAGAGTTTAGAATCTTTTTTGAAATAACTGGTCAGACAATGCAATGGAATGCAGCTGGCCCTCCTAATATAGTAGCTACCGCCAGCAATCCATTGAAGAGAATCAATGGGGTTGGACCTATAAATAATGAGGTACATATGGAGGATTCTGAAATAATTAAAATAGACCCTATAAATGGCGGGTTAAACCTTTCATTGGCAAGCTCAGTCTTGAATAACACAATCATTTCCACCATAATTCAACCATAATGTCTGACTCACTTATAATAGACTGGCTAAATGAAAATGAACAAAGGGCTTATCCTTTGGTTATAAATAACAGTCTTAACTCCCAAATCATACTAGATGCCAGTCTAGTTTATGAATCGGCAGGAAGCATTACAGCTGTGATTAGTAGTATTACTGTAGTTGGTAACATTGTCACAATCGCCGTTCCAGGTATTACCTCGTTTAGCTTTAATAAACAGACGGTAACCTATCCACATTATGCTTATAGTGGTTGTAGTTTGATCGTTGTAGGTCAGAGCATAACAACGTTGGTTTCTACCGGGACTATCAATGTACCGTTTGACCCATCTGTTATATATGACTTAAGAGGCAAATGGAGAGGAGTGTCTAAGTTAAAAGTCAGTGCTCGGCAGGTTGACATTGAATTAATAGGAGATATAGTTTGGACCGAAGGGTATCAATTTGCCGTGAGTAGCAAAGACGAACATAACATCGACCTTGCTGCCGGCAATCAATACGGTTTAACTGTGCCTTGTGGTACAGATCTGTTTGGCTATCCTAATAATTGCTCAGAGATTATATCGTTCATCAATGGAGTTACTACTATGACAGATCCAGGTAAGTTTAATCTTACTTCAGATAATGGCATAAAAATACTTGAAGATCCTGAAAATAACCGTATATTTATAGGGTTGAATTTTGACGTAACCGATGTTTGTAAAAAGATATTGCCTATTGAGGAATAATCAAGCATTCTATAACACATGAAAAAAAGAATCATACTATCATCTATGCAAACGGTGGCTCAGTTGCTTAAACAAAATGAAGCATTGTTTCAAGTAGAGGCTTTCTTACCATTAAAGCCAGCGCTAGCAAGGCTATTTGATGAAACAGCTGGAGGCTGTACTGGCTGCCAAAGAGCTAAAATTTTAAACGAGTATAGAACTGTGTTTGACTCAGCGTTGACCTCTTTACAACAAGCCGACAAGGATAAGATAAAAGCTATTCTAAATGTGGAAGAAGTATGCTATTATGTTAAAAATGAAAACGGAGCGTTTGTTTTAAACTGTGCCTAATATGCAGACTTTACCTGACTCAAACTATAAGACTTACAAGATTCCTGGTTATCCTGAAAATAGAGGGTTACTTCAGGTTAGTCCTATGTTTAGCCAGGGAGAAGATATACTCATAGCTTTCTACCTTAGTGTTGATAATGTACCAGTTACAGATGAGGATTATGACTTGGAGTTGATCATAAAGAAAAGCCCATTTGCCAGTAACATTCTATGGAAAGGGTTGCTTAATTCAGGGCTATACCGGCAACAACTTAATGGGTGGATACCAGGATACTATTACATGTTAATGCCTGCCTCAGCCTCAAGCTTATTCCTACCAGGCACTTATTACCTTGATGTAAAAGCCAAGGAAAAGTTAGGAACAGGTAAAGAAACAAGAGACCTTACTTTTGTGGTGTTATCGGCTACCTTTAATATCCAGTTATCAGCTGCCTCTCCGAATCCAAAGTTAAGGGCTTCGAGTGTTATCGAATCTGTCTTTGACCCTGAGGATAGAACTAGGACTTATACCATTACCAGCGTAGAAGAGACTATGCCTGACAGTACTGATATAACAAAGATCTAAGCCCCTCCCCCCCTGTCTAGGTTATAGACCCCCTCAGTAAGGTATAATATATTGATTAGACTAGTTAGGTTGCGCCAATAAGGCCGACCGCGTTTCACTTGTTGTGAAACAACTAGAATGGTCAACGTTCCTGCAACTACACAAACATATGAAGACTCAACTCAACTCCAAGCGCCACCACCTCGCCGGGATGATCACGCTGATCGAAGCGGTGTTCGTCGTCTGCATCTTCGTGCTGGCCGCGGTCGCGGCGGTGGCCTACTTCGGAAACAAAGCGTCCGAGGCCCGCGCCGAAGTCCGCCACGCGTCCCTCACGGCCACGGTGACCAAGGCCCCGGCGCGCCCGGTGGTCAAGAAGACCGAGGCGGTGGTCCTGCAGGAGAGGGTAGACGCGAAGGTCGCGGAGTTGCAGGCCCTCACCGAGGCAACGGTGACGGACCCGGATGACGGAAAGAAGGCGCTGGCGCTGGCGAAGGAACTCGCCGAGCTCAAGAAGCTCCAGGCAATGGGAGCTCCGGCCGCCGGCACCCAAAAGAAGTAACAATCATGCCCGCGCACTGGGCACCCTGACCTGTAATGCCGGCGAGCTATCGAGTAAAATCGGTAGTGTCGCCGGTGGTTCAGGAACGGGGAGCAGCTTGAACTCGATGTTCTTGCTGCTCTTTTTTTAACTAGCTATATGAAAAAAATCACATGCTTAAGAGGGCTACCCGGGAGCGGGAAGTCCTACACGGCCTGGAGCATCGCCACAGCGTGGAACGGCCGGGCGGTTGTTTCGGCCGACATGTTCTTCATGGATAATGGAGAATATAAGTTTGACAAAGCCAGGCTCGGAACGGCCCATGCCTGGTGTCAATCAGAGGCGGCGGCTAGGCTTCGAGGTGGGAGTAGTGTTGTAGTAGACAACACCAACCTCTCCCGGGCAGAGTTGGCTGTTTATGCCAAAATCGCAGTCGAAGCCGGAGCTGAGTTCTCCGTAGCTTACTCCTCTGCCCCATGGGCTATGGACATTGATGAGTGCTCCAAGCGGAACACTCACGGGGTTCCAAAGGAGGCGCTGGTTAGGATGCTAGCCAGGTTTTGGAGACCTGGTGAAGCAATTACCTTGGAAGAGGTTCTGCACACCCCTCCCTAAGGTACTTCGCCCTACGGGGTATAATAATCTGCTACACGAGCACTAACACCAAGCCGTGAACGCTTACGCATCTCGAAAGGGAAAACGCAAGCTTACCACGGTAAGTACAGTGTAGCATCGGCCTCGGCGCGTCTTGGATCAACCCCTCTCTGGCTGTCGTTGGTCAGAAGGTACTAGGACGTTATGAGGCAACGGCACCTCCAGGTTGCTTAGAAGTGCTACCCCGGGTGCAACCGAGGTAGCATGGAAAAGCTTCGCTACCGGATGCGGATACGCACGCATGCGGCCCTTGGTGCACCAGGGCGGAATTCCGGTAGGTGCAAAAATGGGATGAAGGGTGGCAAACTCCTCGAGGCTGCCTGGGGAGTTACCTCTCTCTTTAAGAGAAAGGTACTTCGCCCTTCTTCCCTAATTTAAAAGTGGCTCTCCCACTTGATGAGAACGAGATTCCAGCAATGGTTTTTCGTTCTTTTTTAGCTATCAATAACCAGCGGCTTAAGTCTAATCATGAGTGAAGATAAAAAAATAACTAGCGATGAAATAATAACGAGATTTCAAAATCTCATTAAAATAGTCAAGGCCGCTGAAGTCGTTGTTGGCTCGCCTTGCATGTATAACGGAATTCCGCTTGTCAAATTGCATATTCAAAATTCAGAGAATTATGAACCCGTAAAAGAGGGTAAATTTGCATTCATTGCAATTATGTCAGATCATAAGATCAAGCCCAACTTGTCTGCTCTGATTTCTAACATAGTCTGGCTTGCTGGTGACGAGGAGATTGAAGTACCTCCTGTGGTAGTGGGTAAGAAAGGAGAGAGCAGCGAACAATCCATCAGAAGAGTGCTGGACTTGCCTGAGGATTTTGACCTCTCATCTCTGCCTAAACTAGGCAAGTCTAAAGCCATGGCGACGGCGGATAACCTCATAGGTGAAAATGTAAAGAAAGAGATACAGACTAAGCTTGACGACATACTTGTTAAGATGGCCGATGGCTCTCTAAGTCGTCAGCTAAAAAGAGCCATATCTTGGTCTTTCCAAGCGTGCGGCTCCAATCCTAAAGAGATCATTTCCGCCGCCTCCAGTTTTCTAAGACTGGCCTATGCGTATAATCTTGATCCTTCTAAGGCAATTACAAATCATGTACCAATAGCTAGCACAGGGTTGTATAAACTAGGGGCCTTAATAGTTCTTGGTTCAATAGTAAACAAGGAAGTAGTGCTAGCCTTTCTTCCTAAGGTGTTTGAAGGGGTTTGGGCAGAGCTACCCTTGCCTACACGCAAAAACCAAGACGGAGAAGAGGAGATGATTGAAATCAAGTCCGCCGATTATCCAAAGAAAAACGGCGATCTTTTCATGTTTAATGCTGGAACTAGTATTGTCACTTACAGGCCAATAACAATGCCTAAAGAGGATTAATGCTCCAGTTATGTCGGTGGCTGCATGGTGGTGAGGAGGGAGTCCAAGCAACTAAAGCTTGGCTCCTTCTTCATTTACTCTATCTGTCTTAAAGCAGCTAAAATTATGTTCATTGAACTTGTTTATAACTTCAGTTATAAGATTCTGAAACGATACAAGTATCAACGGCAGGCCGATGCCATTCTCAAAGAAAAACTTGGTTATGTGATTGTAGAATCCTCTGGGGTTAAGGAATACAGTATTGTCAAATTCAAATGGGTACAATGACTCGCCATGGCCAATAAACCCTGTTCTATAAAACTTGTCGCCTTTCTTAACAACCCCAGTGATTTGTACTATAAAGTTTGTAAACTCATAGGTGACATTTTTACGTTCAAGATAATATTTATTGTCCCTCTTTATAAATTTAAGCTGACCAACAACTTGTTCCTCTTCTTGCTGCACCTTCCAACTTTCTATTAAAGGAAGGCTCAGCTTAGTCTCCAAGTGTTTAACTTGAGCCAAACTTAAACTTTTCAAACTGTTTTTTAGCTCTAAGCCTCTGTTCAAAGATAATAGATTGTCAACAATATCATATTTGATTTTTGTATTTTTGGCTTCAACCCAAACATCTAATTGTTCCTTAGTTGTAAGTGCAGGGCTTAAGTCCGATACTCCTCTGGCCCAAAAGTCACATTTATGATCCCAAGTATAACCTATATACTTTGTCAGTTCTTCAAGGTTAGAAACGATAGTTGTGTCCAGCTTACCATACCATCCGGCCTCTCCATAACAGGCCACCAATTTCCTGTTTGATAATGTAGTAAGCGCAGCAAGCTCAAACGAACATGGATGTAAAGGAGTAGCATAGCTTGGAATGATAATCCTGTTTCCTTCGTGACCAGGCACCCATTCAAGCTTGCTAAAATACTTATCTTTAATGATACGTTCGTTCATTATCCCGCAACCTACATCAAGTAGCTTTGTCAGTCCCATGTTTTCAAAGAACTTGGTAGCTTTAACTTTGGTTGTTTTCCCGGTCTTGACCATACCCTCGTGAGCCTCTTGTATACAATGCTTCCAGGCTACACTAGTATTAAGATAGTGCATATACTGTGAGTTAAGCCTATTCTGTATATATTCAGAATAAGTGATGGCGAAGTCCAGGTAACGGCGGTCGTCCTTGACATATCGTTTATATATCAATGGGCGTTCCTCCTCTGGAAAGATTTCAAATATATCCTTAATTTCAGTGAGGCTTTTGTTATAAGCAAACCATCCAAACTTAGGCATCTTTACAAACTCGTAACCCTTAATACCAAGGGACTGGCATACAGCCGGAAGGTTGATTTTACTGTTGAACTCCTGTATAGTCATGATATTATAAATTAATGAGATTAAATAACGATCAAACCACAGATTTTAGCAGCCGAGACTTGTTTCGTTACCTGGGCAGTATAGAGCTGCCGGCCTACGTAAAGCAAGCAGAAGTTGATACAGAAGAGCTTTCAAACAAGTATGGTTCTTCAGCTTTTGCTGACGAGTCAGGCAAGTCCTTCCCAATCATTTCTCCTGCAAGTGTTTATGTTAGCAATGCTTTCTTTTTCCACAAGCGAGCGGAACTTGACCTTAAGTGGGGTAAAACATACACGGAAAAAGTTGGCCAACGAATATCTGCGGCTGCTGACCTTTTCGATATTGCTTCCGATCTCAAAAGTTATAATGCATGGGCAGATACCACCGCCACCAAAGACTATACTGCAGAGGTATTGTACACAACTAAGGTCTCGGAGGAAGCAGTTGAATTCTACCCAGTAAAGACAACTGACGACTTTGTAAAGGCAGCCGAACACTTTGTAGCTAATATTGAAAAGTTTCCATATCCATGGAGATTTGAGATTGCTGATAACTTTGTAAAGAAAGCCAAAGCTTATAATGTAGAAGAGCTTCCTGACCTTCTTTGCAAGTACGCTGGCTTGTTCTTTCCAAATGTAATGGACGTAGCCAATGAGATCTGGAGGCGTTCTACAAAGCTAGCCAATGCTGATGACCAGAAGAAGTATGCAGGGCTTATTGGCGGACTTAATGAAGCCAAGACAATTGAAGACTTTAAAAAGATAACTGACTCTCTTTATTACACTGAGAAGCTAGCCGGCCTATACGAAGACAAGTATACAAAGAGTGTGCTTGGTGACCCAGTTGATCGTATCTTTACTTTGTCCCTAGACAAGGTAGCTGAGATGCTCGACGTAGTTGAAATGGGCGGTAGCCGTTATCAAGTCTGTGACCTTAAGAAGATTTCTTCAGAAGTATATAAAGAAGCTTTTGGTGTTGATATAGATGTCAACGACAACGAGCAACTACGCGAGATCCTGCCTACAATGCCCAGATCTGACGTAGCTTTGTTTGAAGAGCTAAGCGGAGTCAAACCAGTAGCCTAATAACAAACCTCAAGACGCTGGCAGTAATGTCAGGCGCTCCAGTTTGGTAACCCCGACCCACAGGATAAAACTGTGGGTTCCTTTTTTATGTTAAAAGAAAATCAACACAACGAGTTTAAAGGAGAATCTTTTATTATACAGTTGACCGGTCTTCCAAAGATCAAGCTGATACAAATAGATAAATGCCAGTTTAGAATAATGATGAGAAACGAAGACTATCGTGAACTCACTTATGAAGAGAATATAAGGATTGTTAACTACGCAAAAGATGAAGGATTTTTTGACAGTGTAGCTTCAAAATTAAGAAAAAGAACATGACAGGAAAACTTATAGTATTTGAAGGAGTAGACGGATGTGGCAAGTCTACTCAAGTAAAAAAAGCTTTTGAATACCTGCAATCAATAAGAGTGCCGGTTATTTCAACTCAAGAACCAGGAGGAACTTGTCTTGGAACAAAAGTAAAGGAGATCATTAAGGTATCACCAACAGATTGTCCAATCTCACCAAAGGCGGAGATATTGTTATTTAATGCAGCTAGAGCTCAACTAGTTGAAAGCTTAATCAAGCCTGCGCTGGCTGTAAATGAAGTGGTGCTGGCTGATCGCTACTATCATTCAACAATGGCTTATCAAGTGTTTGGGCGCCAAATGAAGCTGCTAGAAACATATGATATAACAAGTTATGCCACGGATGGTCTGAGGCCTGATCTGGTAATAGTTCTTGATGTTGACCAGCCGACTTGTATTGCCAGACTGCAGAAGAGGGGTAGCACAGATGAAAAAAGATTTGAATTACAGAATGAACAATTCTTTAATCGAATCAGACAAGGGTATTTAACACTCAGCAAGACTGAGAATAATATAACGGTGCTTGATGGAAGATTAAGCCCAGAAGTAATATTCGAGCAAGTAAAAGAAGAGCTTACAAGAATAGGAATTCATTAATTAATATGCAATTATATATAATAGTTGGTTTGAAGAAAGCCGACAATAAAGAGCTGCTTGATTTTAAGACTACCGTGTTTGAGTCTTACGATGAATGGCATTATAGCGAAAACAGAAATAAGGTATTGGATAGATTGAAGGTGCTGCAATCTGATACCGAATATACAAAAGTTCGGTTGATTGAAGTCAGTATTCGAGACAAGGATCTGGCTAGGGTTATGTTTGAAGATCGTGAGATTTTTGGCTATGGGCTTAAACAGATAGAACTAATACCTGACGAGGCTTATCAGGTTAAAAGAAAGACTTTGACTACAGAAGCTGAAGTGGTAAACTGTAAATGATATTTTTGACACAGGAAGAATGAGATTCAAGCCATCCTCATAAGTTGGCCTACAAGGGTGCGACTCCCTTTCCTGTAACCAATTTCTGTTTCTTCAATTAGGGTGGAGGTAGCTCTAATTTATCTAAAAGAGCGAGGGGTCTTCATGGTGTGATAGACACTATTGTGGCGGAGACAGGTTGAAGAAACAGGATTCACTTTTGGGGGTGTACTGGTATCGACATATGTGTGAATGCAGTGATAGCAAGCCGTGGATAGTAGTTGGCCACGTTAAATCTTCTACTAAAAAACTAAACGACAACTCGTTTGGACAGACTAGCAGCTTCGTTCAGAAGCTCTCCGCGTTTGCGGCGAGCCTGACCGGTGCCGAAGTCGAACTCGCAGCCTAAGGCAGCGACTGTGAACCTTGGACACCTCTAAGGGGATTCACAGACATCAGAGGTTGTAGTATTGAGAGCGCTGCTGCTGGTCTCAATATCAAACTTGAATGAAGCATCGTTGGCTGGGAACTCGGCATGTAGGATCCAGTTGATTAAACTTAAACATGACTAAGCTTGTAGAAGTTGCTGTTGAAACATTTATGAACCGGGGTTCGACTCCCCGCACCTCCACCATTTAGTAGCTAAGCATGTACGCAGGTTTAGTAGCTAAACATGTACGCGGATGTAATAGTATCGAGGCAGTATTGCGTAACGGTAGCGCATCAGAGGACACATTCACCCCAGCCTTATTATGTTTGGAATTATGTGCCTCCTTCTGAAAGACCGGGGTTCAATTCGCCTGGAGCTGCTTTTAATAGAGAATAATTAGCGCATTTAATATAGAATAGAGACATGGTGTAGCGGTAGCACGCTGTTACAAAAGTATATCTTATAATTTAGATTACTAAGTAACGGAAGGGCTGGTTCAATTCCAGTTTTTAATATAAAGGGTAACAATGACACAAATCAAAAAACAAATACTTGAAGCAAAATACAAACCAAAATCTGTTGATATGCTTGATCCTGGTGAATACTTTTGGTTTCAAAAGGATTACTGCAGGATGAGGATTAAGAGCGATGAGACGGTTAGGGTAGCTAACTTGACCACTAAAGAAGAGATGGAGCTACACCCTTATTGGAAGGTGAACCACGCGATTGACGAAGGAGATGAATCAGCAATTCCTAACTTTACACCTGAGGAAGAGGAAATCCTAGTTGCAAAGATCAAGAACCATGGCCCTACTGATAACTTTAAGTTCAAAGTTACAAATGAAGAACTAAGGACAGTCCAGCTTACGTAATAGGGAAGGGGCAGGTATAGGTATATACTATACTCCCTTCCCTATTCTATACTTGATATCTGCCTTCAATCCAAAGAAATAGAAAAAACTCAGTATTAAAATAAACCAACTAAATGACAATTAGAGAATTAAAAGAACGTATAAAAAACGA
>Ga0049082_10000406_pt1 | contig 12077 bp, 6 predicted proteins | sample GreLakmeHU45MSRF_FD_66718 | JGI IMG/M metagenome (GOLD analysis project Ga0049082, IMG submission 66718) | Freshwater lentic microbial communities from great Laurentian Lakes, MI, USA - Great Lakes metaG HU45MSRF | ecosystem: Environmental > Aquatic > Freshwater > Lake | place: Great Lakes... | reverse complement strand
GCCCTCGCCTCGCGCGGTGAAGCCATCGCCACCGGCCTACTCGGCTCGTGCACGCTTGGCGTCGGCCAGTTCTGCACCCAGCCCGGGCTCATCATCCTGACCCGTTCCGCCGCCGCCGAATCGTTCGTCAACAAACTCTCCGCCCTCTTCACCGACTGCGCTGACGGCGTAATGCTCACCGCCGGCATCCATCAGGCCTACCAGAAAGGTCTGACCGCCCGCGCCGCCCAGACCGGCGTCAAAGTCGTCGCCCAAGGCAAGTCCAGCGGACAGCCCAATCGCGCCATCGCCACGCTCTTCGCCACCGACGCCAAGACCTTCGTCGCCGATGGCTCGCTGCAGGAAGAAATCTTCGGGCCGAGCTCACTCGTCATCTGGTGCGCGGACCAGCGCGAAGTCGATGCCGTCCTCGGCGCCCTGCATGGCAATCTGACCGCCACCGTCCACGGCACGGAAGCAGAGCTCGCCCAACAGTCAGCGCTCATCGCCCGACTCGAGGCCGTCGCCGGCCGCGTGGTCGTCAACGGCTTCCCCACCGGCGTGGAAGTCTCGCACGCCATTGTGCACGGCGGGCCTTACCCTTCGCTATCCGATGGCCGCACCACCTCGGTCGGCTCCAACGCCATCTATCGCTTTACACGCCTGGTCTGCTTCCAGAACTATCCGGACACCGCCCTGCCCGCCGAACTGCAGAACGCCAACCCCCTCGGCCTCTCGCGCCTCGTCAACGGCACCCGCTCGAATTCTGCGATTTAACCTAACCGCCAACCGCTAACCGCTTACCGCTTCCATCCATGTCTCCCCTCGAACTCCAAAAAGTCCTTTCGTCCGGACTGCTCTCCTTCCCAATCACGGACTTCAAGACCAACGGTGACTTCGATGCCCCAAGTTACGCCAAGCGTCTGCAGTGGCTCGCGCCTTTCGGTGCCACCGCACTCTTCGCCGCGGGGGGTACGGGCGAGTTCTTCTCCCTCGAGCCGAAGGAATATTCGAACGTCATCAAGACCGCGGTCGACACCTGTGACGGCCTCGTTCCGATCCTCGCTGGAGCCGGCGGCCCCACCCGCGTGGCCATCCAATACGCTCAGGAAGCCGAGCGCCTCGGCGCCAAGGGTATCCTCCTCCTACCGCATTACCTGACTGAGACCAACCAGGACGGGGTCGCCGAGCATGTCGATCAGGTCTGCAAGTCCGTCAAGATTGGCGTGGTCGTCTACAACCGTAACGTCTGCCGCCTCCTGCCGCACCACCTCGAAAAACTCGCATCGAACAATGCGAATCTCATTGGTTACAAGGATGGCTTCGGCGACATCGAGCTCATGGTCTCCGTCCGCCGTCGCATGGGCGACCGCTTCAGCTACCTCGGCGGCCTGCCTACCGCGGAAGTCTACGCTGCCGCCTACAAGGCGATGGGCGTGCCGGTCTATTCTTCCGCCGTCTTCAACTTCATCCCGCAAACCGCGATGGACTTCTACCACGCCGTGGCGAAAGAAGACTACGCGACGCAGAATCGCCTGCTCGACACCTTCTTCCTGCCCTACCTTGAGCTCCGCAACAAGAGCGCTGGCTACGCGGTCAGTATCATCAAGGCCGGTGCCACCATCGTCGGCCATGGCGCGGGTCCTGTTCGTGCCCCGCTGACCGACCTCAAGCCGGCTGAAGTCGAACAGCTCGCCGCCCTCATCGCCAAAGCTGGCGTCAAGTAAGCCGCCATGAGCGAGTTCACCGCAGACTACCAGGGGCACCTCAACGACGCCGTCTCGAAGGTGAAGCGGCGCATCCTGCCGTTGTTCATCGTGATGTTCATCGTGAACTACCTCGACCGGGTAAACGTCGGCTTCATCCAACAGCACCTGCGGACGGACCTCGGGCTCGACAGCGTCGCTTATGGCTTTGGGGCCGGCCTGTTCTTCATCGGCTACGCGATCTTTGAGGTCCCGTCGAATATGCTGCTGCAGAAGTTTGGCGCCCGCGTGTGGCTGACGCGTATCACCATCTCTTGGGGGGTCGTGGCTTCACTGATGGCCTTCGCCCGGAATGAGAATGAATTCTATGTCCTGCGCTTCGCCCTCGGCGCAGCCGAAGCCGGCTTCTTCCCCGGCGTCATCTATTACTTCACTCGCTGGCTCCCGTCCGCCGAACGCGGCAAGGCCATTGCGCTATTCCTGAGCGGATCGGCGATTGCCTCAATCCTCTCCGGACCGCTAGCCGGGGCCCTCATGCAGACCTCGCTCCTCGGCCTCAAAGGCTGGCAGAGCATGTTGTTCATCGAAGGGCTCCTCTCGGTCGTCATCGGCATCGGTGCCTGGTTCTGGCTGGATTCCCTCCCCCGTGATGCCCGCTGGCTTTCCGAGCAGGAAAAAAATGCCCTAGAATCGACCATCGTGGCCGAGCAACGTGAGCGCGAGGCCAACCAGACTGAACGGCCTGGCATCTTCCGGCTACTCCGCGATCCGCAGATCATTCTCTTCTGCCTCGTCTACTTCGCCATCCAGCTGACGATCTACGCCGCCACGTTCTGGCTTCCCAATATCATCCGGAAGATGGGCGACCTCACCGACCTCCAAGTCGGCTTCCTGAACTCAGTACCTTGGACGATCTCCATCGTCGGCATGTATCTCGCCGCCGCCGGTGCAGCCCGCTGGAAGCGTCCACAACTCTGGGTGGCAGGCGCGCTCATCGTCGCTGCTACGGGGATGTTCATGTCGACCACCGGCGGACCGGTCTTCGCCTTCGTGGCCATTTGTTTCGCGGCGCTGGGCTTCAAGTCCGCTTCCTCGCTCTTCTGGCCCATCCCGCAAGGCTACCTCGACGTTCGTATCGCTGCGGCGGTCATTGCGCTCATCAACTCCATCGGTAATCTCGGCGGCTTCGTCGCCCCGACGGTCTTTGGATTCCTCGAGAAGACTACCGGCTCCGTCCAATACGGACTGTACGGACTAGCAGCGGCTTCCGTTCTAGCCTCCGGTCTGGTCTTCCTCGTCCGCACCAAGCCTAAGGCCTGAGTCTACCCCTGCCCCTGCCCCTGCCCCTTTCGTAATGTCCTCTCCCCTGATCCAATCCATCCGCGTCGTGCCGGTCGCCGGCCACGACAGCATGCTGCTCAACCTGAGCGGTGCGCACGGTCCATTCTTCACGCGTAATATCGTCCTGATTACCGATAGTTCGGGCCACACGGGTCTGGGCGAAGTCCCGGGCGGGGAGAAGATCCGCCAGACGGTCGAGGATTCCGCCCCGTTACTCATCGGCAAAGAAATCGCAGATTACGAAAAGCTCCTCGCGGGCGTCAGCGCCGCCTTCTCTGATCGCGACGCCGGTGGCCGCGGCCTCCAGACCTTCGACCTCCGCGTGACGATTCACGCCGTCACGGCAATCGAATCCGCCCTACTCGATCTCCTCGGGCAGTTCCAGTCGAAGCCCGTCGCCGCGCTTCTCGGCAAGGGCCAGCAGCGCACCGAGGTCGAGATGCTGGGTTACCTCTTCTTCATCGGCGATCGCCGTAAGACCACCCTCGGCTACCGCGATGAGGCCAGCTCAGCGCACGTCTGGCATCGTCTCCGCAACGAGGAAGCACTCACGCCGGAAAGCATCGTCCGACAGGCCGAAGCCGTTCAAGAACGTTTTGGTTTCCAGGACTTCAAGCTTAAGGGCGGCGTGCTCAGCGCCGCTCGCGAGATCGAAGCCGTGCGCGCTTTGGCCGCCCGATTTCCGAAGGCCCGCATCACGCTCGACCCCAATGGCGCGTGGTTACTCAAGGAAGCCGTCGAGGTCTGCCAAAACCTGGATGGCGTGCTCGCCTACGCCGAGGACCCTTGTGGAGCCGAAGCCGGTTTCTCGGGTCGCGAAATCATGGCCGAATTCAAGAAAGCCACCGGCCTCCGCACCGCCACCAACATGGTCGCCACCGATTGGCGCCAGCTCGATCACGCCCTGAAACTCGAAGCAGTCGACATCCCCCTCGCCGATCCGCACTTCTGGACGATGCAGGGCTCGGTCGAGGTCGCGCAGGTCTGCCAGGAACGCGGCCTCACCTGGGGCTCCCATTCCAACAACCATTTCGACGTCTCCCTCGCGATGTTCACGCACGTTGGTGCCGCCGCCCCAGGCAATGTTACCGCGATGGACACGCACTGGATCTGGCAGGAAGGCCAGCGCCTCACCAAGGAGCCCCTACGCATCAAGGGAGGCAAGATTTCGGTCCCGCAGAAACCCGGCCTCGGCGTCGAGATCGACCCAGTCCAGCTCGAGGCCGCCCACCAGCTCTACCTGAAACTCCCGTCCGGCTCGCGTGACGATGCCGTGGCGATGCAGTTCCTCATACCCGGCTGGAATTTCGACCCAAAGAAGCCCTGCCTGGTCCGGTAAAAGACAGGTAGAGACTCCTCGGCCTACGCCTTACTTCCGGAAGAGAGGGCTGTCCTTCTTTCCGCCGGCCTCAAGGTAAGCAAGCACATCGAGCAGTTCCTGCCGAGTGAGCACGTTGATCAGCCCTGGCGGCATCGGGGAAATCCGCGAAGACTCCCGGGTACGGATATCGTTCTTGCGCAGCGTACGCATCTCGGGAGCTAACATACTCGGCCGGACCACGAGCTTATCCTCATCCTCTGAGACGAGACGTCCGACCACGAGCGTGCCGTCCTTCAGCGTGAATTCGGTATTTACGAACTGCTCCGATACGACCTTTGAGGGGTCGATAAGCGACTCCAAGATGTCCCGGCGAGAGAAGCGGCTACCGATAGACGTCAGGTCGGGACCGACCGAGCCGCCCTCGTCCCCAATTTTATGGCATAACAAGCACTGCGCCGAGGCCAGCGCATCCTGAGCTTGGGCGAAGTTGCGACCAGATGATAGCGATTTGAGATCACCCTCGAGCTCGGCAAGCTTCCAATCCTGGACGTATCCGCGCGGCTTCTTGGGCTTCCGAAGATTATGAAGCGGTTCGGCCCAAGCATCGATAATCGACCTATAAGTCGGCAGTTCTTCCGCGGGAATCTGCGCAATCGCCTCTTGGCGAATCTTGACGAGATAACCCGGATAGCTGGCACCATCGCCATAAGCCCGACCAACGTCCTCGAACCATCGCAGCAATTCAGGCTCATGGCGGCCAGGCTTTGGCTGATTCGTCCACCAACCGAGGTATCGGCGACGCAAGGCTGGGCTCCAACCATCGGAGATGGTGCGCAGGTAAAAGAGATAGGTAATCTGCTCTTCCTGCGTCACGGCCGAAGCCAGCAGATCCAAAGTACGCTCGATGGTGCCTGGGGCCTTGAGAGCCAAGAGCACCTGACACAGCTCGCGATTGAGCGCGACCGATTTGGCGGGGTAAGCAGGAGTGAGCTCAGCGACCAAGGCGCCGGCTAATTCTGGCGTCGGTAAGGCCCCGCGGCTGAGCGCAACCTCGATGACGCGAAGCTTCTCGAGCTGCAGCGTTTCGGTCGACAGTGTACCCAGAGGGAATTTCCGTAAAGCCTGCCACGGCTCACGATTGTCGGCCCCGAGTCGGGCGAGACCCAGAAGGGCCGTCAACGCCGCCTGAGCATCAGTCTCGGCCAAGGCGCGGGCCTTCCACTCGGTCAACGGCTGACGCTCCAAAGCGATACGTGCAGCATAACGCAGGAAACGATCTTCCGAACTCAGATGGGGCCAGAGAACCCCCAAGGCTTTCGGGTCAACATGATCATGGAAAGCTTCCAGCTGACGCCGAAGCGCGCGAGCGGCCGAGCCCTTTTCGTCATGCAGCACAATCGGCTGGGTGGACTCCTCGCCGACATAGGTGACGCGATAAAGGGCACCCGCCGTGCGCCGACCACCGAGCGTGAAATACATCGCGCCGTCTTGGCCGATCAGCAACGCGGTAAGATTGAACGGGGATCGTCCCTTTTTCTCCGCTAAGGCCGTAGGAACGAGAAAACTCTCAACTGAACCGACGTAACTGGAGCCATCCGGACGAAGATGGACAGCGAGAATACGCCCGTAACTCCAATCCTGGACAAAGAAAGCCTTCTGGTATCTAGCCGGAAATTTCGCTCCAGCACCGAAAGCGACCCCGGTCGGACAACCGATGCCCACGGTCGCCGCGCCGGGCAGACTGTCCGGATAGTATTCAGGCCATTTACTGGCCCCTTCGCGGAAGCCGAAATCAGAACCACTGGTCAGATGGCAAACCTTGGTAGGACGGTACCAAGGCAGACCCCAATCACCTTCGAAATCACTATCGAACCCGAAGAGCTCACCGTCCGGATTCCGGGCCACGGAGTAGGTGTTACGCTGACCGCTGGCAACGAGCTCGCAGTGCGTCCCGTCCGGATCCATGCGCACGATGAAACCGCCCGGTGGCTTGCGGCCGGCGCCGAAGCCATTGGCGTCTTCCAAACGCGGCAGTACGAGGTCGTCCGCATAGTTACGATGGGGCGAACTTGGCAGTAAGTCCGCCGGGATATCGCAGAAATTTCCGCACAGGACGTCAAGGTGGCGGCCATCGGGAGAGAGCAGAATCGAATGTGCGCCGTGATCACCGCCGCCCCCTCGCCACTCGCGCAACAGCTCGACCTTATCAAACTGGTCTTCGGGTGTCGTCGAACGGCAGCGGAAGAGACCATAGATTTCCCGACCAGCCGCATCCCGGCCATGGGCATGAACATAAAGACTGTCGAAAGCGAAGAGCATCCCCATCACCTCGCTCAGCGGTAATTTCAACTTCTCGGCGGAAATCACCTTACCGTTCTGCAAAGTCAGACGGGTGATCGGATCACGACGCTCGCCGCCCAATAATAAGCGCCCCTTCGAATCCTGAATAATCGAGATCCAAGAGCCTTCGGTTGCGAGATCGGCCGCGCGGAGTAATTCGACCTTGAAGCCCGGGAGCGTGCGTAAGTCCGCGGGGGCGATGGCTTCGGCACCCACCGGCAAGGGGCTAAGCCCGAGCCATAATAGGTAAAGAAAAACCACCCTCAGCGGACGGGGTAAATTCATAAAGGTACGCCTAGGACAGGTATCAGGCCGGTAATTGCAAGCAGGCAGGCGCAACCTTAACGGTCGCCACAGCTTCCGACCTCAAAATTGGCGGTTAAATCAGCTCCTTCACGACACCGGTCGCCACGCCACCCTGGAAGTTGGTCGGTAAAGGCATGCCGATACGACTTACAACGGTCTGCCAGACATTCGCCAGCGGCACATCCTTCTGCACCAAGTGACCCTGGTGCTTGAGGCCGAGGGCCGAACCGCCGCAGAGAATCAACGGCAACAACGTGGAGTCGTGGGCGCCGTAGCCACCATTGGTGGTGCCCCAGGCTGCCATCGTGTTATCCAGTAAGGTGCCGTGGCCTTCCTTGACCGATTTAAGTTTACCAAGAAAGTAGGCCCACTCAGCCATATAGAGCGCATCAATCTGACGCCAGAAAACCAACTTGTCCTCTTGTTCATTGTGGTGGGTCAGGGTGTGAAGGTCCCACTTGCTGTTGGTCTTATAACCATAGCAGCGCGCTTCATCGCGTTCCGTGCGCGGAATGTGGGTGACGACGCGCGTGCTGTCGGTCTGGAAGCCGAGCGCGACCATATCAAACATCAGGCGGGTGTACTCAGAATAACCGCGGCCATCATTAGCAATGCGCTCGCGTGTGGAGTGTGACCCGAAATCTGGACGGGCCACCTTGGGCTTGGGGCGGTCAATCCATTCACCTTCGATCTTAATCCGATCCTCCAGATCACGAATCGAAGTAAAATACTGGTCGAGGCGGGCCCGGTCTTCCTTGCCGACATTACGCTGCAACGTGGCCGCCTGCTCCCTGACCGAATCAAGTAGACTGCCGCGTTGCGCGAGCGCCTGCTTGGCGGCCGCCAGCGTGGTGTTGTTCTCGCTGCCGAAGAGCTTTTCAAAAAGTACCTCTGGACGGTTCTCTGGGGTGATGGGCGTGTGGTTACGACTCCAAGATAGGGTCTTCGGTTCGGGGCTACCGAAACCCGTTTCGCGTGCCGTCCCCAAGACGAGCGAAGGGAAACGCGTGGAGTTACCGTGATGGGCTGCGATCTGCTGATCGACCGACATTAACGTCTTGGCGTTGCGGATGGTATTCAGCCCCGTGAGTAAAACACTGCAGGAGCCGTGGCCGCCAGAATACGCCGTCAGACCCGTCAGGACCGTCATGTCATCCTTAAACGCTGCCAGCGGGGCTAACGTGGGCGTCATCGTGTAATTCTTGCCGGTATCGGTTGGCGTGAAGTGGCGAATCTCCAAACCCAGGCCCCAATATGTGAACATACTCCGGCGCGGAATCTCACCGTCGGCCATCGATCCGGCCGTGGTGATCTTCTTCGCATTCGGGCTCATGGCCTCCAGCCAAGGCAAGGCGATCGTTGCACCGAGGCCCTTAATGAGCGTGCGGCGCGACATGAGCCAGGAGTTGCTTTGGATATTCATGAGAAGGGGTGGCGGGTTATTGTGTTTGGAAAAGGGAACTCGCGACGGTCGCCTGGATCACTTCCTGCAGGCGATAGTCATGGGCGGCCGCCTGCGCGGTGATTTGATCGACCACGACGTGGTCGCCATAGACGATCGGCCGACCGAGGGAGTAGCAGAGGAATTTTTCGACGAAGGCCCGGGCGAAGACTTTCTTCTGGACAAGCAAGGCAGCCTTAAACTCCTGCACGGTTTTGAAAGCACTGCCATCGGGGAGCTGGCCGCTCACATCCAGCAAGGGAGAACCCTTGTCGCCTTGCATCCCCTCCCCGTTCTGGCGATCGCGCCACATACCGACGGCGTCATAATTCTCCAAGGCCAAGCCGAAGGCATCGACGCGTGTATGGCAACTCGCGCAGTTCTCGGAAAGGCGGTGTTGATCGAGACGTTCGCGCACCGTCAGTTGCTGACCCTTGATCGCCGGAAGTTCGCCTGCATTAGGGGGCGGCGGCGGAACGGGCTGATTCCACAACTTGTCCAGCACCCAGGTGGCCCGACGAACGGGAAGCGTACGTGTGCCATCCGCCAGAAAGGTCATCAAGCCGGCCATACCCAGCACACCGCCACGACGACCATCGGCCGGAGCGGGAACTCGCCGGAAGTTCTCCCCAACCACACCCTCAATCCCGTAATGCTTGGCTAGCCGTTCATTGATGACTAAGAATTCGCTATCAAGGAAGTTGGTGAGGGGGAGGTTCTTCTGGAGGACTTCCTGGAAGAATTCCAGCGGCTCACGCTTCGAGCTATCTCGCAAATCATCATCATACTGACGATAGAAATTCCGGCTCGGCGGATTACCGTTTTCGAAATTACGAACGCTCAACCATTGGCCGGCAAAATTACGGACAAACTCTGTCGACCGGCGATCTGCCAGTAAGCGCTTAACCTGCGCCCGCATCACCGAGGGATCGTGCAACTTGCCGGCGGCGGCCAACTTGAATAGTTCTTGGTCTGGCGCGCTACTCCAAAGCAGGTAGGAGAGACGGCTAGCCAATTGCCAATCATTAATGTTCTTCGGGCCTGTAGCGGGAGCGGCCGAGGGAGCGGCCACCTGACTTTCGCTGCCGAGGTATAAGAACGCCGGCGAGCATAGCAGGTTCTTCACCCCTTCACGCACGGCCTGATTAAAAGTCAGGGCACGAGCAGCTTTATTTTTAAGCGTCCAGGTCACCATTCGTTCGATTTCCGAGGCTGCGGCCGGGCGACGATAGGCAATCGGTACAATGCGGGCGAAAATTTCGCGGAGGTAAGCATCGTCCGCACGCCCTTCGCCAGCGAAGAATAATGTCTGGCTAGCCTTAGACGGCCATTCCACAATCGGACCTTCCCAGTTCATTTCACCAATCCAAAGCCGGGGACGGTTTGCGATATCGAACTTGGGATCATATATCCACATTGGGCCGGCGAAATTTTTTCGATTCTCCAGGGCGGCGACCAACGCCACTTCTGACTGCTTCTTCAAATCGGCGATGAACTCGGCCGGCTTTTTGTCCACGATGGCGCGGGCAATCAATTCCGCGAGGAGCGCCGGCTTCGCTTGCACTTCCCGGTACAGAGGGTTCGGGATGACGACATCTTTTTTTCCGTTGTCCCAGCCTATGCGCCAACTCCGAAACATCCCGGGAGAGCCGGCCTGCAGGTACATCATGAAAACATATTCCTTCGGGGCGTCTAACGGGGCATCGATCACGGCACTCTGCACCACCTCAATCGGGCTACCCAAACCATACTCCACGAACAGCCTCACCTCTTTCTGTTCTTCCTTGCCCCCCCCTTTGAAGGCACCCGCCTTGATGCGGAAACGATACCAGCCATCCCGATTCACGCCCTTCTTCCCCCAATCTTCGGCGTGGAAAGGAATCCGCAGGTTGCCCGCCGGCCAACCAATTGTGCCTGCAAGGTATTCAATCCCGCCGTTCTTGGCCGTCCAATAGAACGGTCCGTGGGGCACGTAACGATTCACCTTTCCGGTCGACTGATTCACATCAAGACCCTTGTCGACGGAGATTTTGGCCAAAGGTTCTTTGAATGTCGCCACGACTCCAGGCGGCGGGTTCGTGTCTATGACCTCACCAGTCGCGTCCTTGCTGGCCGCATTGATGCCATGCACATACTTTTCGTTCAAGGCATTCCAAGTAAATTTCTTCACATCCGGCTTCTCAATGAAGATTGCCTCATCAAGCACCAGATCGGCGACAGCCATGTACCGGGTGAGCTGCCCCTCGTCCATGAATAAGCTCGCTCCGCCACGATCAAAACCGCCGACCTCACCGTCTGACGGCAATTCCTTCTCAATGCGGCGGGCGAAATGTTCCTCGAGGGAAAAAATATCGCGGACGGTATTGGCGTATTCGACCCGGTTCATCCGACGCATCGGCACGCGGCCGCCCGCGCCCTGCGCAATTTTAGTGGTCTCATTCAGCTGCTGAGCTACCCACGAGGTCACGCGAAAGGCTTCTTTGGCGTCGGGACGAGGCTTCTTCTTCGGCGGCATCTCGCCACCATTGATTTTATCCATCACCTCTTTCCAGAGGCTGGCATTATTCCCGGCCGTAAAATCAGCGCTAAGTAAATCGATGCGGAAACCAGCCCGGGCGGAATCAGCATCGTGGCAGTCGACGCAATGATTCTGGATGAACGGGCGGATATTGGCCGGCACCGGCACAACGGGCTCGGCGGCGAGCAAACCGAGTGCGCCCATGACGGAGCCGGCGAACAGGCGGGTCATTGGAACCAAGAGAGAATGATGGAGACCAAGTGCCATGCGGGTGGTACAATTCCGCCAGATGGGCCGATTGTTTCAAGTGTTATATTAAAACCCCCAGTCAGCGGCGTGCTAGATGGCGTGTCCTCCCCAAAGACCGTCGTACTTTCAATGCCGCACCTCCCCGCCCCTTTAGTTGGCGACAAAACTCGCCGCGACAATCCTCGCATCGGGGCCCGCGACGATGAAGGCGCCGCCCCTAACGATCCTACGCGATGGAGATCCGTGATTCTTCGGAGGCCAAATCGGATGACCGGATTAGCTCCACCTTGAAGCAGGTAACGTGTGCAGCGCAGCAGGCGCGAGCAGTTGAGCCGAAGCATCGTTCGAAAGCAACCGGATCAAAAACAAGTACCCAGCCAGCAAAGAAGATCGGGTGAAGGTCATGTCGATTATAGGACAGGGCCCCCGTCTCACCCCGCGGTCTGGTCAGTTAAGGCGCGATACCCAACCAAAGAAAAAGCCGCCGACCCGCGAGGGCCGACGGCTTTGCTCTCAGGCTAAGCGAGGCTTAGAACTTGTAGCGGACGCCGAGGCTCCACTGGTTCTGGTCCGCGAGGGCGTCGCGGCTGATCCAGGAGTAACCGAGGTCGGCCGAGATGTTGCTGGTGAGGGACTTGCTGAGGACGACGCTGACATCATGGCCGGCGGCGTTTTTCTCGTAGGAAGCCCAGGCGCCAAAACCGCCGCCGAGGGCGCGGTGGAGGGCGATGCCGTAGGTCTCATCAGAACCAACCGTGAGGGCGACGTCGGCGAGCGAAGCGACGTTCTTGATGCGATAACCGAGGGAGACGTCATCCGCGCCGTTACCCAGGTCGCCGCCGACCGAGGTCTGGGCGTTGACGAAGAGATCGGAGC
>Ga0049082_10000404_pt1 | contig 12080 bp, 12 predicted proteins | sample GreLakmeHU45MSRF_FD_66718 | JGI IMG/M metagenome (GOLD analysis project Ga0049082, IMG submission 66718) | Freshwater lentic microbial communities from great Laurentian Lakes, MI, USA - Great Lakes metaG HU45MSRF | ecosystem: Environmental > Aquatic > Freshwater > Lake | place: Great Lakes... | reverse complement strand
TTTTTCTTGGCCAATCTTGAGAAACACTTTTTGTCTTGAATGACATAATTACTTCCCCATTCCCTAAATCTATTGAACCTTATTTTGGAGTTGTTAAATAATTTATTTACAACTTCTTAGAGATATAATAAAAGCAAAGTATTTATTAATTATATTATAATTTTATTAATAATATCTAATTTACAAAATATTAGCTATAAGACTACTTGGTCTTGCTTTAGCAATTTGAACTTCAAGAATTTTTCCAAAATATTCTTCGATATTTCGATTATTTTCTACATCAACAACTACAGATTGGAGCCATTCACTTTTGCCCCATAATTGTCTAACAAAATTGGAATTTGTTGAATTTTCATTTAAAATCTGTTGAGATTTTTGCACTGATTTAGGTGCCTCTTTTTCAAATAAAACCTTAACTTTTCGACCTTCAAATTGTTGATTAAATTTAGTTTGCTGTTTGGTTAGCAGTGTTTGCAGGATTGCCAATCTTTCATCTTTTTCTTCTTCTAAGATTTGATGTTTTGAATCTGCTGAAGGCGTACCTTGGCGAGGTGAATATTTAAATGAATAGCATTGAGTAAATCCAATTTTTTCTACTAAATCAATCGTATCGTAAAAATCCTTTTTTGTTTCACCTGGAAATCCTACAATAAAATCTGATGATAAGGCGATATCAGGCCTAACATTCCTAAGTTTATCAATAATTTTAAAATAATCTTCACGCTGATGTTTTCGATTCATAGCTTGCAAAATATTATTGGACCCAGATTGAACTGGCAGATGAAGAAAAGGCATTAATTTATCAATATCGCGATGGGCATTTATTAAATCATCACCCATATCACGCGGATGAGATGTAGTATAGCGAATACGCTCTATTTCCTTAATTCCAGCAATTTTTTCAATGATCAAAGCTAATGAAAAATCATTACCATTTTCATCTTTAGCTTTATAAGCATTAACATTTTGACCGAGTAAATAAATTTCTTTTACTCCGCTATCAACATTGCGCAAAACCTCATCATAAATTTGCTTAACATCACGACAATATTCCGCTCCGCGCGTGTAAGGAACAACACAAAAAGTACAAAATTTATCACAACCTTCTTGTACCGTAATAAATGAACTAACATTAACACCAGCTCTTGGCGCAACTAAATTATCAAATTTTTCATTAGCAACAAATTCTAAATTCATTTCGCGAGTCTTATGGCGCAAAACTTTACCAAGTAAATCAGGGAGAGTTTGGTAGCTTTCTGGTCCAACGATAATGTCTGGAGTTTTAGATCTTTTAAAAATTTCTTCACCTTCGGCTTGAGCTACGCAACCTGCTACTACAACAATCATTTCTTGTTTCTGAGCAAGTTTCTTTTCCTTGATTTTTTGGAATCTCCCTAAATCAGAAAATAATTTCTCACTGGCTTTTTCACGAATATGACATGTGTTGATGATAACCATATTGGCATCATTTTCATCATTAGTATTTTCATATCCACAAGCATTCATTAAATCCTGCATACGATTTGAATCGTAAACATTCATTTGACAACCGTAAGTTTTAACAAATAATTTTTTGGTCATTTTAATAAAGTAAAAATTGAGCGAGCATTTATTTTCTAGGATAATATTAGATTGTCTAATAAAATATTCTAGATCTTTTTTTAAATTTTCAAAAAAATAAATTAAGAATATGCCTTTGAAGTGTTAAAGAATTTATTAGTAAGGAGTGTAGATATTATTATCACTATAGGAAAATGTTTTACGAATTTTCCCTGAAATTTCAGGATAAATTTCATGTGGTATTTTTTTAAATGCCTTATTCAGTAAAATTTTAGTAAATTGTTCACGCTTAGATGCGCTTGAACAGCCAATTAAAACTGATATAACTCTTACATTGGATTTTTTAGCAGCAGCAATTAGATTGAAGCCTGAGACAAAGGTAAAGCCAGTTTTCAAGCCTTCCGAGCCCTGATATTCCTCAAGAATATGATTATGAGTTTCATATTTTTTATGATTAAATTTATAAAATTTTAATGAAAAAAGATGATAATAATCTGGAAAATTTTTTTTTATTGCAATGGCTAATCTAGCCAGATCAAGAGCAGTTGTATATTGTGAAATTTCATGCAAGCCACTAGAATTTCTAAAAGAAGTTCGATACATCCCTAATTCCTGGGCCTTGCGATTCATCATGTTAACAAATTGCCATTCATCTTTACCTACAATTTCAGCTAAGGCAACTGCAGCTTCATTAAATGAGCGAACAATAACGGAATAAATTGCTTCTCGTACCGTTATTGTATAACCTTGACGAAGATTAAGAGTATTAACTTTATTAACTTTAGAAATTTCCTCACCACGAGCAGAAATTTTAATTTCAGTATTTAATGAAATATTTTTTTTTTCAAGTGATTCAAAGGTGAGATAAAGGGTCATTAATTTAACTAAAGAGGCTGGATAAATTATATCATTAGCATTTTTTTCAAGTAAAATATTAAGATTCTTTTCTTCAAAAACGACATAAGCATTATTTGGCGAGCAACCTTCAATTTCTTTGGCCGAAGCTAGATTACAAAGAAAAAAAAATATTAAAAATAATTTAGATTTATTAAAAAGTTTCATTTTTTAAATATTTCGAAAATTGCATTACAGGCTTTTTTACTTGCCGATATATTGGAATTAAGACCCATTTCACTAAGAGCCAAAGCACAATCAGAAATTTGTTTTTTTCTTAGATTTTCATCGTCAATAAATTTTTTTAATTGCCATAGAATTTTTTTAGAAGAACAATTTTGCTGAAGTAATTCAGGAATAACTTCGCGATCAACTATTAAATTTATTAGATTTACAAATTTAATTTTAATTAACATTTTAAGAAAAAAATATGTTAAATAATTTACTTTGTAACATACAATTATCGGCAATTGAAATAAAGATAATTCAACTGCGTTTGTACCTGATTTAGCAATTCCAAAATCACTGCCAAAAAATAGTGATTCCTTTTCGTCATTATCAATTAAAACATAAGGTGCCGTTATTTCTTCACTTAATTTTTTAACTAAATTTGCAGTTTTTTTAACAAGTGGAATAGCTATTTTTAAATTTGGTTTTTCTTTATATAAATCATTAACTGCGCGAATCATTTCAGGAAAAATTTTTGTAACTTCAGAATTCCTACTTCCAGGAGTTAAGCATAATAAAAAATCATCTTCAAGAATATTATGGTGATTTCGAAATTTTTTTCTAATCTCATCACGCTTAGAAAAATCTGGCGCAGAATCAATTATGGGATGACCTATAAAAACAGTCTTTAAGCCGTATTTTTCAAAATAAGGAGGTTCAAATTTCAGGATTGCCAATAGTAAATCATAGAGTTTGGCAATTTTCTTTGCTCGTCCCTGGCGATAAGCCCAAACTGATGGAGCAATCAAATGAACTTTTTTGATCATCTTTAAATGTTGAATTTTTTTAATTAAACGAAAACAAAAATCTGGAGAGTCTATAGTAATAACAATTTCTGGTTGATTATACTTAATAAATTCAGCAGTTTGCCTTAGTCTTTTGAAAATTATTGGAAGATGGGGAATTACTTCAACAATTCCCATAACCGTTAAATCCTCCATTGGAAAAATAGTTTCAAGGCCTTGGCTTATCATTAATTGTCCACCTACCCCATGAAATTTTGCCGATGGAAATGTTAATTTTAATTCTTTAATTAATTTTGATCCAAGCAAGTCACCAGATGGTTCAGCTGCTATTACGCAAATTTTTTTAACATCGTAATTTATATTGGAATTGTTTTTTTCTAATGAAAAATTTTTATTATTCATAAATAAAATTCGTTAATATTTAGTTAAAAATTCATTGCCATAAAATCTTTTTGCTTTATTTTTAATTATAATATTTTCAAAACCAATTTATTTTTTCAATTTATTATAATTTAAATAAACAATTTATGACTAGAAAAATCGCCGTAGTAGGAGCAACAGGAAATGTTGGTCAAGAAATGTTAAATATTTTAGCGGAAAGAAAATTTCCTGCTGATGAAGTCGTTGCCCTTGCATCGCGTAATTCAGCTGGTAAAAAAATTTCATTTGGCAATAAAACTTTAATCGTTCAAGCGCTTGAAGATTTTGATTTTTCGGGAACAAAAATTGCTCTATTTTCTCCAGGTGGCGATATATCAGCAATTCATGCTCCACGAGCTGCAAAAGCTGGATGCGTTGTCATTGACAATACTTCGCATTTTCGTATGGATAAGGATATTCCTCTTATCGTTCCCGAAGTTAATCCTCAGGCAATTGCTGAATATAAAAAACGCTTTATAATATCAAATCCTAACTGCTCTACAATTCAGATGGTTGTAGCTTTAAAGCCATTGCACGATCTCGCTAAAATTACAAGAATTGTCGTATCAACCTATCAAGCAGTTTCGGGTGGAGGTAAGGAGGCAATGGATGAACTTTATAATTCTACTAAAAAAATTTATGAAAATCAAAATCTCGCACCAAAAAAATTTAGTCGAAGAATCGCCTTTAACGTTATTCCTCAAATTGATATTTTTATGGAGGATGGAGTAACCAAAGAAGAGTGGAAAATGAAGGTTGAAACAAAAAAAATACTTGATCCAAACATTGAAGTTGAAGCAACATGCGTTCGCGTTCCAGTTTTTAATGCACATAGTGAAGCAATAAATGTTCAATTTGAAAATCCCATTTCAGTTGAAGATGCAAAAAGAGTATTATCTAAATCCGATGGTATTTTACTAATTGATAATCCTTCAGAAATGCAATTTGTAACGCCAATTGAGGCATCTGGAAAGGATGTGGTTTTTGTATCACGTGTTCGAAAAGATACATCAATTAAAAATGGTTTGTCTCTCTGGGTTGTTGCCGATAATCTAAAAAAAGGCGCAGCATTAAATGCTGTGCAAATTGCTGAAATTTTAGTCAAAGATTACGGGCTGTAATATGCAAAACAACTACTTCATGCAATTAGCTCTTAAGCAAGCACAAATTGCTTTCGAGAATAATGAAGTTCCAGTTGGAGCAGTAATTACTGAAAATAACCAAGTAATTTCTCAAGCGCATAATTTAAGCTTAGCGCAAAATAATCCCCTTGCGCATTGCGAATTAATCGCAATTCAACAATCCTGCACCTTAAAAAATTCTCGCCATCTCTCGGGATGCGATATTTACATTACGCTTGAGCCTTGCGTAATGTGCTTTAGCGCAATTGCTTTAGCAAAAATTCGTAGAATTTATTTTGGTGCTAGTGACGAAAAATTTGGAGCAATTAGCAATAATGTTAATCTCTTTAAGCATCCATTAGCATATCATAAAGCTGAAATTTATGGTGGAATTGGAGCCGAAGAATCAAAAGCATTATTGCAAAAGTTTTTTCAAATTAAACGCAATAAAAATGACAAAATTTAGTAAAAAAATATATGATACTTCAACTATTAAAATCGAAAATTTAGAAATTTTAATTTTGCGCAAAGCGGTTCGTAAAATCTACTTGCGCATCGCTACGAATGATGGCAAAATTCACCTAATCGCTCCACGCAAAACATCAAGTCATTATTTAAAAAGTTTACTCATTGATAAATTACCTTGGATTAAAAAACACTATCAGAAATTTTCAAAAAATAATGTCAATAATATCAATTTTCAAAATGGCGAAACCATTGATTTTTTTGGAAATAAATATATTTTAGAAATAATTCTTAATCAAGAAAAACAAATAATTCACACTAACTATAAAGATAAAATAACTATTTCTATTGCTAAGGAACTAAATCAAGAAGATATTAAAAAATTACTTCATCAATTTTATCGTCAAGAGCTTATTAAAGTAATTGTACCAATGGTCTATAAATGGCAAAAAATAATGAATCTAAAAAGTAATTTTATTGGCATAAAAAAAATGAAAACCAAATGGGGAAGTTGTAATTTTAAAAAAGCTCGTTTATGGTTTAGTTCTGAATTGGCTAAAAAACCTATGGAAGCAATTGAGTATGTAGTTGTTCATGAATTGGGCCATTTAATTGAACCGAGTCACAACAAAAAATTTGTTGCGGTTATGAATAGGTTTCTTCCAGATTGGCAGGATTACAAAAGGAAATTAAGTTAATAAAATTTAAATTTAAGGATCTTTTATTTAAAATTTTAATTTATAAAAATCCTGCATTACCGCTTAATTTTAAACATAATCACGATCATATTCAGGAGATTTTTCTGATAATGGTGCTGATGGAATATCCGCGTAAACTTCGCCGTTCATTTTTATAACTACTCGCGCAGTATTTGTAACAATCCCAATTACTGCAAAATCTAAATTCCATTTATCAAAGATTTTTTTTGCAAATTCTTCTTTCTCTGGTTTGATAATCATCAACATTCTTTCCTGACTTTCTGAAAGCATAATTTCGTAAGGAGTCATTCCTGATTCACGTTGTGGAACTTTTTCTAAATTAAGCTCAATACCAGTTCCTCCTTTACCAGACATCTCGAAAGATGAAGAAGTTAATCCAGCTGCACCCATATCTTGTATTGACAAAATACAATCTGTTTGCATTAATTCCATACATGCTTCGAGTAATAATTTTTCAGCAAAAGGATCCCCAACTTGAACAGTTGGACGCTTATCTTCATCTCCTTCCTTAAATTCATCTGATGCCATTACTGCACCATTAATACCATCCCTTCCCGTCTTTGATCCAACATATACGACTGACGCGCCGACTTGGGAAGCTGATGAATAAAAAATTTTATCATGAGTTGTAAGACCTACGGTCATGGCATTAACGATAATATTACCATTATATCTTTTATCAAAGGTAACTTCTCCACCGACCGTTGGAACGCCAACGCAATTACCATATCCTCCAATCCCAGAAACAACTCCATTAACTAAATTTTTAGTTTTGGGATGATCAATTTCTCCAAATCGAAGAGCGTTAAGATTGGCAATTGGTCGCGCTCCCATAGTAAAGACATCACGCAAAATTCCCCCGACCCCAGTTGCAGCACCTTGATATGGCTCAATAAATGATGGATGATTATGACTTTCCATTTTAAAAATTACCGCTTGATTATCGCCAATATCAATTACACCAGCATTCTCACCAGGTCCACAAATCACCCAAGGTGCAGTTGTGTGAAGAGTTTTAAGATATTTCTTTGTAGATTTATATGAACAATGTTCTGACCACATTGCTGAAAAAATTCCCAACTCAGTAATTGAAGGTTTGCGCTCAAGAATCTCAAGAATTAATTGATATTCTTCATCGCTAAGATTGTGATCCTTAATAATCTTTGGGGTTATTTCAACATGCTTCATAAATTTAAATTTTTTGGTTAATATCATCGCTTAATATATAATTGCCAGTGACCATTTGAACATCATCACAATCTTCAAGTAAATCAATCATTTTAAGTAATTTTTGGGCTTGAGAGAGATCATTTATTTCAATGACATTTATTGCCTTCCAATCAAGTTTAGCAGAAATTGGATCCTTATATTTTTTAATCAACTCATCACGAACTGAAATGAAATTTTCAGGATCGGTAATTATGACATGAATTTCACTTGTTGATTCAACCTCACTAGCTCCATATTCCAAAGCTGATTCAAAAATTTCGTCTTCGCTTCCAACATTAGCAGAAAATTGAATAACTCCAACGCGATCAAACATGAAACCAACCGATCCAGTTTCACCAAGGGCTCCGCCCATTTTGGTAAAAATACTACGCACCTCACTTGCAGTTCGATTACGGTTATCGGTAAGCGCTTCAACGATTATAGCGATCCCATCTGGGGCATAACCTTCATAACGAATTTCTTCATAGTTTTGCGTATCAGCCCCTGAAGTAACCTTTTTAATCGCTGCCTCAATACGATCTTTAGACATATTGTTAACTCGCGCCTCAATTAATGCATTGCGAAGACGCGGATTATATTCCGGGTCGCTTTGACCAGTTTTAGCTGCAACGGTAATTTCACGAATTATTTTTGTAAAAAGCTTGGCTTTTTTGGCATCTTGCGCGCCCTTTCGATGCTTGATATTTGCAAATTGCGAATGTCCTGCCATAAAATATTTAAAATTATTCTAAGAAAAATTATTTATAAATTAGAAATTTAACAGATTAAATTTTTTTAATCCATGGCAATTTACAAAAATTTATTTCCAACCAATTACCACTAAACCTTTTCGCCCCAAGCAACTTACAATATAGTTTTTAACATTGGCATGAGGATTATTTTTTGTCTGATGATATGATTTTATAGCGGTTGATGTAGTTGATCCAGAATTTCTAATAGTACTATTAATTAAATTTGTTTTATTTTTATTACCAAGGATTGATTGCGAAATAATATTTGAAAAGTCTTTAGTTAACGTATCCGCGGAGTTATAGTAACCTTCAGAAATTATTTGCTGGTTAGAAAGTTCATTTGACTCTTCAACGCATAAATCAATTTCATATTTAGCGCGCGATTCCTGCATTTCTTGGTATTTTTGATTATCGAGTAAAATTGGTTTATAACTAGAGCAAGAATTGCTATTAAGCAATAATAAGGCAATAATAAATAAAAAGTTGAATGGGTTTTTTCTTTCCATTGGCGAGTATATTACAAGAGAAATAATAATATATTTAGGATTTAGTATATTTTAACAATTTTTGCGATAAATTGTTAAATAATATTAATCATTGATAAGCTTTACTTCTTTAAAATATCTTACAGTTCCAGCATGAATAGGAGCTGAATTGCCTTCCTTAATCATATCCTCTTTTTTTAAATTAGAAAAAACTGGATGAAGCGTTTTGAAATTATCAAAATTTTCAAAAACGGCTTTTGTTAAATTGTAAACCACTTCAGAGTTATTTTTTTCAGATGTTACGATAGTAGCTTTTACACCAAAAGTATCGATGTTATTTGGATTTCCAGCATACATACCACCTGGAACAATTGCTTTTACGTAAAATGAATTTACTTGAACTAACTTATCTATTGTTTCGCGATCAATTGGAATAATTCTAACTTTACAAGTTTGCGTAGCTTCTTGAAGAACTCCATTAGGATTTCCAGAAGCATAAATCATAACATCTATCTTATCATCACATAACGCTTTTGGCTGCTCAGATGGTTGAAGATAGGTGATATTTGCAAAACTTTGTTTATTCCAACCTTTAACAGACATTAACACTTCCATAGTAGCGTACATCCCAGAACCTTGTGGACCAAAATTGATTCTCTTATTTAAAATATCATCAAGCTTTTTAATTCCAGATTTTTCTGAAACCGCTAGAGTAAAAGTTTCGGTATAAAGTGAAAATACAGATCTTAACTCTTTAAATGGTTTTTGATCGGCAAAAAAACCGGTACCGTTATAGGCATTATATTGCCAATCGGATTGGACAATACCAAAATCAATTACGCCATTACGAATTGCATTTAGATTTGAAACTGATCCACCTGTTGACTCAACTGAACATCTTATTCCATGAGCTTTACGACCTCTATTTAAAAGTCTACAAATTGCTCCACCTGCAGGGTAATATACCCCTGTAATAGCTCCAGTTCCAATCGAAACGTATCGCGTTGAAGCTATAGACTCCGCAGCAAGAGAAAGCATTATTACAAATAAAAAACTGTTAAATATTTTTTTCATTTTATAAAAATTTAAATTAAAATTAAGATTAGTTCAATTCCATATTACCATCAAATTATTATTTTTTTAAAAGTCAAAATCTAAATTTAATTTTCTTAAAAAAAGTTGTAAGTCTTAAAAAAAGTTAAAAGAGCCTATAAATAGATAAAAAAACTTATTTTATTTTTTTAGTAATAATAATAACAATTTTATGCCTATGAGCTATATCTATCAATGGTAATCACTAAGTTTAAAAATCTAAAAACCGATTAATCATAACAATTATTAAAACATTATAAAAAAAATTAGTTGCAATTTTTTTTTAAATTAGCTGAAGTGTATTTAATTATTTGAATTGTTAACAACGCCACCCGTTATTATTAACTTAGTTTTAATACATCCTTTTAGTGTTTTAAATTCTATTTTTAATTTGAAGGTCTCAACAATTCTTGCTTTTGCAACTAATCATCCAGAGTTTTACTTAAAATGTGTCGATATAATTGCAAAAGTTTTATTAACTAAAATCAATATAGATTATGAAATTATGGCAACAAGTATTAATTGGGTTGGTCTTAGGAATTATTTCTGGATTTGTGCTTAAGGAAAAAGCAGCTGATTTAAAAATTTTTGGTACTGTATTTATTAGCCTAATTAAGATGGTTATTGTGCCGCTAATTTTTTTCGCATTACTATCAGGAATTACTTCAATGCATGGACAAGGAAACTTTACACGCATTGGAATCAAAGGATTTAGCGCTTATATCCTAACTGCAATTTTTGCTGTTCTTATTGGCTTAGCTGCTGGTCATTTTTTTCAACCAGGTGCTGGGGTTGATTTAAGTTCAATTCTTCAAACAAACGGCCAACCAGCTGTTTTAGCTAACAAAACTCCACCTTCAATTACTGAATTTTTAATTGGACTTATTCCTACTAACCCAATTCACGCAATGGCAACTGATAATTTTTTACAAATTATTATTTTCTCAATTTTCACAGGAATTGTTATCAATACTGTTGGTGAAAAAGCTCGTCCATTAAAAGAATTTATTTACTCTGCTTCGCAAGTTAGTTTTAAAATGATCGAAATCATTATTAAACTTGCACCACTTGGAGTTTTTGGTTTCATAGCTTGGGTTATCGGTACGCAAGGAACGGACATTTTAGAAGCACTTGCTAAATTAATTATCGCAGTTTTATCAGCATGCGCTTTTCAATATTTAATTTTTGGATTAATGATTTTATTTTTTGCGAGAATTTCCCCAATTCCATTTTATAAAAAAATCTTACTTACCCAATCGCTTGCCTTTGCAACTAGTAGCAGTAAAGCTACCTTATCAACGGCGATGAGCCAATTACAAGATCGCATGGGAGTATCCAAAACTAATTCCAATTTTTTATTACCTCTTGGAGTTTGCATTAACATGGATGGTACTGCTATCTACCTAGGTATTTGTGCATTATTTTTTGCTCAAGCTTATGGAATAGATCTAACTTATCAAAATTATTTAATGCTAGTTTTAACCTGCACTCTTGGTTCAATTGGTGCCGCTGGAATTCCTAGTGGATCAATTATTTTTATGAGTATGGTTTTAACTTCGGTAAATCTTCCAATCGAAGGAATTGGAATAATTCTTGGAGTTGATAGAATTCTTGATATGGTTAGAACTGCAATTAACATAACTGGTGATAGTGCTATCACTCTAATAGTTGATAAAACCGAAGGTGGATTAGATGAAAAAATATATTATTCAAAAGAAGTTTAATAACATTACCGTAAATAAATATTGGCTTAGGTCAATATTTATTAGCGTTGCTCTATGTTCATTTGTCCTTATTGGAGAAAGCTCCTCTATTGCCAAGGAAAATATTCCTTTATCACAAAAAATTTCTGAGCATCAAGAAGATATAAAAAATATTGAAAATTTTTTAAATAATATTTCAAATCTTACTGCTAATTTTACACAAAATACATCTGAAAATTATGTTAGTGGCAAATTTTATTTATCTCGTAACAAAGATCAGTCAGGTAAGATGCGGGTTGAATATTTAGCTAATCCAAAAATTGTTATCGTAGTTAATGGAGCAATTTTATCATATCACGACATTGAGTTGGATGAAATCTCAAGGATTAGTACCAACACTACTCCTGCTTCATTTTTAACACGTCCAAATATTTCCTTTTCAAGCAAGGATATTCAAATTACTAACTTTGAAAAAACAAATGAATTTACCAAAATATCTCTTCTTAAAAAAAATCGTAAAGAGGCAGGGGAATTTAGTTTAATTTTTAAAAATTCTCCTCTAGAATTTGTTAAAATGGAAGTTAAAAATGATCTTGGTCAAATTGTTTCGGTAACCCTTAAGAATATTGATTTTACAAGCGCTATTCCTAATAAATTATTTATTATTAAAGACGATAATTTTTAGT
>Ga0049082_10000403_pt1 | contig 12081 bp, 10 predicted proteins | sample GreLakmeHU45MSRF_FD_66718 | JGI IMG/M metagenome (GOLD analysis project Ga0049082, IMG submission 66718) | Freshwater lentic microbial communities from great Laurentian Lakes, MI, USA - Great Lakes metaG HU45MSRF | ecosystem: Environmental > Aquatic > Freshwater > Lake | place: Great Lakes... | reverse complement strand
ACAAAGTCAAGAATTTTTATCAACAATGCATACTATGATTGATAATTTAGATACTATTTCTTCCACTATTGATGAAAATATTTATTTAGGATTAGTAAACGGACTACAACGCTTATATAATATACACAATTCAGGAACACAAACATCTAGTAATGTTAGAGAAACTAGTAATCAAAGGCATGTATATCGTGAAAATCTTCAAACTAATAATGAAGTCCAAATTAATAGAATGTTAGCACGTCATTATGTTTATGGAAGAGTTTATGATAGCAGTGGTGCTCTTATAAGTAACGAACCTTATCCTATAAATGATGATATTACTACTATAATTAGTGATGCTAATACTATTAATGCGAATACTGGAAATACAAATACAAATAATAATCCTATAATTACTAATATTCTTAATAATACTAATAATACTAATAATGATAATGAATTCAATCAAGAACTACTTCAGGAAAGTGTCGCTTACAGAGCTCTTTACAATAATGCTCATTATGATTATTGGAACCAAGCACATTGAGATTTTCAAGAAAATGTTATTGTGCGCTAAATCATTTGGCTATTTTATAATATAAAAACGTTGTGGTGCCCAGTAAAATACCACCCCATAATGTGTCTAATAGCACTAATAATGGCGACCACTCATTAAAAAAAGCATAATTTGTTGTTTCATAAACTCCGTTTATTAGCACACCTAATAAAAACGCATCTTTAACTGGCGCATTTTTTTTTATTATAAAATAATAGAGTCCACTAACTAATATTATATAACATGCTAATGCGGACACAAATCTAATTTTGAGATCTGTTTTTTGTATTTTTTTGAATATAGGCAGAGTAAAATCTTTAAAGACAAATAAATATGTTAAATCTAATATTAGCATTAACGAAGCAATGAGCGCAAGTTTTTTAAACATTTATATTATATTATATTATAATATAAAAAACTATAAAAAACTATAAAAAACTATAAAAAACTATAAAATATATACTTAGTTTATAGTTAATAAATGAAACCAAAGTTTTTAGCTCTTTATAAAAAAAACAGACTATTATTTATACTATTTTTATTTGCCATTATATTAATTTTTTCATTTATAAATCAATCAAATGTTTAAATTAATTAAATACTATATTTTTCTTTAATCCATAATTTTAATGTATCAAGACTACAAGTTAAATAATTAGTATCACTTTTAGTATTAAAGCCTTCTAATTTTAAAAATTGCGGTTTTTTCATTTTTTCACTTTTATAAAATATGTAGTCACCATATTTTCCTTTTCTAATTGACAGGCTACTTGAAATATGGCGCACCAAACTATTTGAAACTGGATCACATGTTTCCAATATACTAATAGCATCTTCGAGTGTTAACTCTTTAAAAGGAATATTTATTTTAACGCTAACGAGGGATTTTCGCAACTCTCCACATTCTAAATAATAACCATAAGAGCCGTATTTTAAATACACGCTTTGCTCCTTATAAAGCCCCAAGTTTTTTATTGACTCTTGTGTATTATCTAACACGTCTTCTAAAGTGTAATGACCCGCTTTTAATAAGTCAATGTCTATATTTTTTTTAACCCCATAAAATCCCAATGTTCCATCTTCTTTTGTATATTTAAGCGTTGGCCCATTTTTCCCTATTATATACGTATGTTTGTCATCTAGTGATATTTGTAATTTGTTACCGCTACTCTTAGTCGAGTCACTACTCTTAGTCGAGTCACTACTCTTAGTCGAGTCACTACTCTTAGTCGAGTCACTATTATTTGTATTGATTGATTCAATTAATGTATTCATCAAACTACTACATTCACTAGTTAACTCATAATATGCTTTAGCCCCTAAAGCAATCTTATCAAGGTCGTCTTCCATCAATTTTGTATATTCATAGTCAAATAGCTTATTAAAATGTGTTATTAAAAATTCAATAGTAATTATTCCAAGCTGTGTAATGACTAATTTATTTTTTTCATTACCAAATTCTTTTGCGCTTGTTTCTTTAGTAATAGTGTGTTCAATCAAAGTATAATCAGTGCTATTTATTTTTTTTCCTTGAACGTGCTCTTTTTTTACATAATTACGTTCTTGAATTTTCTCTAATAACGATGAAAATGTTGATGGTCGACCAATCCCTTTTTGTTCTAACAACTGAACTAGATGTGCTTCACTATAATGCGATTTTAAGTCTTTCAATGTCTCTTTACAAATGATTTTTTTATAGTCTATAGTACCTTCTTTAATGTTTTTCAAATAATTATAATGTTTTTCTTCATTCTTATTATTATTAACAATTTTCCAACCTAAGAAGGTATTTTCTAAAGCGCTATATTTATAATGAGAGTCATGAGGAGCACTAATAGACACATTAAGTTGATTATAACAAGCGTTAGACATTACACTTTCCAAACTATTAGTATATATTAGTTTATATAACTTAATGTGTTTTGGGCTATAGTCTGCGCTGTCAAGTGTTTCAAGTGCTATATTTGTAGGGCGAATTGCCTCGTGTGGCTGTGTCTCTTCTGAAGTTGAACACGTTGCTGCGTAACAAGTTAGCGCTTGTAAGTCATCGTAATTAGCAACATAATAAGCACCATATTTTACACTAATAAACGCTTTACATTGTTCTATAAAATCTTGACAATAAGATTTACTAGGTGTTCTCATATATGTAATAAGTCCATCTTCATATAATTTTTGCGCATAGCTCATAGTTTCTTTAGGTGAAATATGTAAGCTATTACTTGCTGCTTGCTGAAGAGTTGATGTGCTAAAAGGACTGGGTGGACTTTGTATTAGCGTTTTCTCGCTTGCCTTACTTAATATATGATCGTGTGTTGTGCTTAATTCTAAAAACTCATTTATTGAAGTATGACTATTATGGTTTTTGTTTAATACAAATTCAATATTTTTGCCAGTAAAATAACCAACACAGTTAAAGCTAAGTGTTCCTGGAGACTCTTTAATTGCTTTATAATTATCATACACTAGGCGCAACGCGGGACTTTGACAACGCCCGGCACTTAGCGAATTTTTACTATTTGCCACTATAGATTTCCATAATAATGGAGTAATAGTAAATCCAACAAGTAAATCTAAAATTTGGCGACCTTGTTGCGCATAAACAATATTCATATTTATTGTTCTGGGATTTGCCAGAGCAACTTTTATTGCGTTTTCAGTAATTTCATGAAATATTATGCGCTTGGTTTTTGCCACATCTAAGTTAAAAACTTGCGCAATATGCCAGGCAATAGCTTCGCCTTCGCGGTCATCATCAGTCGCCAAAATAACTTCTTGAGACCCACTTATTGCTTTCTTGATTTTGGCAATTTGCTGTTGTTTGCCTTCAATTAATTTAAAGTTAGGTTTGTAATTATCACCAATGTTTATTTGTTCTAAACTTGAGAGATGTGTAATATGTCCACACGAGCCAATTACTTTATAGCCTTGTCCTAAAAAGGATTCTATGCTGCCACATTTTGCGGGAGACTCAACAATTAACAAAGTATAAGTCATATAATATAATTTATTACTTAAAGTTAGTATTAAATTGTAAATTATGAATTATTAATAATTATAATCAATTATAATAATTATTAAAAAAACTTATTGTTTTGGTTTTGGACTTGCTAATAAACTTCGCACTTTCATTAATTCATTATCTTGATATATACCACCCCCTTTTCCTGCTTTATAAACATTGATTAATGCTTGCCCTGTTAATAACAATATTTTTGCCAAAGTTTCATTTTGTGTAAATTTAGCATATTGCGCCTTTTCTAACAATCCATATTTCATTTTAGCAAATTCTTCTTCGTCTATTACTAGAGAACCAAGTGACTTTTTTGAAATATTAGAATTATATAATTTATAGGCATCATCAATACTTGAACCAACTTGACCGTCTTTAGTAAATTTATTATATAACTCGACACTAGGTTTAAACCTGGCTGCCAACATATAATGCATAACGCTAGACCAGTTCTTTCCATCAATTACTAAATTAGGAACTAAATATTGAGAATCTAATTTTTTGCGCCAATCAACATATTCTTTGTTGTTATTAAGCTCCAATATGTTTTTGGCAGTTTTAAATTCAGGATTAATACTTTCTCCACTTCCTTGACCTATTTTTACGTGTCTAGACTTATTATAAATTTGAATAACTATTGACTTATTATAATATTTTGTATTAGGGCTGGTTCCAACTAAGGAATCAGATTTTGAGCTAGCACTAGCGTTAACACTAGCACTAGCGTTAACACTAGATGTTGTTATTCCGTTTTTATTAGCAAATTGTATAAAATCAGGTATCAATACATATAATCCAGCCATTTTTTCCATACACTTTTCTAAAATTAGCTCCTTTATTCTATAAGGTAGTTCGTTAAACGTAAAAGCTCCGCGCTCTATATTTTTATCATAAGTAATTAGTGTATAATGACTGCTTTGTTTACTTATTAAATAATCAAGCATAATATAATATGAAGGTTCAAATAATCCTTTTGCCATTATTTGTTTATCTGCTTCGCTACACTGTAACACCAATTCTTTTTCACCTTCCAAAAAATGAGTTTGGGATAATATAACAAACTTTACATTATATAGTCTTTCCAAAGTAACAACCGCCCAATTATCAGCCCAATATTTTCCACCAACAGTTGAAATTACTTTTTTAAGGTCGTTAACATCATTCACATCTTGCATAAAGGCAAATTCCTCCACTAGTTCTTGAAATTCATCAGACTCTTGATTTGTAGCACTATATTTACTAAAATTAGTCTTAGCGTCATCAATCAAGTTTTTCTTAGTTTGTCCATCAACTGTTCCACCAATTAGTTTCTTAATTGTATTATGCTTGCTCTTAAATTCTTTAAGATTAGTTTGTGAGGTTTTCATACCACCATAAAACAGTTTGAAAAATTCAGAATAAGTATTATATACTGTTTCATCGACTTCATTTGCTAATTTTTCACGAATAGTTTTTACGGATGTCTCAATTTTGACACTTCTTAATCCATCGCGTAATGAGGCAAAAAAGCAATCTCCGCCACCCTCATTTCCTTTTATCGAATATTTTACACTTTTCAAATATTTATTTACCCAATTATGGGTTGGGTCTTCAACATATTTACTGATTTCATAGTCGCTTTCTTCTTTTGTTTGACTTGCCAAAGCCATTATATCAAAAGTTGGTTTTGTTGGTTTTGTTGGTAATATAGCACTGGTCTTGCCTTTATTCTCGTCGTCTTCGTCTTCGTCTTCGTCTTCGTCTTCGTCTTCATCTTCGTCTTCGTCGCCGGATAATACACTATTATCATTAGGTAATGAACCAATTAAAGATTTGGCAAATGAAAACAATAGTGGTTCGGACATTTTAGATAAGTCAACATCACCATCTTCATCTAATAATGAAGAATAAATATTATTATATGTTTCATATATTCCAATTTTAGCTATTACAAATCCATTATTTGCTAAATATATATTAAAATATACAATATTTTTACTTTTATGCTCAAATTGTGCTAGTCCCAATACGAATTGTATAGTTTTATCATATATTTTTGCCGAATATATACTAGATTCTACATCAATATCATTACTTGCTATAGCTTTAGTCTCTTCATATTTAATTGTATTATTAATATTGGAGACTACCATTATATAATATAATTTATTTTATATGAAATGTTTAAACTATTATAAAAAAAACTATTTTATAACTATTTAAAAAAGTCTATTTTATAATCTAATACAAAAAACCATTTTATAATCTATTAAAAAACTACTTTTTAACAAGTTCATCATATTTGTCGCATATATTCATTAATTTAAATTTAATTTTATTTGTAAAACTAGGATACTTAGCATTATTTAATAATGCTGACTTTAATGAACCATGTAGATTACATAATATATTTGTATCATGGTGTGCTAGTTTAATAACTTTGCTAATTTTAAACAACTCGCTACAAAATATTAGTAAAAATTCTTGTATAGTTTCACAATATACTTTATTATTTTCTAATTCTAAATTTTTTATAAAAAATTCGGTAAAGTGTGAAAGTGTTGACTTCATAGAATTGTGATTTATGAAAAAGTTACTATAAAACTCTTGTTTCTCTCTATTTAATGGGTCACATAAACTAATGTTTATATGCTTATACAAATTTATTATAAATATAATAAAACACTTATATTTATCATTGTTTTTATTTATAACAAACTCATCACATATAGTACTATTATTGTATTTAATAATAGTATCAAAATCTAAAAACTCATTATAATATTTTTGTAATAAATTATATAGTGTCGCCGTTTCTAATTTGTAATTTTTATTATAGTATACATTAAATATTGAAAATAATATGTCACAATAAATAGTGCTATAACTTACATTATTATAACATATGTATGTTATAATATAATCATCTATATAATTAATATCTTCGTTGTTATTACTTTCTATACAATTTGTTAACAATTCTATATACATTGTTATTAGCTCTTGCTCTAATTTAGCATAATTAGATGGTGCTAACTTATTTAATATACTTTTAATTGTGCTTTTAACTAACTCTATTTTGGTTCTAGTTTCTTCTTTCTTTTTTATACTATTAGAACGACTATTGTTATTGCTATTGCTATTAGAACGGCTAACGTTAACGTTATTATAAGATTGTTGATAATAATTATCATTACTTTTGCCTTTTAATTTGGTTTTTTTAAATCTAAAATCGTTATCATTATCAATACTATTTAGTGAAATATCATTATTTATTGTTTCTAATATTGAATTTAGACATTCTAATAATTGAACGTCTAAAGTTTTAGTTTCTAATGATGTATAATACTCACTAATAAATGAACTAGTGTAACTAATCATAGTATTATTACTTATAGTATTATTCTTTTAATTATTTTCGTTTTATTAATATATATAAAGTATTGATTAATTATTAATAAACACAATGAATATATTATCAACGGTATTAAGCTTTTATGATGAACCACAAAAGAATAGCACTAATGATTATAATGATTGTTTTAAGTTACCAATTGAATATTTAGAAGAGTCGAAAATAAAGCTACTTAATAATAATATAATAAGTGATTTAGAATTAAAAGTGACAAAAGAAGATGACTCTGCAAATAACCCAAGTTCTAATAATAATTCATGTGTATACAATTTATATTATCATGTGTTTGACCCCACCAATATTTTTGAAAAGAATATTTTAAATAGATGGTCTAATTATTATACAATTGATAAAGAGTTTTTATTAGAAAGTCAAGAGTTATTGAAAAATTACAAATCTATTAAAAAAGTGAATTTTACCGACGACACTAACATAGCAAAAGAAGAACAATTATATTCTAATTGTAAAAAAATTATATATGATAATGGGTTTGTTAATAATTATCAATATATTGATATTCCACTATTAGATAAATATAATAATAACAGTATATTATTACAATGTTTAAGTATATATAATCTCTCAAGTCCTGTATTTTCACTGTTAATTCCAATAATATTTTTATTATTGCCATTTTTTATAATTAAAATACAAGGTTATGCTATAACTTTTGATTTATATTTTGAGCATTTAAAGAAAGTATTTGCCAATCATATTATAGGTCAGTTATTTAGTTCATTTAGCGAAACAACAGTTAGCAATAAACTTTATTTATTATTTAGTTTTGGGTTTTATATTTTTCAATTGTATTTAAATTTTACAAGCTGTATCAAATATTTTAAAAATATTAAATATATAAATAATACATTATTAGAGCTAAAAGACTATATAAGTAGTGCATTAAATAAATATGCTAATTTTTTGAATTATTCAAAGCATTTAAATAGTTATAAGTTGTTTAATGAAGAGCTAAGGAAAAATATCGCTATTTTTAGCATATATTACAATGAATTAACAAAGTTACACCCATATAAATTAAGTATTCATAAACTTACCGAATTAGGACAATTAATGAAATGTTTTTATTCTTTAAATAAAGATAAGACATTTATTACAAGCTTACATTTTTCATTTGGTTTTAATGGATATATTAAAAATATTGAAAAGTTGCAAGAATTTGTAAGTAAAAATATATTAAATTATTGTTCTTATAATAGCTCTAACACTAATCCTACAAAATTTACTAACGCATATTATGCTAATTTAAATGTTATTCAATATTCAGAAACGGATACATTAGACAAGCCAACAACATTAGACAAGCCAACAACATTAGATAATCCAAAAATAGTAAAAAATTCGTATTGTTTAGACAAAAATTTAATACTTACAGGTCCAAATGCTTCAGGTAAAACAACCATCTTAAAATCTAGTTTATTTAATATTATATTATGCCAACAAATTGGGTGTGGATTTTTTGATAAAGCACAAGTCAAACTATATGATTATATACACTGTTATATAAATATTCCAGATACAGGCGGGCGCGATAGTTTATATCAAGCAGAAGCCAGACAATGTAAAAACATATTAGATAGCATTGAAAGTAATAAAGAACAAAATCATTTTTGCGTATTTGACGAACTCTATAGCGGAACTAATCCAGAAGAGGCTTTAAGTTCTTCATTAAGTTATTTAACTTATTTAAATAAGTTTAGCAATTTAGATTATATTTTAACAACACATTATACGAAATTATGTAGGAAATTAAATAAGGAAAATAACTGTTATTGTATGAATGTACTAAAAAAGGACAATGATTTTGTATATACATATAAAATTAAAAAAGGAGTATCAAAAGTAAAAGGAGCACAAAAAGTGCTTAAAGACTTAGCATTTCCAGAAAATATAATAAATGGAATGAATTAATATTAATTTGTTAAACAATACTTAAAACATAATGAATTAATATTAATTCGTTAAACAATACTTAAAATAATATAATTAAATAATAATATAAATGTTACATTTATTTAAATTTATAGATTCTGGGTTTTTATTAACATTAGGATTATTGTTACTAATAGGTGGTTCAATAATGTTGTATTGCTATCGACGACTTAATTTATTAGAAAGAAGTATAATAGAACATGGTAAAATACTACAAAATTTTATAGTAAATTATAACAATCAAATGAATCGACTATGTTTAATAAATAAATCAGGAACTAATGATGGAATATGTAGCTATGGAGTATGTAGCTATGAAGAATGCGAAGATAGCTCTTGTAATACAACAAATAATGATAAGCTAGTTAAAAAAATAAATATGGAAAAAAAAATAAATGTTTCTGACGACGAGGACGATGAGGACGATGAAGACGATGAAGACGATGAGGACGATGAGGACGATGAAGACGATGAAGACGATGAAGACGATGAAGACGATGAAGACGAAGACGACGAAGACGAAGACGATGAAGATGATGACGAGGATGACCATAAAAATACCAAAGTGTTTGACATAAAAGAACCAGTAACACTTAATAAAGAATTTTTTGAAACGATTCAATCAAACCAAACACATAGTAATACTAGCGAAAATAATAATGTAGAACTAGTTGAAGTTAGTAGCACGTCAAATTATTTAAATAATGATGAAGATATATTTATTAAAAATTTACCAATTGTATTAACTGGTTATAATGAAGATTTAGAAATTAGTTCGAAAGTAATTACTTTAGAAAATAATTTAGAAACAACACAAAAAGTAGAAAAAAAGAATTATAGCAAAATGAGAATAGATGATTTAAGAGCACTTGTTGTTACAAAAAATATGTTAGATAATGAGGATGCACTAAAATTGAAAAAAAACGAGTTGGTTAAATTATTACAAAAATAAATTGCATAAATAAATTGCATAAATAAATTGCATAAATAAATTGCATAAATAAATTATATAGTTAATATATATAAAAATGGAGTCTGGACTAATGATGTTGGTACATTCTGTAATAATTGGATTAGTTTTATATGTAATAATGGTATATGGTCTTAACCAGAGACATATTGTTGCGGAAAATAGAAGTATACTATTGGCAGCACTATTTTTAATATATATGATTGTGTTCGGGCATGGACTACCAGGAAAAGTAAATAGAGATTTGTTTTAGAGAACGGTGTTTAGTCTTTTAGAGAACTTTGTTTCGTCTTTTAGAGAACTTTATTTAGTATTATTTGTTGATATTAATTTAGAGATTAATGTTATAAAAATTAATATTATTACTATATAATATTAATTTTATGAGTTGGGGAACTTGTTATAATGGTTCAAATAACATTCATTTTAATTATCCACCATTAATGGACGACTCAAGATTATTTAGCGATTATAATTCGTCTGTTTTAAATGATAATGTTTTGAAACATAGAAATAATATACAAACAAATAGTGATTATAGAAAATATTTACAAACAAATAGTAATGCGCTAATTAAAAATAATCAATTAATTGCCTGTAATGAATGTAGTATATGTCCTTATTATAATAGCACAGGTTTAAATAATGCGACTAGTAAAACACCATATATTTTTGTGTCTACTTTGACACGCGATCAACCATATGGTTATGAAACCAGCAACTTAAAAAATATATATTTAAGCCAACAACAATTAGACGCGCAAAAACATGTTACAAAGTATATTATTAGTAATTAGTAAATTAAAAAAGTAATTTAAAGAATTTAATTTTATATTTTTATATTTAATATATTTTTATTATATTATTATATTTAATATATTTTTATTATATTATTATTATATAAAAATATGAATTTTTTTGATAATTTGATGTCTCCTCTTAGTCGCGATCATTGTATGTTATTTTACTATCTTGGACTAATAAGTTTGTTTTTTGCCATTTCCGCGCTTATAGGTTTTATTTTGGGTTTATTTAGAAAGAATAGTCAATATGCGATGGGCGCATATTTTATGTCTTTCTTAAGTAATATGATTTTATACTATATCTCAAGAATACATTACTCCATATGCGTAGCCGCGTTACGTTAATTAGTTTGTAATAACTTTACAAATAACTATATAATACTTATTTAAACAAGTATTATATAACTATGAAATTATTAAGTATTGATATTGGTATAAAGAATTTAGCATTTATTATAATTGAAACAAACGAAACAAACGAAACAAATGAAGTTAATGATTTTAAAATAATAAAATGGGATGTAATAAATTTATGTAGCAACAATAATAGTTGTGTGCACCAGTTATGTAAAAACAAACCAGCCTTTTTTAAAAATAGTAGTTATTATTGTAAAATACACGCAAAAAAAACAGCCTATAGCATCCCATTGTGTAATATTAAAACATTACATAAACTATCGCTTAAAAAGCTACTATTACTGGCAGACGAATATAAGGTGGTTTTTGATAAGTCTATTAAAAAACCCATGTTAATTGAATTGTTAGAAGCTCATTTAAATAGTCATTGCTTAGAAGCAGTTCAAAGTGTCAGTGCAAATACTATAAACTTGGTTCATATTGGAATTAATATTAAGGATCGATTAAATGAACTATTTAAAGACTACAATATATTGACTTTGGATAAAATAATCTTAGAAAATCAAATAAGTCCAATCGCAAATCGTATGAAGACAATTCAAGGTATGATAGCGCAATACTTTATAAATTCTAACAATTATAATATATACTTTATTTCAGCAACTAATAAATTGAAATCCTTTTTAAAAGATAAAAGCGATTCAATAAGCACTATAAGCGATTCAAGTGCTAATAAAATTACTTACGCCCAAAGGAAAAAATTAAGTATTTTTCATACAAAAGAAGTATTGAAAAAATATAATATGAATAATGAAGTCTCTTTTTTTTCCGAACATTCTAAAAAAGATGACTTAGCTGACTGTTTTTTACAAGCTTATTATTATATTAATATTAAAAATTAAATAATATTAAAAATTAAATAATATTAAAAATTAAATAATATTAACAATTAAATAATATTAACAATTAAATAATATTAAAAATTAAATAATATTAAAAATTAAATAATATTAACAATTAAATAATATTAAAAATTAAATAATATTAAAAATTAAATAA
>Ga0049082_10000402_pt1 | contig 12083 bp, 3 predicted proteins | sample GreLakmeHU45MSRF_FD_66718 | JGI IMG/M metagenome (GOLD analysis project Ga0049082, IMG submission 66718) | Freshwater lentic microbial communities from great Laurentian Lakes, MI, USA - Great Lakes metaG HU45MSRF | ecosystem: Environmental > Aquatic > Freshwater > Lake | place: Great Lakes... | reverse complement strand
CTGGCGGTACTAATTATGGTGTCGGCAATACAATTGTACTTACTGGCGGTGCTGGTACAGGCGCAACTGGTGTTGTTGCTTCCGTGGTTGAGTCTACTACATTTGATCTGAAATTTGAAGATGGCACTAAAATGATCGCAGAGACTGGCAAAGACATTATCAAGAATGAAGAATGGCTTGTAACGGGAGCAATCGCAAGAGTCGAATTGACTAACTATGGAACAGGATATACAAAGATTTCTCTTCCAACAATTACAGTCACAACCACAACAGGTTCAAGTGCAAATTTAATTGCAACAAATATTCAAGGCGCAAGCGCAAACGTATCAATAGACTCAGCAAACAATGTGACTGGTGTTGGTTCTATTCGTTCTGTAGAGTTAAAGAATTTTGGCGTAAACTACACTACAGCAAATGTTAGTTTGGTTGCTGTCGGTGACGGCAATGCGAATTTGACTTCAATCATTGCGGGACTTGGAATTCAACAGGGCAATTGGGTTGGTGATTATGGTAAGATTGACTACAAGACAATTCAAGACTCTTTTTACTATCAAGACTTCTCTTATGTTATTAAAAGCGGATTAGCATTTACAACATATCAAGACACTCTGAAGTCTATCATACATCCAGCAGGTCTTCAGGCGTTTGGTGAGATTCTAATACAAGCAACATTGGACTTGACTCCAATTATGTTGACAACTATAGAATCGTTGAAAAATGAAATTCAAGAACTTACAGTATTCATTAAATCTCTGTTTGATGTGAGTGTAACTGCTACTGAAGCGGAATATATTGCAATTATTCAATCAACTGCAAATACTTCAAATCTTACTTCAGATAGACAAATTGTCATACACATTGAATCTCCATCAGATGTTCAGATTTCAAAATATAAAGAAGATAAGATTATATTTGTTAAGAACGAAGATTTATCGATCACTACTGTGCCACAGCCATATGAACGTGAAATTTATCCTGAAAATATTGCGCCATTCTTGATCTCATATGGTGATGCGTTTATTTCTGAGTTTTCATCAACGCCAATATCTAGCCTATCTTCATTCACGTTTGATACTGTATATACCGATATACAAAGAACGTTTAGCGCATATTTAATAAATACACCAATTACAGGAACGGTCAGTTTTACTGGTAATAATGTGATAGGAATAGGAACAAATTTTGCCAACAATTATACTGTAGGCAGTTCTTTAATTGTGAGTGATGCTAAATTCATCGTAACGAGTATTGCAAACTCGACATTCTTGCAGGTAAATGTAGCACCATCAACTTCTTATATAAATGTTTCTGCTTATAAAGAGCAAGTTTGATATTAGGTTGTATAAATAATACATAACAGAAATAAGCATCCAACAGGAGAAATCTACAATGGCATCTATCGTAACAAGTAAATTTAGGATTCACAATGCACAGCAATTTGTTGAGTCCTTTTCCGAAGCATCAAATACCATTATGTATTTGTTTGTCGGAAAAAATACCGCATTTCCAGACGACAACAATCCACCAACACCAGTAAATTCTACAGCAAACATTGAATTTACTCCGTGGCGTGACATGTTTGGCGCAAAACGCATTCAAAGTTCTGACGTTTCTCATGCTATTTCGAGATATAACTGGACAAGCGGAACAGTCTATACGGCATATAGCGATACAAGTACAAGTCTTTTAACAGACACGTTCTACGTTATGACGGAAGACTATAATGTTTATAAATGTTTGTTTAATAATGCGTCTACTGCGTCTACAACAAAACCAACTGGCGTAAGCACTTCTCAGTTCACTACTGCTGATGGATACGTTTGGAAATACATGTATACTGTCACTACATCGAATGCATTGAAATTCTTGACCACAGATTACATTCCAGTTCAGACTCTAACTTCTGATGGTGGTGAAGATCAATATGACGTTCAAACGGCTGCTGTGAATGGCGCAATCAATGTTATCAGAGTAACTTCTGGTGGGTCTGGATATGCTACTGCGCCAGCAGTTACGATTACGGGTGACGGAACTGGTGCTACTGCAAACTCCACAATTGTTGCTAACGTAGTGACAGCAGTTACAGTTACTGCGGCTGGAACAGGATATACAAGAGCGACAGTAGCGTTTGCTTCTGGCGCCGCTGCTGCTACTGCGGTTATTTCGCCAAAAGGTGGACATGGTGCTGATGCGATTGAAGAGTTGGGTGGTAAATATGTTATCATCAATACTCGCCTTGAAGGCAACGAATCAAATACGATTTCTACAGCCAATGAATTCAGACAAGTTGGTTTAGTTAGAGACCCATTCTTGTTTGGAACTACAACAAGAGCAACTGGTTCTTCATTAAGACAGACATTCAAATATACGTTGAGTGGTATCACAGGAACATTTACCAATGACGAAACTGTAACAAGTGGAAGTAACACGGCATCAGTTGTTGAATTTACAACACCAAACTTGTTTGTTACTAAACCTGTCAACTTTGCTTTTGCTAATGGTGCAACAATCACTGGTGGCACATCGGGTGCAACGGCTACAATCTCTGTAATTAGCACACCAAGTTTAGAAGCATACACTGGAGATTTACTCTACGTTGAAAATAGAGTGCCAATTTCTAGAGCATCGGATCAAATCGAAGACGTTAAATTAATTATCCAATTCTAAGTTAAAAAGAAATACAAATGGCTAATCCAGGTGGTGTAGACTTTAATACAAGTCCTTATTTTGATGACTTTGACGAAGACAAAAAGTTTGTAAGAGTTCTGTATAGACCAGGTCGTGCAGTTCAAGCTAGAGAATTAACTCAAGCGCAAACTCTTCAGCAATTACAAACAAAACGTTTTGCTGAGTTCTTCTTCAAACAAGGTGCAATTGTTGACGGATGTGAACAGAAGTTAGATTTAAATCTAAACTTTGTTAAATTACAACCGACTTATAATTCAAATACGGCTAACGTGTCACTGTTTGAGGGATCAATTATTTTTGGTGCCAATAGTGGTATCAAAGCATATTGCGGTATTATTGCTGATATCGAAGGTACTGATCCTAAAACACTGTTCATCAATTACTTGACAAATGGTTCGCAGGTTCTTACTGTTAATAATGCGTCTACACTTATAACTCCAGGAAACACAATTACGTTTTCTACTGGAAATACTGCGACTATTGAATCGTCATATGTCGATCCAATTACAGGCGCAAACAAACTATTTGTGTCTAACGCATCTGGTACACTAACTGCAACAACTGCAAACACAGTAATTTCTACTGGTTCAACACTTATTCTTAATGTGACAGCAGTTACGGACTTTCGTGCTAACACTTCATTTGCAAACTCAGAAACAATCTTCACATCTAACGTATCAAGTAGAGCATATGCAGCGGCAGCTACTGCTGACGCAACAAGAAACGTTGAGAATGAAGGTCTTGCGACACAACAAATTTACAATTACGGATCTAAGATAACAGTATCAAATGGTGTCATTTGGTTGTCTGACCATTTTGTAAATCACACATCACAGACATTAATTCTTGACAAGTATTCTAACGAACCATCATATAGAATTGGTGTTGTTCCTCAAAAATCTTTTGTTGATTACATTGGTGACACTACACTTGTAGACAATGCACAAGGTACACCAAACTTTCAAGCACCAGGTGCTGATAGATTTAAGATTGATACGCTTCTAATCAAAATTGCACCTGATGAAACGACAGACGAAGCAGAATTTATCACCATGACTGAAATTGAAGATGGCATCACCAGAAAACGTAAAATTTCTACTGTTGATGGTAAATTAGAAGAAGTTTTAGCAACACGCACCCGAGAAGAATCTGGCAATTATACATTGTCTGATCCTATTGTGGTTGTTCGTGAACATCTATTAAACTCTACCAATGATGGACGTTACACTTCAGCCGAAGGCGGTAACAACACGCTATTGTTGATTGAAGTTGATCCATTTACTGCATACGTATCTGGATATAGAAATCAAATCATTGTAAAAACTCCAGTTGAAATTGAAAAAGGTCTGGACACACAATACGTAGAACAAGTAAAAACTCAAATTAACTATGGACAATATATCGAAGTTAACGAGTTAGTTGGTGGTTGGGATATCATGGAATCAACACCAGTTGATTTGTATGATACTGCACAACAAGTTATCACTAATGCCGTTTGCTCTAATGCTACAGTGACCGGCAATCAAATTGGTACTGCAAGAGTGCGGTCTATTCAATATGTAAGCGGTACTAAAGGCACTGCTGATGCAAGATACTATTTGTATTTGTATGAAATTGCAATGAATGCGACAAAGACTTTCTCGGCTGTTAAAGCTGTTTTTGATAGTGCTACACCAAAACGTTTTGCTGATGTTGTCACATCGGTTGATGGTGCAGTATTGCAAGAAACATCATTCAATTCTATGGTTTTCCCATTGCCATATCAAGCAATTAAAACAATTCGTGATTCTTCAGAAAACGTTGAAACTTCATTTAGATTCAAAAAGAAATTCACAGTATCGTTCACATCAGGTGTTGCTACTGTTGCGACAGACGTTGTTACTGAAACATTTGTCGGCACTGACACATTAAACGCTACACAGAAAAACGACTTTTACATGGTTGTCATTAACAATGCTGGTGCTAATGCAGAAACTACTGCATTGACTGGCACACTAACTATTGGTGCGGCATCAAATACTGTAACTGGCACTAGCACATTGTTTACAACTCAATTGAGTGCTGGTGACTACATCAAAGTAAACAATTTGATAAAGCAAGTTTCATCAATTACAAATGCAACATCGTTGACACTAACATCGACACATGCAACTGGATCAACAGCAAACACATATACAAAAGTTCTTCCGACTGGAAGTATTCTTTCACTTTCGTCTAATGGTGGAACAGGAACTGCAAGAAGTGTAAACGTTTCTTCTCCAGGCACTGCATCGATTAATCTGCAAGAGAATGCAACATTCACCGCAGACGTTATTGTCTCTATGGATAGAGCGACTGCTAAAGAAAAAATCAAAACATTAAATTATGCGACACAAGCGAATATTAATCCAAACACGCACGTAAATGGAAAGTCTGGACCATTTGGATTAGGTCAAGGAGACATTTATCAACTCAGAGCAGTTTATCAGTCTGCATCATTTGCCACGGTTGCAACTACATCTGACACTAACGTCACTGCTTACTACACACTAGATAATGGGCAGCGTGATTATTCGTATGAACATGGAACAATCACACCAGATACTGGATACGTTCCTACTGGTAGATTGTTGGCTGTATTTGATAACTTCACACATGATACTTCACAGGGTGTTGGATACCTTTCGGTAGATTCCTATCCAGTCAATGATACTACAACATCAAACACTACAATCACAACATCACAGATTTCTACATTCACAAGTCCATCTACAAAGAAAGTTTTTAATTTGCGTGATTGTGTTGACTTCAGACCAATCAAAACTGCAAATACTTCATTGAACGCAATTGACGTTGGCACATATCAAGTTCCAACGTTTGGTCTACGCATTCCAGAATCAGGTTCTGATTTTGATGCAGATATGATTTTTTACAAAGGTAGAATTTCTAAAGTATACATCAATAATCGTGGTGTGTTCGGTGTCAATGATGGTGTTCCAGCAGGTTCAAAAAATCAAAAGCCTGTATCTCCTCCATCAAAACCAGATACATTGGAACTAGCAGAACTAACTATTCCTCCATATCCATCTGTGCCAACAGATGTGAAAATCAAATTGTTGAAAAACAAACGATTTACAATGAGTGATGTTGCTAAACTTAATGACAGAGTTGAAAAGTTAGAATACTTTACTGCATTAAATTATCTAGAGAAACAAGCGACAGATAAAACTGAAATAGATGCATATGGATTTGATAGATTCAAGAATGGTATCCTTGTTGACCCATTTAATGGATTCTCAGTAGCGAACCCATTGAGTCCAGATTTTGCCGCAGCTATTGATAAAAATAACAAATACGTGACTGCGCTACAAGACAATGCAAATACAGTTGGTGTGAGATATGCAAACACATCTATATCAACAACACAAAAAACAACAGGCAATAAAATTATGCTTCCATATACGGAAGTAGAAGCGCCGGGATTGAAACAACAATATGCATCTGGACAATTGAGACTTGCAGAAGAGTTGAATTTCAATTGGACTGGAACATTGAATGTAGTTCCGTTTGTGGACAATTTTTTCGACACAACAAACGATCCAACTAAAGCAATCGTATATAATGATGACCAAGGTTCAGATAACTGGAAAGCATTGATTGCCGCTTGGAACACAGAAGTTGCTCCGTTAAATACACATTGGATTGGCAGTACATCACAAAAAAGTGTAGTGACACGCACCGATATGGTAACTGGCAGTGCCGTTGGAACACTCAGAGTAACTACTTCATTAGAGAAAACTACCACAGATGCATACCTTCAACTTGCGTCAGGTGCTCAATCAACATCATCCACACAAGACGTTGCGTTTGATAGAGTAGTTAAAATCGAAACTGCATTGTGGATGCGTTCAAGAGATTTTGCAATTCGTGCAACAGGATTAAAAGATAACGCTAGAATATATGCATTCTTTGATGGTGTTGACGTTACTGCAAATTGTGACCAAATTCAGTTGCTCGGCACTACAACATTTCAACAATTAAATGATCTGTATGATGCAAATGGATTCTTGACCGGTGAAAACACATCTTGGAAAACCATTGCAAATGGTAGTGCAACATCTAATCCATTCATGCGTGTTAATAATCACGAAATTTATGTTGTGTTTACTTTACCATCTAAGAAATTCTATGTTGGTCAAAGAGAATTTAAATTAACTGACAGTTCAACAAATTCGTCAGACACAACATTAACTAGTGCTAAAAATACAATTTTTGCACAAGGTATTCAACCGCAAACTGGTACCGTTACAGTCAATTCACGCCCAGTCAATGTGTCATTCAGCGATAAAGATAACATTACTTTATTGGGAAGAAAAACTGTAAGAGAAGAAAGAGTTGAAACATCAAGAGTTTCTATTTCTGTGCCGCAGCCGGCCGGAGGAAATCCATTATCTCAAAGTTTCTATGTTGACTCTGACACATATCCAAAAGGATTCTATGCAACATCTATAGATTTATTCTTTAGAACAAAATCGGTGTCTAATGCAAGAAATGTTACAGTTGATATTAGAGAAGTTGAAAATGGATATCCATCTTCAGTCTATATTGGACAAGGAGACAGTGCAGTAGTAAATAATGCAAGTATCAATATTAGTGAGACTGCATCTACCGCAACTACATTCACATTCAAGAATCCAATCTTTCTTGCACCAGGCAGTGAATATGCATTCACAGTAAAGCCAGATAATGATGATCCCGACTACGCAGTTTGGGTTGCAGAGTTGGGTGATATTGACATTACTGATTCAGAAAAACAAACTAGAATTGAGACTGCATACAATACTGGTGTTGTGTTTACTTCATCTAATGACAGAACATATACTGCTAGACAAAACATTGACTTGAAATTTACAATGAGAGTTGCAGAATTCTCAACTACAGAAAAGTTAGCATATTTCACTAACATTCCAGTTAGCACTGCATTCACGTATGATTCATTGACACCATCAATTGGAAGTCAAATCTTACCTGGAACTTCAATTACGTATGACATTAAAACAGCAGACACTTCTTATACAGTAGATTCTGATTACGTCACAGTAAAAGATAAAGAAGTCTTAAACATATCATCTAGAAAACAAATTTCAAACACTACAATTGAAACTTCTAGTGCATTTAATTCATTGCAAGTTAGAGCGACTCTTTCTACAACAAACAAATACATAACTCCATACATTGACCTGGAAGACATTCTTTTTCACTTTGCTAAGAATACAATTAACAATTCATATAGCACAGCAGTAACTGGAACAGTAGTATTTGCAAATACTGGAACGACAGTTGTTGGAACAGGTACAGATTTCTCCAATACAGTATTTGCTGGTGAATATGGATTGTTTGGTACAGAATATAGAAAAATTGCTAGTGTCACAAATAATACATTCTTGACAGTATCAAGTGCGTTTACTACAGCAAATGCAGTTAGTCAAACGATATCAATTCGCAACGAAGAGAATCCAACCGGAACATATTCTTCTACTTCACGATATATCACTAGAGTAGTTAATTTAGTTGACGGATTTGAAGCCAATGATTTGGTTGTTTATGCTAACGTAAATAGACCACCAGGAACTTCAATTCGTGTTTATGGTAAATTTTTGAATGAAAATGACTCTGATAATTTTGACGATAAATTCTATACATTGTTGTCTCTGTCAGGAACAGAAACATTTACGTTGAATTCAGCCCAATATACGGAAGAGAAGTTTACTATTCCGTCATCATCAAGAACTGGTGGTTCTGAATTCTTGTCTGGTAATGTTGCAATATCTAATGTATCAACTACAGTTATCGGAACATCTACAAGGTTTACTGAAGACTTGAAGATTGGCGACACTATTGCAGTTGGAACAGCAAGAACGACAAAAGTTGTGACTACAATCGCAAACAATACTTCTCTGACAGTAGACAGTGTATACAGTACAGTTTCATCTGGTCAAGACATATTCCGAGTGCTAAATAACACAGTAGCATATACAACACCTGACGGAAGAACATTCCAAGGATATAAATACTTTGCTATCAAGATTGCGTTCTTATCTAGCAATCCGACTTATGCACCGAAAGTTAAAGATTTGAGAGCGATTGCGTTATCATAATGGTTATTGTTCAAGAAAAAATTAAATTGGCTGAACCCTTAAATGGGTTCACAGAGAGAGACAAACACTCAAAAGCAATACTAAATACAGACATGGACTCATATCTTAAATATAAGATACAAAAACGAAATATGTCTGACATAAATAAAAGTACACAAGAAATAAATATTATTCGGAATGAAGTTAGTGAACTGAAAAAGGATTTGACTGAAATTAAAAGTATGTTGTTGCAAATAACTAATAATAGTAGAAGATAAAAATGCCAATAAATTCCGTAGCACTAGCAAACACGTTCAACGAGTTTAGAACGACAGTTAATGAAGTTATTACCACAGTCAATGGGGTGTCTGGCGGTTCGGGTGTTATCAATGCAAACACTTTAATTGGTGGAACAGTAACTGCAAACAACTTAACTTCTGGTAGAGTTACACTTGCGACTACCGCAGGTCAGCTAACGGATGATTCTGCACTTACATACGACACAGCAACAGACATTTTGACTCTTGCAGGAACTACAGACGCATCTTCAAGCACTACAGGCACACTTAAAGTTGCTGGTGGTGTTGGTGTCGCTAAGAAATTGTATGTTGGAACAGATTTAGCGGTTGCTGCAAACACAACACTTTCTGGATCCACAGACTCATCCTCAAGCACTACTGGTGCAGTAATTATTACTGGTGGCGTTGGTGTCGCTAAGAAATTGTATGTAGGCACTGATTTAGCAGTTGCTGGTAATGCAACAATAACTGGCAATTTAACTGTCAACGGTACAACAACAACAATAAATTCGACAACTCTTACTGTCGATGATATCAACATTGAGTTAGGTTCTACAGCATCTCCAACCGATGTTACTGCCGTCGGCGGTGGTATTACTCTTAAGGGTGCTACTGATAAAACTATTTCTTGGTCTTCGATTGGTTGGACTTCTTCTGAAGATTTTAACCTTGTTACTGGTAAAGCATTTGAAATTAATGGAACATCAGTTCTATCTGCAACGACTCTTGGTTCAGGCGTTACTGGTTCTTCACTCACATCAGTAGGTACATTAGCATCATTAGCAGTCACTGGTAATACCGGTATTGGGACAAGTTCGCCAACTGCTAAACTTCATGTTTCTAGTTCCAATGGTAAATCTAGTGGTATTCTTGTTGAAAGTAATAGTACTGCTTCCTCTGCTCCTGCAATTGAAGTTATCGGAAAAAGAAGTGATGCCAATGGCTCTTCTGCTTTTGGTGGAAGAATACTTCTTGCAGGAACCAGAAGTGATGCGGCTGTAGTTACGGATAAAAATTTAGGATCCATTTCATTTGGTGGTAATCACACAGACGGCACATTGTCAAATTTGCTTTATGCCGCAAGCATAAATGGGTTCTCTGAAGGTACATTTTCTAATGCCAATACAATGGCAACGGGTTTGTCATTTAACACAGGTTCTGTAGGAACAACTGGAGATCTCGCTAATATAGTCACTGCCACTGAGCGTATGCGGATTAGCAATTTGGGGAATGTTGGGATTGGTATTACAACTCCCACAACAAAGCTACATCTTTATGGCGTAGGAACTACAGCGGCGTTTTATACAAACGGCGATGCGTCCAACTCTACTGTTTATTTGCAATCGTCTGGAAGCAGTGCGGGAGATGGTGGGCAGATTCTGTTTGGCTCTGCATTTGGCGTTCATGCCGGCATCAAAGGATATCTTACCAACGGTACAGGGCCAGCGGGCGACTTGATATTTCAGACTCGCACAACGTCTGGAAACGTCATTGAGCGTATGCGGATTAATAGTACGGGGGGTGTGGGTATTGGCACGACTTCGGTTGCCAGTTGGGGAACATTTGCGGTGCAAGCCAACAATGCCGGAGGAACAACAATTTCCGCTATTATCAACACAAGCGGCACAGCAAACTCACAAGCTGTCTTATCATTTGATCCCGGCGCCAACGGTTTTAATGTTCGTGATAGTCAAATTAGAGCAAGAAATAACGGCGGCAATCAAACATCTTTAGAGTTTTATACAGCAAATGCTAACACACCAGCAGAGCATGTACGGATTACATACACAGGCGATGTGGGTATTGGTACAACTACACCTTCATCTAAGTTGCAAGTGGTCGGAACAATCACGGCAAATACATTTGTTGGTACATTAACCTCCGCAACTGGATTGCCTCTTACTACAGGCGTCACAGGCAACCTACCAGTTACAAATTTAAATGGTGGAATTACTGCATCTGCCACTACGTTTTGGCGAGGTGATGGCGCTTGGGCTACTCCCGCTGGTGCGGGTGATGTATCTGGCCCAGTTTCCGCAACAGATAACGCAATCGCCCGATTTGACTTCACAACTGGAAAAGTTCTACAGAATAGTTTGGTCACGATTGCTGACGATGGTGCAATTACAGCGCCTGGGGTTGGTTCGGTTATTCCGTTTTACTATGCTAATACAGCAGTGTTTCCATCTGCGTCTACTTATCATGGGGCCTTGGCGCACAGCCATGCAGATGGAGCAATGTACTTTGCTCATGGCGGTGTGTGGACAATGCTAATTAAAAACGGTGGGCCATTAGGAACTCCTTCAAGTGGCACAGCTACCAACATTACAGGAACAGCGTCTGGATTAACGGCGGGTAATGTAACAACCAACGCTAACTTAACTGGTCACATTACTTCTACCGGAAATGCAACAGTACTGGGTTCCTTTACCTCTGCCCAATTGCTTGCCGCTTTAACTGATGAAACAGGCACAGGTGCAAATGTATTTGCAACATCACCAACTCTAGTTACTCCTGCATTAGGTACACCTTCTGCATTGGTGGGCACAAATATTACTGGCACAGCAACCTCATTTACAGCAAGTAATGTAACAACCAACGCCAATCTAACAGGTGACGTAACCTCAGTAGGAAATGCCACTACGCTAACAAATGCACCAGTGATTGCCAAAGTTTTAACAGGCTATGTATCGGGTGCTGGAACAGTAGCAGCAACTGATTCAATTCTTCAAGCAATTCAAAAGTTAAATGGCAATGATGCAACCAATGCTAACTTAACAGGTGATGTAACCTCAGTAGGAAATGCCACTACTCTTGCCACAGTCGCCACAGCAGGGGCAACAGGGTCAAGCACAGCAATTCCTGTAATTACCATCAACGCCAAGGGCTTGACAACCAGCATCACCACAGCAGCAGTCATTGCGCCCGCAGGAACCTTAACTGGTGCAACACTAGCATCAGGGGTAACAGCAAGTAGTTT
>Ga0049082_10000400_pt1 | contig 12083 bp, 11 predicted proteins | sample GreLakmeHU45MSRF_FD_66718 | JGI IMG/M metagenome (GOLD analysis project Ga0049082, IMG submission 66718) | Freshwater lentic microbial communities from great Laurentian Lakes, MI, USA - Great Lakes metaG HU45MSRF | ecosystem: Environmental > Aquatic > Freshwater > Lake | place: Great Lakes... | reverse complement strand
ATGCTTTTCAATTTCATCTTAAAGCTAAAGGAGATATGGCTTGGGCCCGATCAAAACATGAGGATATTTCTATAATAGAGACATTGTTGAATGGGGTGGTAGTCAAAATTCGTAGCGATTCCGCTTACGGAACTTACGCCATTGATGAATATTCTCTTAAAGGAATTACCTTAGCATATTTGCGTATGAAAGAAATTTGCCGGTAATTTAAATTAAAATTAAATCCCGCTTGCATAATTTTTCTTATCAATGCAAAATTACTATTGGTGGAAGCGGGCGGTTTTACTCATTGAAAGGATCAGATTTGAAAAAAAGCAGTCCACATTTTGTAAGATCGGGTCGCTTCCACTTTGATTTTATTTTCCAAAAAAACTTCAATAGTTTAGATTCCCCGTAATTATGTCTTCATACTTGGTTCTCGCACGAAAATATCGTCCTCAAAATTTTGCTGAGTTGATTGGCCAAGAAGTTTTGGTGAAGACACTTACTAACGCAATGCGAAATAATCGCTTGCATCATGGATATATTTTGACGGGAATTCGTGGAGTTGGTAAAACCACTACAGCGCGAATTATTGCTAAAACTCTAAATTGTCTTGATCCAAATGCGATCAGTAACTCAATGGCTTGCGGAATTTGTGATAATTGTAAATCAATTAGCTCAAGTCATCATCAAGATGTAATCGAAATCGATGCGGCAAGTCGAACTGGTATTGATGGAATAAGAGAAATCATTGATTCCATTGCTTATGCACCAGTCATGGCAAAATATAAAATTTATATTATTGATGAAGTTCATATGCTTTCCAATCAAGCATTTAATGCATTACTAAAGACCCTGGAAGAACCGCCCGTTAATGTAAAATTTATTTTTGCAACAACGGAAATTCGTAAAGTTCCCGTTACTATTTTATCGCGTTGTCAAAGGTTTGATTTGCGACGCCTTGATGAATTGGAAATTATCGATCATTTAAAAAATATTTTGGCAAAAGAAAATTTTCAAGCTGAAAATCATGCCTTAACCCTGATCGCCAAAGCTTCAGAAGGATCAGTTCGTGATTCACTTTCCCTGCTTGATCAAGCATTGGCAATTAATAATCATCAACAACTACTTCTAGTTGATGTTGTTGAAAAAATGCTGGGATTAACGGACAATAATAAAATCATTGATTTATTAAGTGAAATTTTTAGTGGTAATACTCAAAATGTTATTAATCATTTTTATGATATTTACAGCTTAACATCTGATCTTAGTCAGCTTATTTTAGATATGCTAGAAATGCTTCACAAGATTATAGTCTGTAAGGCGATAACTGATTATAAAATTCAAGCGATTTCTCCAACTCAACATTCTAAAATTAACGAACTTGCTTTGAAATTATCATTAGCAAGCTTAATGAAAATTTGGCATTTATTGATGAAAGCAAAAACAGAAATTGATTTAGCAAGTAATCAAAAAAATAGTTTTGAGATTATGTTAATTAAGCTTTGTCATGCAGTTTCTCTCCCTGATTTACAAAAAATATTACTTGATATAAGATCGGATAATTTAAATAAAAATGAAGTGGATTTATCAGCGACTTCATCGCCAATGTTAAAAAATTTTGATCATGAAAATCAACCTTCTGACCTCCATGCAAATAATGAAAATGAATCTGAGATTATTGCTGAAATAATGCGAAATTTCCCACAAGCGAAATTGGCTAATTAAATTTGCTACGAATTAATTAAATTTGCTAACGCAAATTTAGCTTCCAGTCGAATTGCTCCACGGCAAATGAATTGCCGTATTGTTAATTAAATTTGCTAACGCAAATTTAGCTTCCAGTTGAATTGCTCCACGGCAAATGAATTGCCGTATTGTTAATTAAATTTGCTAACGCAAATTTAGCTTCGATTTGAATTGCTCCACGGCAAATGAATTGCCGTATGCGCAATAAGTTTATTTTTATAAATATTTAGCTTCGATTTGAATTGCTCCACGGCAAATGAATTGCGGTATGCGCAACAAGTTTTTGCGATAAGTTTTTGTTTTTATAAATTTATCTGCGACTGATACTTCAATAAAAACAGATTATCGATTTCACCAAAAGAATTTGATTTTTTTCCTTGTAAAGTTATTGCCCAAAATATCATAACTAAATGATCCCCAAGGTGGAATTTTTTTTATTAGCGATATAAACTTTGGTTTCACCTTCATTATAGCAGTAGTTCGCAAGACTAGAAAAGTAAATTTATTACTTTATAAAATTTTGTTTTTTCTTGCCATTATTTCTGATTAATTTTATTTAACCAAAATGCTAATTTTAGCTTTTTCAAGACTTTTGGCAATAAAATCTTCAATCGCTTTTTTTGTAAGGCTTTGAGCTAAAGCATCTTTAGCTTTTTCATAAGATAAAATTTCAGTTGGTTTTTCGTCTTCCAATTTAATAATTATCCATTGCCCTGAAGTTTGAACTGGTTGAGCAATTTGACCTTGTTCAACAGTTCTAGCCTGCTTAAGAACTTCTGCAGGAAGTGAATCCTCCATTACGAATCCAAGATCACCACCTTTTTTAGCAAGCTCTTTATCGAGAGATTTTCTTTTTGCTTGAAAGGCAAATGAGCGAGGATATTTTAAAAGGGATTTATAAATAAATTCAGCTTCGCTTTGGGTTTTTACAATGATATAGCTAATTCTTATATCTTTTTTGTCTTTGAGTTTTTCGGCTAACTCATCATAATTTTTTTTAAGATTTTTTTCTTCCGTTGCTTCTTTAGCTAGAGTAGCAAAGAGTTTTTGTTTTAATAATTCGGTTTCAAAAATTTTTAATGTTTCTTGATAATCCTTGTCTTTATTTAGGTTTCTTTTTTTAGCCTCGTAATAGGCCATTTCTTTCAGGACCACTTCTTTGATGATAGCTTCTTTTTGATTACTGCTTAATTTGTCAAAAGTTATGTCTTTGAGTTTAGTATTTTGAGCAGCAAGTTTTTCTATTTCATTATTAGCGTCTTTGAGAGTTACATTTCTGCCGTTATAATTGGCAATGATGATTTTTGAGGAATCACCCGTTGTTGATTCTGCCGATGATTCTGCCGATGATTTTTGTTTGCTTAATGAATTGAAATTGATTAAAGATTGGCAAGAGGTCAAAAAAATTGTGATTAGTATTAGAGATGTAATTGAAGAATTTTTCATATATTTTATTTTTGATTTAGAGTAATAATTATTATTTTTAAATTAATTTTATGTTAAACATAGGAAAATCCCGTAAATAAGACTCGGTGATAAAAAGAAAATTTAAAATGTTAGTTTATTAAAAATTATTTTATTTTCCCTTTATACTATTTCCACTTAAAAATTTAAAAATATATTGATATAGCTAAAAAGCTACGCAAAGTAACTTGTTAATTTTGGTAAGATTTATATAAAACTCCGCCGCGCGAACCTTGATTGAACTTAATTCCTGTAGTATTTGGAAAGGTAATTGCAAGATTTTCAAGATGTCGTATTGCTAAAAATCCAAAGGCTTGCGCTTCAATAAAATCTCCATCAATATCAAGTTGATCAATATTAACAATTTTAATATTTTTAAGCTTCTCTTGAAGTAAAGATATTAGTCCAATATTTTTTCTTCCACCACCGCAAATAAAAATAATTTGTGGTTGAATTGGGCATTTAGACAATGCAATTTCCAATGCATGAACGAGTATATAGCTATATGTTGCAAGAGCATTTTTTAAATCAAGAGATTTAATTGGTTCTAGAATTTTAACAAAATCTTGACGATCAAAAGCGCGGGGAAAATTTCCATTAAAGAGGGGATCTTGTAAAATTTGATTCGCTAAATTTATATCAGCAAATCCACTCGCGGTAAGCGAACCATCTTCATCATAATTAGCATTTATTCTTTCTTTAACGAGATCATCTAATGGGGCATTTCCAAAACAAACATCGAATCCACATATAGAATTTTCATCATCAATATTAAAAAGCGTTATATTGGAAACTCCGCCAATATTTAATACGCCTATGTTGCTATAGTTTGTTTGAAGAAAATTTTTAAATAAATAATAATGATAAATTGGCACTAATGGAGCGCCATTTCCTCCTAAAGCAACATCTCGAGTTCTAAAATCGGCAACAACATCAATTCCAGTTTTATGGGCTAATAAATGTGAATTGCCAATTTGCCAAGTAATTGAATTATGGGGATCATGACAAACTGTTTGACCGTGGAAACCAATGATATCAATATCGCTAGACGATAAATTATTTTGTTTAATAAAATCATTAACAATCATTGAATGCAATAATGTTAACTCATTTTCTACAGCTTTAATTGTAAGTAAATCTTGTTTGTTACCAATAAGTCTAAACATTTTTTCCTTAAAAATATTTTCGTATGGTTGATATTTTTGATTAATTAATTTGAGATGATTTTTGCCATCGCTTTCGATAAAGGCTAAATCTATTCCATCCATTGAGGTTCCAGACATCAAGCCAATTGCTTTATATTTTTTCATAACAAAGTTGATTTAAAATATTGATAATAAAAAGTTTTTTATCGAGATAAATTGGCGAAACGAGATTTGTTCTAGCAATTGATGATTCAGCTAAAATAATCGCATCATCAAGCGAAAATTTTAAAGATAGATTGGAAAAAACTTCCTGTTCGGCGAAAAAAAATTTTTGGTTAATTTGGTGGTAGCTTTTGATAAAACGCGAATAAAAAGTTGCAATAATTCTTTCAAAAATAAAAAAAGAAAAGTTTTTTTCAGAAATTTTTTTGATAATTTCATCACTTACTTTTTGTATTAAAATTGATTCTAATAAAAGTTGATAAAGTTTTATTAAGTCTTGAGAGTGTTGAATTGCTAGCGCTGGAGAATTATCAGAAATCATCATTAAAAATTGTAATTCTAATTCGCTAAAATTATGATTATCTGAAATTATTCTGTTGAAATCCTTATCATTAAATTCCGAAACTTTAATCATGTTACAGCGCGATCTTAATGTTGGAATTACTCGATTTAAACTGTGAGCAATTAAAAATAAAAAGTTTTTTTTATGGGGTTCTTCAAGAATTTTAAGTAATGCGTTACTGGCATTTTTATTTAATTCACAAGCTGAGTCAATAATTATAAATTTATGATTATTATTTACTGATGTTTGGTTAACAAAATCAGCAATTTCACGAATTGCATTAACTGTAATTTCCCTCTTATCATCTTCTTTGCAAATAATTTTTAAATCAGGATGATAATTATTTTTACAATCTAATTTTCCTAGGCAAAATTCTTTTATAAAGCTTGCCTTCCCAACTCCTCTCTTGCCATATATTAAATTTGCATGGTGAAGTTTTTGCTGATCTAAAGAAGAATTAAGTTGTAATTTTATTTGTTCAAAACCAATAATTGCCATTATTTCTTATTAAAAAATGTTATAATTTTTAACCAATAATAATTGTTAAATATCAAAAGAGGCTAATGGTTTTACTGGGAAATAATTTCTTTCAGGTTTAATTTCGGCAATATTTTTTTTCTTGCGACGACGTCTACGGTCTCTTTTAACCTTACGAATTTTACTAGAGTCAATAAATAAACGATTTTTAATGTATCTATCTACAACATCTTCAAAATCATTGAGGCAATTATTAAAAAAGTGATCACCATTAGTAATCATTGAATATTGAACTTCAGCTCCTTCGCGAGCAGAAAGGCGTTCGGCCAATTTTGCAGAGTCGGATTCCTTGGTTACCTCATCCCTATCTCCTTGAACGACAAGTCCACATGATGAACAAGGGACAATGAAATTAAAATCATATTTTGTAGCTGGAGGTGCAACGAGAATATAATTTTCAAGTTCAGGGCGACGCATTACTGTTTGTAAAGCAATCCATGCGCCGAATGAAAATCCTGCGATCCAATATTCCGTAGCTTCCATATTTTGATCATGCAACCAATTCATAACTGCTGTTGCATCAAGTAATTCACCAACGCCATTATCAAATTTGCCTTGTGATCTGCCAACTCCTCGAAAATTAATTCGCAAAGTTGAAAAGCCATTATTAATAAAATTTCTGTAAAGACTGTAAGTTACTTTATTGTTCATCGTTCCGCCAAAAAGGGGATGTGGATGAAGCACTAGAACAACGGGAGCTTTTGGATTTGGGTTTTGATGATAACGACCTTCAATGCGACCTTCAGGACCGTTGATAATAACTTCAGGCATGTTTTATGCTATAATAAAATTGTTAAACAAGATAATAAAATTTAACTTTTAATTAGCTTGATCCCAATTAATTGGTTTAGAATTTTCATCAACAGCTAATTGAGCAGTTCCCGCATATTTTGCTGACATGTATTTTCCATGTCCAGCGTGAACTCCGTAGTAGAAAGCTGGCTCAACATCTTTGCCTTTATATTTCTTTTTTTCAACATTCTTTACCCTGTTTTTCGGGTTATTCTTAGTTCCCATAAAATTTAAATTTAAAAATTGCTAAAATTTGTAATTTGTAAAATCCATTATGTTAATTATCAATTTTCTATAATCTTCAAAGGATAATTGTTTTTGCAAAAATTTTTTAAAATAAAAAAACTTCACTTGAAAAAAACTACCGCTAATTTAATTTTATTAAAAATTTAGTTTATATCAAATATCTAAAAAAATAATGATTTCATGTTAGATTTTGTCGTCATTTTATCAGTTAATGTTTCAAAATCAAGTTTTAATTTATATATCTATGGAGAAATTTAATCGTTTAAAAGATTGCGTTGTTTCTAATAAGAATGTCATTGTGCGCGTTGATTTCAACGTCCCAATTATCAATAATAAAATTACTGATGACACTCGTATTAAAGCGGTAATACCAACTTTAAATTATCTTGCCAATAATCAGGCCAAGGTTATAGTAATATCGCACTTCGGCAGGCCTGAAGGTAAGTTTGAAAAATCAATGTCGCTTATTCAAATTATTGATCATTTACAGGAATTGCTTGGCAATATCAAGCTTCACTTTGTCGATGATTGTATTGGGAGTAAAGTTGAGCAAGCAATATCAAATACTAAATTTGGTGAAATTATTTTACTAGAAAATTTAAGATTTTATAAAGCTGAAACTAAAGGTGATATAGATTTTTCTCGTCAGTTAGCTTCATTTGCAAATCTCTATGTTAATGATGCGTTTTCCTGTTCTCATCGTTCACACGCTTCAATCACTGGCATTCCAACAATTTTAAAATCATGCGCTGGATTGCTAATGGAAAAAGAACTTGATAATCTAACTTTAAATTTAGATAATTCTCAAAAACCCATGGTAGCAGTTGTTGGTGGTGCAAAAGTTTCGACAAAAATTGATTTGTTAAAAGAGTTGGTTAAGAAAGCGCAGACACTAGTTGTAGGTGGTGGAATGGCAAATAGCTTTTTGTACGCCCTAGGTCACAATATCGGTAAATCATTGTGCGAGAAGGACTTGCGCGATAATGCTTTGGAAATTTTACAACTTGCCAAAAAACATAATTGTCAATTTATTTTGCCAAACGATGTGGTTGTTGCCAAAAATTTTGTTGAAAATGCAAGTCATAGAACCGTTGATATTAAAGACGTTGAAGATGATGATATTATTTTAGATTTGGGTTTGCAAACAAGTAAATTGTTAGCTAAAATATTAGCAGAACATAAAACTGTCTTGTGGAATGGTCCTTTAGGAGCTTTTGAATTAAAGCCATTTAATCTTGGTACTATTGCATTTGCGAATGAAATTGCGCAACTTACTTCGCAAAAGAAATTACTTTCAGTTGCTGGAGGAGGTGACGTTGTTTCGGCAATTAATTCTTGTAACTTATTTGATAAATTTACTTATATCTCAACTGCGGGTGGAGCTTTCCTCGAATGGCTTGAAGGAAAAAAATTACCTGGCATATTAGCGCTTGAAAATTATTCAAAATAATTTTTAAAAAAAATTTAATTAAGGTTTATAAAATTATAAAATGGTAAAAAAAATTAAAGTAGCGATTTTAATATCGGGCCGAGGAAGCAATATGAAAGCTTTGATTGATGCTTGTAGAGACATAAATTTTCCAGCTGAAATTGCCATGGTTATATCTAATAAACATGATGCGCTAGGTTTAAATTATGCTCAGCAAAATAATATTTTAACAGCAATAATTGACCATAAAAAATTTTATAGTCGTCAACAATTTGAGGAAGCAATTGATCAAGAAATTACTAAATGCGGCATTGATATAATTTGCTTAGCTGGATTTATGCGAGTTTTATCGCCATGGTTTGTTGAAAAATTTCAAGGCAGATTAATCAATATTCATCCTTCACTTTTGCCAGAATTTAAAGGTGCAAATGCTGTTGCAGATGCATTAAATTCTGGTGCAAAAATAAGTGGATGCACTACTCATTTTGTTAGTGTGGATGTTGATTCTGGCGAAATAATAATGCAAGCACAAGTTGATATTTTGAGCAATGATGATTTTAATAGCTTGGCGCAGAAAATTCTTGTTCAAGAGCATATAATTTATCCCCAGACATTGAAGAAAATTTGTAAAAAAATTTTACAACAAAACTAAATGCTTTAATTTAATGTTCTTGAAAATAAATTACGATTAAATAAATCAATACAATAAAATAAGAGCTAATTAATTATAAAAATTATATTATGTCAAAACTATTACCATTAATACTCGCACCAAATCCTCTCTTATTAGAGATTTCTAATCCTGTAACGAAATTCGATTCGTCACTTAAGGAGTTACTCGAAGATATGTTGTTTACAATGTATCTCCATGAAGGTGTTGGTTTGGCGGGAGTTCAGGTTGGCGTTTTAAAAAGAGTATTAGTAATGGATATTGATTATGAAGAAGATGAAGATGCGTTGATGCATCACGCAAAAGGTTGTGGACATGTTCATGTAAAAAATACCAATCCACGTTTTTTTGTTAATCCTGAGATTATCGAATTTTCAAAAGAAAATTCTGCATTTAAAGAAGGTTGTCTATCATTTCCTGATGCTCGATCTGAAGTGATTAGGCCAAAAAAAGTCAAAGTAAAATATTTTGACTATGAAGGTAAAGAAAAGCTTGAAGATATGGAAGGTTTAATGGCAGTTTGTATTCAGCATGAAATTGATCATCTTAATGGAATCACTTTTGTCGATAGAATTTCTAAATTAAAAAAAGAAATTATCATGCGTAAAATGCAAAAATTAAAAAGTTAAAAAATGTTTCGCTATCGCTATAAAGCTCTTGATCAAAATGGTAAAAATATTAATGGTAAAATGTCAGCAGAAAATCCTGCCGAATTGCTTACCATGCTTCGCGCCAATTCCCTTGAATTGATTTCATATAGCCAAGATAAAATGGGCGGAGGGTTATTTGCGAGCATTAAAACTGCCGATTTAATTTCAATTTTCGTGCATTTAGAACAGCTAGAAAAAGCTGGTGTTTCAATTATTGATTCAGTTGCCGATTTAAAGGAAAACGCCGATACTACAAAAGTTAGAAATTTAATGCATGAGATTTTTGAGGCAATTAAAAATGGTAGTTTATTTTCTGAAAGTTTGGCAAAGCATCCGGATGTTTTTAATAAAATTTATCTTGGTTTAATTTCTATGGGTGAAAAAACTGGTAATCTTGCAAACTCTTTTTCAAGTATTATTGAAGACATTAAATGGAATAATGACATTAATCGAAAAACTGCCAAGGCGATTCGTGGACCGATGTTTGGTATTTTAATCATGTTTGTTGTATTGGGCGTGATGACTTCAGTTGTTGTTCCGAAGGTAACGGCATTCTTAACTGCCCAAGATATTAAGTTGCCATTTATTACTGTTGCGTTGATTTCATTTTCAAATTTTATGAAAAATTATTGGTATTTTTTAATTATCTTTCCGATCATCTTTTTTATTATTGTTAAAATACTTCAAACATCAGAAAGCCTGGCAGTTAAAGTTGATAATTTTAAACTTAAGATTCCGGTATTTGGACCAATTATTCGTAAAATTGATTCCGCAAAATTTTGTCAATTTTTTGCCTTAACTTTTAGAAGTGGTCTTGGGGTTTTAGAATGTTTGGAATCATCTTGTGGAGTTATTAAAAATAAGGCAATTAAAAGAGCAATTATGTTGGTAAAGGATCATGTTTCAGATGGTCAATCATTGACCAAATCTATTGCCTCAACTGGTTATTTTCCAAGCTTGGTTATTAGAATGTTTAAAGTTGGCGAGGAAAGTGGAAACATGGAAAGTTCGCTACAAAATATTAAGTTTTTTTACGATCGCGAAATTAATGACTCAATTGATAAAATTGTAGGAATGATTCAGCCAACGATTACCTTGGTAATGGGCTTAATGATCGGTTGGATTACAATTGCGGTTTTTGGACCTATATATGGAACATTCTCCAACATCAAATAAATTTTAAAATGCTGAAAGAAAAAATTTATTTTATTTTAGGCATTGGTACAGATATTGGCAAAACTTTTTTAACAGAAAAATTATGTCAAAGATTTCCAAATTCAAAAGCTATAAAGCCAATTGCAACAGGCTTTAATATCAAAGATAAAAATTCCGATACTCATCGCTTACAAATTGCAATGAAAAAAAATAATCAAAATTTTAGCCTAGAAGAAATTACGCCATATGCTTATGAAAAAACAAACTCTCCGCATTTAGTTGCAAAAATAAATTATCAAGAAGTTGTTGATTTTTGTCATAAAGAAATAGCAATGGCAAAGAATAAAGATCATTATTTATTTATTGAATCAGCTGGGGGAGTTATGACGCCAATAACTTTTCATAAAACATTTTTAGATTTAGCAAAAGATGTTAATATTTCAGTAATATTAATAACTTCTAATTATCTTGGTGCAATTAGTCATACACTAACGGCAATTGATGTTCTAATAAATCGAAACATTAAAATTGAAAAAATTTTTATTAATACAAATTTATCAGCAAGTCAAAATTTTTTTAGAAATTATGATGATATCGAATATAATGAAATTGCAAATACCCTTGAATTATTCTCAAATATTGCAGTTTCCAGCATTGACTCTCTGTAAATTTTTATAAAAAAAACTTGATTGTAAAATATTATTATTTTCTAATTAAAAAAATTTTTTAAACAACTTTTAAAAAAAATGAGCAATATGGAAGATAAAAAAAATAGCGAAATAACTCCTCTTGAAAATATTTCATTGCAAAAAGAAAAAGATTTTCAGGATTGGGCTCGAAAGGCTGAAGTGCTATGTGAAGCACTACCATATTTACGGAAATTTGCTGGTGAGACTTTTGTTATAAAGTTTGGTGGATCGGCAATGGGAGGCGAAATTAATCTTAAGAATTTTGCTAAAAATGTTGCATTGTTGAAGCAAGTTGGAATCAATCCTATTATAGTCCACGGTGGCGGTCCACAAATCGGAAAAATGCTTGAGAAATTAAATATCAAAACCAGTTTTGTTGATGGCTTAAGAGTTACCGATGCCGATACTGTAGATATCGTTGAAATGGTTTTGGCTGGTTCAATAAATAAAATGATTGTTAAAGAAATTAATATGGCTGATGGAAAAGCTGTTGGAATTTGTGGTAAGGACGCATTTCTAATTCGTGCAAAAAGAGCGACTAAAACCAAAAAAGATCCCAACTCAAATATCGAGCAAATCTTAAATCTAGGTTTCGTTGGCGAACCATATGAAATAGAAACTGAAATTTTGGAATTGTTTGAAAATTCTGATATTATCCCTGTAATAGCGCCAATTGGGATTGGAATAAATGGTGAAACTTTTAACATTAACGCTGACACTGCAGCTGGAGCGATTGCATCAGCAATTAAAGCTTCAAAATTAATAATGCTTTCTGATGTTGATGGGGTAATGCTTAAAAATGGCGAATTAGTCAGTCATTTAAATTGTGCAACTGCTCACCAAATGATCGCAGATGGCGTGATTACGGGAGGAATGATCCCCAAGGTTGAAACTTGTATTAGTGCTGTTGAAAAAGGCGTAACTTTTGCTCACATTTTAAACGGTGCAGTTGATAATATTTTACTGATGGAACTTTTTACCAAAAGTGGCGCTGGAACCATGATTGTTTA
>Ga0049082_10000393_pt1 | contig 12136 bp, 10 predicted proteins | sample GreLakmeHU45MSRF_FD_66718 | JGI IMG/M metagenome (GOLD analysis project Ga0049082, IMG submission 66718) | Freshwater lentic microbial communities from great Laurentian Lakes, MI, USA - Great Lakes metaG HU45MSRF | ecosystem: Environmental > Aquatic > Freshwater > Lake | place: Great Lakes... | reverse complement strand
AATTTTTCAAAAAAATCTTTGTAATCTTTTAAATAATTATCAATTAAATTATGATTGCGCAATAAAATTTTTTGAGCAGAAAGTTGATAATTTAAAGTTTCGCCTAAATTATTTTTAAAATCGCTTAAAAAATTTACAATTTTTTCTTGAGCATTAAATTGGTCTTTAGCTTCAATAAGGCTTTGTTCTTCATTGGCTTTAATATCAGCATTTTCAAGCTCTTCAACGACATGAGTTAAATAATCATATTCGCGAATGGCTTGTTGTTTTTGACGATTAATTTCTTCAATTTCTTCATCGATTATTTTTAACTCTTGATATTTTTGCTTAAGTTTCAATATTAATTGTGAATTAATTGAGAAATCATCAAGTATTATTAAGTGTGATTTAGAGTTAAGTAAATTATGCTGATCATGTTGGCCATGAATTTCAACTAAAGTTTCACCAATTTTGGCCAGCAAATTAACGCCAATTGACATATCATTAACAAAAACTTTGCTTGTTGAATTATCGCCAATGATTCTGCGAATCCTTAATATTTGAGGATTATCTTGATCAATTAAGGAATTTTCCTCAAGAATTTTTTTACAAAAATCATTTTTTTCAATGTGAAATTCAGCACTTACTTCAGCTTTATTATCATCACTTCCTATCAAGCGAGAAGTGGAGCGAAGACCAATTGCTAATCCAAGAGCGTCAAGCAATATTGATTTGCCAGATCCAGTTTCCCCAGTAAGCACGCAAAGTCCAGCACCAAAGCCAATTAAGGCTTTGTTGATAATTACAATATTGTTGATCGTTAATGAATTTAACACGCTACTTGCAAGTAATAATTTTGAATTTAGTTTTTAAAATAAAACTTTAAATTTATGATGCAACCTAATGAAAATTTTTATAAAAAATTTTGACGAAAACTTCAATCAAGAGCTAGATAGTCAATTAAAGCGCGATAGTTTTTTTATTGCCAATCTTGAATTATCAACCTTATTGCTAAATAATGATGCAAATTATCCATGGTTAATTTTGGTGCCAAGAATAGAATTTGCTTATGATTTGACTGATCTTGAGATTCTCAATCAAAATATTCTAATCAATGAAATTAATATTTGTGCAAATTTTTTGAAGGAAAATTTTGTAGTTGATAAGCTTAACATCGCTAGCCTTGGCAATGTTGTTCGCCAATTGCATGTTCATATTATCGCGCGTCAAAAAATTGACTTAACCTTTCCAAAGCCAGTATGGGGGAATGCTCAAATAAAGCCATATCAAATAAATCAAGCACAAGAATTAATAAAAAACATTCAACAATTCCTAATTAAAAATGCCAAAAGTTAATCATGATAAATAATGATAATTTACTATTAAAAAAAATTTTATATCGCGCTAAATATCGCGGTTGCAAAGAAACCGATTTTTTACTTGGTAATTTTTTTACCAAAAATAAAAATGAAATTATTAATTACGGCTATGATTTATGCCAAGATTTCTTAGATGAAGATGATATGTTGATCTATGATTGGATTTTAGGAAAAGCTGTTGAGCCAAATAAATATCAAAAATTACTTACCGATATTAAAAAATTTAATAAGATTTTTTGACTATTCAACAACGATGCAGTCAGCTCTACTTTTCTGAGTTTGTGAAATATATTTTTGACAAAAATTTTCAGCTTCAATTTGATTAAAAAAATCACCAATTTGTAAACGATAAAAAATCCCTCTTTTACCTAAATCAACTTTTTGAATAACGATACGCAAATTAACAAAAAGATCAGGATTCATTCTTAGTAATTTCTTCCATTGATCTTCAGCAATCTCACGTGATGACATCGCGGCGATTTGAACGCGGACAATTTTTTTGCGTTCAATAGTTTTTGGTAATTTTGAATTGGATGAATTACTAGTGTAATTTTCATTGTTATTTTCAAGATTAGAGTTTTTCAATGCTAGCGATGAATTATTTTCAGCGGGTGCAAAATTTTCACCAGAAGAAATTGGCGATGGAGATTCGCCGAGAAATTTTTTATTATCAATGATTTTATTTTCATTATTTTGATTGTTATTATTTGGGGTTTGGGGTCTGGCATTAAGGCTATTTTTATCGATCGTTAAATTTTTTTCAGCAAATTCTTTTTTGGGTGGTAATGCAGATTCAGGAGTGCTACTAACCTTTGAGTTATTGATCTTAACGGCTTCTTTTTTATTGCCAAAAATATCTTCATAAATCGTTCTATCGATTTGAATATTTTTACTATTTTTATTATTTTCATCTTCAACTCCAACGCGAATTGGAAGTTGCGTTGCTTTAATTAGTTTAACATTTTCATCATCTGGATAAGCAAAATGATAGGCTGTAAGGGTAATATAAATGAAAAGGGAAATCGAAGCTATTGTTGATAAAGCAAGAAAAATTTGTTTATTAAAATTTCCACTTCGCCCGTCTCTTTTGTCTTTTTGATATCCAAAATCTTCCATAATTTTATTTCATTTCCTCGCATGGTGTAATAGAAAAAATTTCTAAACCTGAAGCGATAATTTTTTTCAAAGAAAATACAAGACAAAGCCTTGCATATGTAAGATTTAAATTGTCTTTAATAATAAATTTTAATTGGGGATTTTCTGAACCCTTATTCCATAAAGCGTGAAAATCTCCAGCTAATTCTTGCAAGTAAAATGCCAAGCGATGCGGTTCAAAATATTGCGCTGACATTTCAATTATTCGTAGGTAATTAGCAATTTTTTTAATTAATTCCAATTCACTTTCATCATTTAAGACTTCTAAAAAATCAATGTTTTTTTGGCATAAATATTTTAACTCATCAGAATTGGTCATATTTTTTGAAAAAAATTCTTGAGCATTTTTTAATACCGAACAACAGCGCGCGTGAGCATATTGAACATAAAAAATTGGATTATCTTTTGATTGCTCAACAACTTTGCTCAAGTCAAAATCAAATGGCGTATCATTTTTTCTACATAACATTAGAAACCTTAATGCATCAGCTCCAACCTCGTCAATTACTTCACGGGCAGTAATAAAATTCCCTGCGCGTTTTGACATTTTTAAGGGCTGACCATCTTTTACAAATTTTACCATTTGGCATAAAATTACTTTTAGGCTAGCTTGATTATTTGTTAGCGATTCTACTACAGCGTTAAGTCTTTTAACATAGCCAGCGTGATCATAGCCAAGTGGCATAATAAAAATTCTCGCTCCTCTTTCAAATTTCGATAAAGTATAAGCCATATCTCCAGCTAAGTAGGTGTATGATCCATCAGCTTTTATAACAACACGATCAACGTCATCACCAAAATTTGTTGAGCGAAATAATGTTTGATCACTTTCATCGTAATCTTCAAGATGTTGACCAACGCCCTTATCGCTCATGGGTATTGAAAGTTTACCAACATAAACTAAATCATGTTTTTTTAGTACTTCAATAGCATCGGCGATTTTATTTTTATCATGTAATTCTTTTTTTTCAGAGAAATAGCTATCATGCTTTATGCCAAGAGCGAGTAGATCATTCTTGATTAGCTCAACCATATCATCAACAACTAAATTACGAATTATTGGAAAATATTGATTTTCATCAAGATTTAGTAATTCTTTTTTGAAATTAATAAATAATTTTTTGGCAATTGGCGCAAGATATTCTCCAGGATATAAGCCTAATTTAAGAAAATCTTCCTCATTAATTTGAATTCCACAAGCTTGCTGATAGCGTTTAAAAACAGAGCGTAGAAGAGTTAAAATTTGTGAACCAGAGTCGTTGATATAATATTCTTTTAAAACATCATAGCCAACCTTTTGTAGTAAATTCGCTAAAACATCTCCATAAATTGAACCACGAGTATGACCAACATGTATTGGGCCAGTAGGGTTAGGAGAGGCATATTCTAAATTAACTTTTACTTGATTGCCAAGATTTGGATAATTGATTTTATCGATAATTACGATATCAGCTAAAACTTTAAGTAAGATTTTTTGTGTTAAAAAAATATTTATAAAACCAGCTTTGGCAACCTTAATTTCATGAACTAAACTACAATTTGCTTGCTCAATTTTATTGACAGAATTAGCTGTTTTTAAAATTTGTGTAGCAATCGAGTTGGCAAGTAATTCAACATTTTTAAGTTCAGTATCTTTGAATTTTTTAATTAATGTCATGGCGATGTTGCAAGCTATATCGCCATTTTTTTTATCTTTAATTGGTTCAACGGTAAAATTTTTTAAATCATTCTCACTTAAGATAACGCGATGCTCTGAGGCAATAACTTCTATTGCGTTGATAAATTGTTTTTTAAGAATTGAAAAAATATTGAGCATAATTAACGCTTGCGATTTAGCAAAATATTGGCAAATTTAAGAAAATAATATTTAAAAAATTTAAAAAATTATTCGCTTACTTAAATTAAAAAAAATAATTTTGACTTACAATAACTAATTTAAAATAATTTTAGCTAATGACCATTAACTATAACAGCACACCTTATCTTGTCAAAAGAATTACATTTGAATATATCATCTCTCACTGGAGAACTTTTGGAATCTCTATTGGCTTGATGCTATTGATTGCAGGAACAACTTCCTTTCATGCTTGGTTAATTAAGCCAGCGCTCGATTCAGTTTTTGTTCAAAAAAATACTAATGCCTTAGTTTATATTCCCTTGCTTGTCCTTGGCGTAACTGTAATCAAAGGTTTTGCAACTTATTACCAACTTCTTACCATGAATTTATTGACCATGCGCATTACTTCGCAGATGCGTCTTCGTCTTTACTCTCACTTCATTAAATCAGATATCGATAAGCTTCATAATAAATCTTCAGGTGATATGATCTCCAGTATAATCAATGAAATTACTTCTGTGGTTGGTTTGATTTCAACTTCGATGAACGGTTTCGTAAAACAATTTTTTACTTTATTTGCGTTAATTATTGTGATGTTTAATCAAAGTGTTGAACTGTCTTTGGTAGCGTTTATTGGCTTTCCGCTCGCTGCTTATCCAATTTATCGCATCGGCAAAAGATTGCGGAATTTATCTTATAAAAATCAAGAAATTGCTTCGAAATTTAATTCACAAATGAGTGATACATTGCAATATTCAAAATTAGTTAAAGCTTATCATTGTGAAGATTTCGAAGTGCGTAGAATGGGTATAATTATTGATAGCGCATTTCAAATGGCCAAAAAAATTTCACGCATTTCATTAATTTCTTCCCCCTTCGTTGAGAGTTTGGCAGGGATTGGCGTAGCAGCAGTGATCTGGTATGGCGGACATCAAGTCATAACTGGCCAAACCACTCCGGGAGCATTTTTTTCTTTCTTTGCAGCGATGATGATGGCTTATAAACCATTAAAATCAGTTTCGAGCATGAATTCAGGAGTGCAGATGGGACTTGCTGCCGCAACTCGTCTTTACACTTTACTTGATGAAAAACCGCAAATTATTGATAAGCCAAATGCACTAGAGATTCTTGATGTTAAAGGCGATATCGAATTTGCAAATGTTAACTTTAGTTACGTTGAAGGAAAGGATGCTTTGAAATCAGTTAGTTTTAAAATTCCTGCCGGAAAAACTGTTGCGCTAGTTGGTCATTCGGGGGGAGGAAAATCAACGATTATGAATATGATTTTAAGATTTTACGATCCGCAAAATGGTCAAGTTAAACTTGATGGACATGATATTCGCGATCTAACAGTTAAATCACTTAGAAGCTCGATGTCTGTAGTCAATCAAGAGGTTATGTTATTTGACGATACGGTTTTAGAAAATATTCGCTACGGCAAAGAAGGAGCAACCGAAGAGCAAATTATTCGTGCTGCAAAATTAGCGGAAGCTGATGAATTTATTTCTGAATTACCGGAAAAATATCACAGCAAAGTTGGCCAAAATGGCATTCGTTTATCAGGTGGACAAAGACAAAGAATTGCCATTGCCCGAGCTATTTTGTATGATGCACCAATTCTTTTGCTTGATGAGGCAACTTCAGCACTCGATCCAATTTCTGAAAAATTAATTAAAGATGCTTTGGCAAAATTAATGAAAAATCGTACCTCACTAGTTATTGCCCATCGCTTATCAACCGTAATTCACTGCGATAAAATTATTGTAATTAGCAATGGTAAAGTTGTGGAAGAGGGGAAGCATCAAGAGCTTCTAGATCAAAATGGTTTATATGCTAATCTTTATTTAAAGCAATTTGAAATTACTCAAGATAGTTAAAATAAAATAAAACTAGTTTAAATCTATTTAAAGATAATTAATTTAAACAAAACAATTAATAACTATTTTACCAATATAAAATTTAGTGATATAAACATTTAAAACTATGAATGACTATAAAAATAAGAATGAAAAATCTTTAAATTCAGAACCTAATTTAGAAAAAATAGCTGATAAAAAAAAGCGTAATGATATCGAAAAAAATAAGCGTAAAACCAAACTCTCCCAAGCTTTGCGAAATAATTTAATGAGAAGAAAAAAAATTAATTAATTTTATTTCGGGAAATTTATTTGACTATTATAACATAACATGTGATAATTTTTACCACAAATTATTTCGGTATTAATGTTACTAAATAAATCTAAAAATACATGCTTCTATAATTTGAAAATCAACAAAATTTAATTTTATGAAAAAAATCTTTTTTATTTCTTTATTGATTCTCGCAACTTCATGTTCGACGATTTTTAATTCCGGTTCGCAATCATTTATTGCCAAAACCTCAAGTGATCGCGAAGGAGTTATGGTTGAAATTACAACTCCAGATGGTTCATATCGTACCAAATTACCAACTACCGTTGTGGCAACTCCCTCTAGCTTTAGAGGTATTAAAATTGATGTTGTAGATAATTGCTTTAATTCAACATCTTACGAAGTTAAAAAATCAATTACCCCATCATTTTGGGCAAATATTTTATGGGGATTTGGTAGCTTGGTTGCCATGCCAATTGACTATCTAGATGGTTATATGTGGAAATTTGATAGAATGACAGTTGTACCCGTTAGTTCAAACGGCAAATGTTAAGAAAATTTTATCTAAAATTTTAGTTAATGATTTTAAGAATTGATAATCTAAAATTCTTAAAAAATTAATTACATTAAAATGACAAAAGTTAACATAGTTGGTGGTGGATTAACAGGTTGTGAATGCGCTTGGCAGTTAGCAAAACGTGGAATTGAAGTTGAGATTTTTGAAATGCGCGATGAGCAAAGAAAAACTTTTGCGCATCGTACCAAAGATTTAGCAGAGCTAGTTTGTTCTAATTCTCTTCGTAGTAATGATCCAAATACTGCAATTGGCTTGCTTCATGCCGAAATGCAAAAACTCGATTCATTAATTATTGCTAGTGGATTGCAAAACCGCGTTCCAGCGGGAAGTGCTTTGGCGGTGGATCGCCAAGGTTTTTCACAATTTATTGAAGAAAAATTATTAGCTACCAAAAAAGTAAAAATTACTCGTACCGAAATTACTTCCTTGCCAAGTCAATCAAATGAAAAATGGATTATCGCCAGTGGTCCGTTAACTTCTGATCTTCTCAGTCAAGAAATTTTAAAATTAACTTCCAAAGATCATTTAGCTTTTTTTGATGCAATTGCGCCAATTATTTTTAAAGATTCAATTGATTTCTCAATTGCTTGGATGCAATCGCGATATGATAAGGGCGAGGGTAGCGATTACATTAATTGCCCTATGAATAAGGAGCAGTATTTGCAATTTATTGAAGATATTAATAATTGCGAAAAAACTGAATTTAAAGATTGGGAAAAAAATACCCCATATTTCGATGGCTGTTTGCCAATTGAAGAAATGGCAAGGAGAGGAGAGGATGTATTGCGATTTGGTCCACTCAAGCCAGTTGGTTTAACCAATCCGCATTTTCCTAAATCTCCAGCGGAAACTAAATTAAAAGATCGCAAGGAAAAAGCCTATGCAATCGTTCAGCTTCGCCAAGATAATGCCCTTGGAACTCTTTACAACATGGTTGGCTTTCAAACTAAAATGAAATATGGTGAACAACAAAGAATTTTTCAAAAAATTCCCGGTCTTTGCAATGCTGAATTTGCAAGGTTTGGAGGAATTCACCGCAATACTTTTATTAATTCACCACAATTGCTTGATCGCTTTATGCGCTTAAAAAAATTTCCGCATTTACGATTCGCAGGACAAATCACTGGAGTTGAAGGTTATGTCGAATCAGCAAGTATGGGATTGCTCGCGGGAATTTTTTGTGCACAAGAAATTATTGCTCAACAAGATTTAAATGAAGATTTTTTACCTCCGCAATCTACCTCAATTGGAGCATTGCTTAATTACATAACATATTCACGAAATTGTGACAATAATGATTCAATAATTGCCTTTCAACCGATGAATGTTAATTTTGGATTATTCATGTCATTAGCGCAAAATGTTACTAAAGATCAACGCAAAGAAGCTTACAAAAATCGAGCTTTAGAGCATATTGAACTTTGGCAAAATAAACTATTAAATTAAAATAAATCCTAACTTAAATTAGTTTTAATTATGCAAAATTATTTAAAAATATTAATCTTACTAACAATTGTTAGTTGCTCACCAAATTGGCAATATGACTCAAAAAATTCAAGTAAAAAATGGGGTGATATTAATGAAAAATTTAAGTTTTGTAAAATTGGATTAAACCAATCACCAATTGATGTTGTAGCTGATTTCTCGGTAAGTGATTTATCTTTTCATTTTCAAAAAAATCATCAACAAAATAATGCTGAAAAAGAGCGCAAAGATTATGTTTTAAAAACAGTTTTTTTTGATCAAAGTTTTTTGCAACGTATGAAGAAAAAATATTTTTTACGTTATTTTGAATTTCATCATCCCAGCGAACATCTTGTTAAAAACCAAGCATCTTCCCTTGAAATGCAAATCGCTTTTAAAAGCGAAGATGAGCAATGGTTGATGATGTCAATTTTTTTAGAAGTTGGCAATCATCATAAAAATTTTGAAGAAATTATTAGTTTCGTTGAAAATAAAAAACAAAAAGAAGGAAAAATTGATCTTGAAAAAATTATTAAAAAAAATGATTTAGTATTTTTTTATGAAGGATCAATCACTACTCCACCATGCACTGAAGGTATAAAATGGTATATTTATAAAACCCCAATTTATATTTCTAAGGAGCAAATGAATATAATTATTAAAAATACAATTTTTACTAAAACTAATGCGCGGGATGTACAAAAATTTAATCCTGAAAAATTTTAAAATTTAGCTTGAGAGAAATTTTTATTTACTTAAAAATTAGATTTTAAATTTTATTTTATTTTTATGTTAGTGCAAAATTCCAAGCAATTTACTTCTGAAAATAATCATGATAATCAGCTTAATTTAGTTGCGTTTGAACAATTATTAAAATCGCTTAATGATCAACAGCTTGAAGCGGTAAATAAAACCGAAGGACCTCTTTTAGTTTTAGCAGGGGCTGGGACTGGTAAAACCAAGGTTTTAACGTCGCGCATCATCAATATTATTAATTCCAATCTTGCTTATCCAAGTCAAATTTTAGCGGTAACCTTTACCAATAAGGCAGCAAGTGAAATGAAAAAAAGAATTGCTGAAATTATCGGCGATCAAGTTAATAATATTTGGGTTGGAACTTTTCATGCAATTTGTGCAAAAATTTTGCGTCGCCATCCAGAATTGGTAGGATTGCGTAGCGATTTTACAATTATTGATGATGATGATCAAAATCGATTGCTAAAGCAAATTCTTAATGATTTTAACATTGATACTAAACAATTCGCTCCAAAAGTTTATCTCAATAAAATTTCGCGTTTAAAAGATTCTTTAAAAACCCCTGCGCTTAATGATGATTTAGGATTGCCAAAATTAAAAGATGTTTTTGAAACTTATCAATCGCGTTTGCGCTCCATGAATTCAGCCGATTTCGGTGATTTAATTGCGCTTAATTTAGAAATATTTAATCGTGATTCTGAAGTGTTATCCTATTATCAAAATAAATTTCGTTATGTTTTAATTGATGAATATCAAGATACTAATAATGCCCAATATCAATGGTTACTTCGCTTGTCAGCTTTAAATTGCAATATTTGTTGCGTTGGCGATGATGACCAATCAATCTATAGTTGGCGAGGTGCAGATATTGCCAATATTTTGCGTTTCGAAAAAGATTTTGCTGATGCTAAAGTTATTCGTTTGGAACAAAATTACCGCTCAACTTCACGAATTTTAAATAGCGCTGATGCATTAATTTCAAATAACAAAGAGCGTCACGGCAAAACCTTATGGACTGATTTAGGGAAGGGTGAAAAAATCCAAGTTTTTGCTTATAATGATGATCGACTTGAAGCATTAATTACCTCAAATAAAATCAAAGACGCAATTGCTAACAAGAAAATTAAAGCTAATGAAATTGCGGTATTGGTTCGCGCTGGTCATCAAACGCGAGCTTTTGAAGAAGCGTTTATTCAAAATAATTTGCCCTACAGAATCATCGGTGGAATGAAGTTCTATGAAAGAATGGAGGTTCGCGATTCTATTGCTTATCTTAGAGTTTGTGCAAATTTTAATGATGATTTGGCGATGTCGCGAATAGTCAATGTTCCCAAAAGAGGAGTTGGCGATAGCGCTGTTGCAAACTTTTACAAATATAGCAAAGAAAATAAAATTCCTCTTATCGCAGTTATTAAAAATTCAATTGCCAATAATGAATTAAAAGGAAAATCTCGTGAATCATTAACGCAATTAATTTCAATTTTTGAAAAATTTAATCAACAAATTACCGGTGAAAATTTAGCTAATGAAACTTTAGGAAATTTGGCAAAAAAATTATTAAAAGAAGTTGGTTATTTGCAAATGTGGGAAAGTGAAAATACTTTAGAAGCGCAAGGTCGAATTGCTAATATTGAAGAATTTATTAATAGCCTTAATGATTTTTCAAACATTACAGAGTTTTTGGAATATGTTTCGCTAGTCGAAGCGCGTGACGATAAAAATTTGCAAGAAGCAGTAAGCGTTATGACTGTTCACGGTTCCAAGGGTTTAGAATTCGATATGGTTTTTTTACCTGGACTTGAAGATGGAATTTTTCCGAGCAATAAATCAATTGATGAAAGAAAAGGCGTAGAGGAAGAAAGAAGATTGATGTATGTTGCAATTACCCGTGCCAAGAAACATTTAATCATGTCATTTGCAAAAAGTCGTTATATTTTTGGCGATGTTGTTAACTCAATGCCATCAAGGTTTATCAAGGAATTACCTGAAAGTGAAATTGAATTTGAAGAAGTAAATTTTGCCAATAATCAGTGGCAAAAAAATAATCAGGATTTTTTCAATGATGATTTTGAAGATCAGAATTATGCAAATAAAAAATATCCGGTAAAAAATAATTTCAAAAGTAGTAATCATTTTGCGGTTGCAAATAATTTTCAAAAAAAATCAACCTCAAATTTTATCGTTCAAAATGAGGATAAATCAATGATCAATAAAAGAGTTTTTCATCAAAAATTTGGTTATGGAAAAGTATTAAATGTTGATGGAAAAAAACTTGAAATTGCCTTTGAAAAAGCTGGAACAAAAATCGTTATGCAAGATTTTGTTAAGGAAACTGGTTAGAAATTACTTGGTTAAAAATTATCGATTTTTTTACCTATTACTTGAGCGCTTAAACTACGATTTACCTTTTCAAGAATCATTGGCTCGACAGTTGATATTAGATCTTCCTTAGCTTGCTGAATAGCTTTTTTATCGTCTTTTTTGTTAATTAGATTTTCAATTATTAAAATTTTTGAATTTATTTGTCGACGCAAGTTTGGCGATATTTTTAATTCTTTATTTTTTAAGTCTTTTTTAATAATTTGTAAATCATGATTTATATCAACAATTTCTTGAGTAAGTAAACGACGCTTGATATCTTCTTGTGAATTTTTTAGGGAATTGATGAGCATGTCTTTAATTTGTTCATCGCTTAAAGAAAAGCTTGGCTTGACAACAATTTTTGCCCGAGATTTTGTAAATTTTTCTTCAGCACTTACGGTAAGAAGTCCATCAGCATCTAAGCTAAAAGTTATAGCAACACGAGCCAAACCTGCAATCATTGCTGGAATATTTTTAATTTCAAATTCCGCAAGCGAT
>Ga0049082_10000392_pt1 | contig 12149 bp, 10 predicted proteins | sample GreLakmeHU45MSRF_FD_66718 | JGI IMG/M metagenome (GOLD analysis project Ga0049082, IMG submission 66718) | Freshwater lentic microbial communities from great Laurentian Lakes, MI, USA - Great Lakes metaG HU45MSRF | ecosystem: Environmental > Aquatic > Freshwater > Lake | place: Great Lakes... | reverse complement strand
CGGCCAGCCTCCAGCCGTGGAAGGTTCCAACCCCTTGTTCCTTGAGGGTTGGTTGGGGTCTCTTACGGAGGCGAATTCATGCTCCAAGGGGGGGCGGTCAATGCTCGGTCACATCAGCCCGGCAAAGGCCTTCTCACGCCTTGGTGATGTCGATTCTAACCCTGTGGTCGGGTGATCACAGTGGCCACCGGTCGGGAGGTGGTCTTGAGAGGTGTGGGCTCGGGTTGGTATTCCAGAAGGTCCGCAGGTTGGCACTGCAAGACTCTACAGATGGCCTCGAGAGTGCTGAAACGAATGGCCTTGGCTCGGCCGGATTTGAGCACCGACAGATTCTGTGTCATCCAAAAGCCCACATCGCGTGCCGATGACCCTGCACACGCCGGACTGCCTGAGCGGCCCCGATCGCCTTTCTATGCCCAGTTCCTGAAAACTATGACCAACCTCGTTGGTAACTGCCTGCTACTAATCCGCGTGCTAATCCGCGTGCTGGAACGATCCCGCGACGCCACCCAGAGCCGCTCGCTAAGCGGCCATCGCGGTTAGGCCAGCGGCCCAAGTTGGGGAATTTTCCAAGGCTCTCATTCGCATCGGAGCTTCCCCGCCTCTGCTGATCGATAGGATTGCCGTTGGTGAGCAAACCGGCAAAACCAATAGGTCTCGCCGCCGCGCCGTTCCGCGCTATGACAAGGAATTCGGGGATAAGGTCAGGTTGCGCATTTCAGCATCAACGGGGCTACCGTTTTCCGTTTCACACGAATTTTTATTGGTCTTGCACGGTGATGCCGAGGGTATCGGTGCTGCGGACGGCTTTGAGCCTGCTGCGGGCGGTGAGTTTTTCGACTAACGGCTCGCAGATCCCATTACCCAACCCGACAGACGGACTCGCTCGACCAGGGCCATGTGAGGAACGGTAAGTGCGGCTAGTCCGACAAAGACCAACTGAATGATCGCCCCGTTGATGGGCGTGCCAGCGAGGAAGTGCCAGGCCGTAGCCGATGCCACTAGAACGCCGAGCATGGGTAACAGCGCAGCCCCGAGGATGAGCTGTGGAGAGGAGCGGCCCGAGTAGTTGATCGCCCGCAGAATGTGGCGGGCGCTATGCATGGCGCAGAAAAATACGGTGAAAGAAATCAGCGGAGGGGCGAGCACTGCCAACACCGCGACCGCACCCATTTCCAAGGCCGTGAGCCAATCTTTTGGCAGACGCTGGATCGCGGCCAGCGCGAGGCCAATCAACCAAGGCCAAGCGAGCAGACTTAAAAACGAAGTGACAAGCGTCGCGGCATCGATGCCGACGAGCAGCGCGAAAAGCCGCGTAACCTCCCCGGCGTGGAGAACGGTTGGTAAAACGATGATCGCGCCTCCATAGAGCGCACGCTCTAACCATGGCGTGCCGGCGGCGGGGTCGCCGGAAAAATGCAGCATCGAGATAAGCAAAAAGCCGATGAGAAAACCGGAAGGCGCGAGCATAAAAAATCCCACGACCGATGCGCCAAGAAGAACGTATAACACCGCAAACCGCAGCCAACCGCCGGGCGTCTGAATTCCGTAAAGCTGCCGTGCGAAAATCGTGTCGAGCGCGCCGTGGGGAACACCGAGCAAGACGATGAGCGTCGCGACGACAATCAATTCGACCTGCGGATCGAAACGCGCGGCGGTAACCGCTACGACAGCCAGCACGATTGCCCCGACACTGAAGGCTAGGCCTTGGATTCGCTGCGCATTCATCTGTTCGGTTCTCCTTCCCGCAAGCTTGGTCGAGGCCACAGCACTCCGGGAATTTCCCGCAGAAACAGCCAAGGCGGCAGCGCCAAAATGATGGCGGCGTAATCGGCCATCACCGCATGATCGCTCATAAAACGAATGATCCGCCGCGAGTCTTGGAGTGCGAATAGAGCCAGGAATAGCTCGGGAGCTCGTTCCGGGTGGGCGCGCAGGACGCGGAGAAAGAGCGCATCCATCGCGCGGGTGATCCAGGGGTCGGGCGGATGCGCCAGCGGCGGTTGGCCGGCAATTAACTCGGCGGCACATGCGTTCGCCCAGCGTTGGATGCGTTGAAAGGCAAAGCCCGAGGCAGCTCGGGCACCCCCCGCCGCTACGCCGACCCGGACGTGGGAAACATCCGAACTAAGATCAAAGGCGGCCTGCCCCATTGGCAGCACCCCATGCTCAGAGCGTAGTACTGCATGACTCGATCCACCGACCTGTCGCCGGATGAAGACGGCGAGTTCCTCCGCGATATCCTCTGGGCCTAGCGGGTCGGGCGCGAGAACCGTGACTTCCACCAGCGCACGGCGAGGCGAAAAAGGCAGCAGGTATAGAAAGGTGATATGACCCTTTTTGCTTGGCAAAAAATCCATCAGCCGAGCTACGCCGGGATCGAAGCGGTCCGTATCACACTCGATCTCATGGCCGCAAAAAGACTGCCACAATACAGCAGCGCCCCGCTCCGGTACGCGCTGGGGCCGCGTGTCGATGAGTCGCTTCGCCCAGCGAGAGCCGCAGCGTGTCTCGACCCGCCACAACCCGCCTTCCTTGCGTGGCTCGCCGAGGACTGGCTCATTCATCGCGAGGGTAACGCGAGCCGTTTCGGCCAGTGCCGCAGTAGCATGGGCGTAAAAATTCTCCGCCGGAATCATTGCGTAAGGGATGGTGTGGCAATCGACGCTGATCCGGCGTCCGCCGTGCGCGAGTGTGACCATCGGCCATCGATGCTGCACGAGTTCGCGCAACTGTACCGTGTCCTCATCCCAGAAACACCAGGTCCGATCATTGGAATAGTGAGATCGGCTCTCGAGGATGACGGTGTTTGGACAATTTTCCCCGTCAGCCGCTAGTCTCAGTGCGAGACTCAGTCCCGCGCAACCGCCGCCTAGGATGAGGACGTCGGACTCAGTTTTCATGGCTGGTTTCGATCCCGGGCAAACCGCGCAAGGCATCATGCAGGCTGGCATCATGCCGAGATGAAAATTTCCAAAATGCGCTCCGCAACGGCGCACTGAGCAGCGCTTGGGCGGTGAGCGCCGCTTTTTGGCGATCAGTCACCACGACGCGGCCGTTCCAGAATGCGTGGTCGGCGGTGCGCAGCCGCGTGCCGATCGCCCGATAGACGCGGGCAGCCACGAGGATGCCGCCACGCGCGCGGAGCGGCAGAAACGACAGCCCGCTTTCCCCGCTCGCGTAATACCGATCTGCCAAGCTCAGTAATGTCGCAATACATTCGCGGAGCCTCGGCCGTAGCACTTCTGAAGGAAAAACTAACTCACCCGGCGACAGCCTGCCGATCATGGATGCGGGCAAATAACGGCGGCCTGCTGCAGCATCTTCGGCGATGTCACGGGAGATATTGGTGAGCTGCATGGCGATGCCAAGATCGACTGCATGGGCATGAGCCACCGGTGAGCGAACATCAAACACTCCACACATCATCACGCCCACCGTCCCAGCCACGCGATAACAGTAGCGACACAGTTCTGCCTCATCTGCAACCCGCACTGAGTCAAGATCGGAGCGCAATCCCGCGACCAGCTCCAGTGCGATCTCGGGAGAAATTTGGCATTCAGTCATCAAGCGGATTCCATCGCGAATCACAGGATCGGCGGATACGCCTGTGACGATCGAAGTGCTGGCCGCATCTAGTTTTTCCCGCGCGTCTGCCGCGGACGTGCTTTCGTCGGCGAGATCATCGAGGTGGCGGCAGAATCCGTAGAGGCGAGTCGCTCTCGCGGCATGGGTTTTTCCGAGAAGCCGTCGCGCCCAGTGGAAGCTGCGACCTTTCGCGGCGAGTGCCGCATCGGCAGCGGCGAGAGCTTCGGGCGCATTGATTGCCAGATTCATTTCTTCATCGCAGCGGGGATAAGTGCGTCGACGACTTTCGCCGAGCACAGCACGCCGGGCATTCCAGCTCCCGGATGGGTTCCCGCTCCCGTAAGATAGAGATTTTTGATACCCTCAGCCCGATTGTGAAAGCGGAACCACGCTGACTGCCGGAACAAGGGTGCCACTGAAAATCCCGCGCCGTGGACACTCAGGTAATCGTTACGAAAGTCTTCCGGCGTCTTGTAAAAATCGGCGGTGATACTCTCGGCGAGACCTGGCAAAATCGTGCGATCTAGCGCGGCGACGATGCGATCACGCAGTCGCGGACCCTCGATTTCCCAATCAATCCGCGCCTGCAAATTCGGCACCGGACAGAGGACGTAAAAGCTGTCGCAACCCGGCGGAGCAAAGCTCGGATCGGTGGCAGTGGGACGATGCAAATAGAGGGAAAAATCGTCCGCCAAGACTTGGCGATGAAAGATGTCTTCCAGAAGTTCGCGGTAGCGCGGACCCATCCAGATGGTGTGGTGCGCCACATCGGGATAGGTCCGCGTTGTTCCAAAGTAGAGGACAAACAGCCCCATGGAATAATGCGCTGCAGCAAGCTTCAGGCGAGTCGAGGCGGCCTGGGCGGACGGCTGGATCATGTGCCGATAGAGATGCGCCGCATCAGCATTGGAAACGATGACATCTGCGGTCCGCACGCTGCCGTTGGCCAGCGTGACACCCTTCGCGACGCCGCCTTGCACATCGATTTTCTCAATGGTCGTGCCCAGCTCGATTTCGATGCCGTGCCGCTCCATCAGATTGCCGAGCGCCCGAGTGATCGCGCCGGTACCACCCATCGCAAAGTGCACGCCATACCTCCGTTCGAGATAGTGGATTAAGGAGTAGATGCTGGTCGTGTCGAAGGGATTGCCTCCGACAAGGAGTGGTTGGATCGAGAATGCTTGCTGTAGCTTTGGATTGGAGAGATGCCGCGACACCATACCCCATACGGTTTCATAATTGCGCAGTCCTATTAGCTTTGGGATTTGGCGCACCATCGTCATGAAGCGATGAAATGGCTGAGCGGAAAGTTCCGTGAAGCCGACCTCGAAGATGCGCTTGGATTGCGCCAGCAGAGCAAGGTAGCCAGCGCAATCCTGCGGGTCGATCCGGGCTATCTCAGCAAGCGTTTCCTCCAGCGTGCCGCCGTAGTCAAAGTGGCTGCCATCATCATAGTGAAAGCGATACCACGGCTTGAGCGGAACAAGCTTCACATGATCTGAGAACCGCTCGCCAAAAAGCTCAAACAACTCCTCTAATAAAAATGGCGCGGTGATGACGGTCGGGCCAGCGTCATGACGGAAACCGTCGCGTTCAAACACTTGGGCACGGCCACCCAGATTTGTGCAGCGATCCATCAGCGTGACTTCATAGCCCTTTGCGCGGAGACGAAGTGCCGCTGCGATTCCCCCGAAACCTGCTCCAATGACGATTGCCTGCATCAGAATAGTTTCCTGAAGCCTAAAGCCGTTGGGACAGTGCCAAGGCTAGAAATCGAAGAAATGAGCCCGCTCCGTTCGGCAGGCGATCCGCCAACGCGACAGCTGTGCGCAGGTGCCGCAGACCGATCTCGCGAACCATCGCCTCGGCATTCAGTCCGTGGCCCGCAGCCCTCAAAACCAAAAGCGCATTGACCGCACGCGGCTCGTCATCGCCGGCGGCATCACTTTCAACATCGTCCATGTCGTCCACGATCTGATAGCCGATGCCAAAAGCTTCCGCCGCGCGCCTCGCCTCGCCCATCCACTCCTTTTTGCCAGCCGCTGCTAAGGCCAGTTCCAGTGGCAGGCTGAGCAAAGCGCCAGATTTCCCAACGGCAATTTTCTCATACACCGCCATGTCAGTGACCCGTTGCCCCTTTGCAGAAAACTCGGCGCATTGCCCGCGGACCACCAACGCAGTGCGCGCATGGACAAGTGCGATCAAATCCGGGAGTAGCCGGCTATCACTTATCGCTGCAAGCGCGCCGTAAGCGGCGGACAGGAGCAGGTCGCCTGTACAAATTGCCACTTCGTCACCGTAGGCCGCCCACACCGTCTGATTGCCTCGCCGGATGTTTTCGCGGTCTTGCAAGTCGTCATGCACAAGCGATGCGTTATGCAAAAGTTCGGCAGTTGCAGCGAGTGCGATGGAGTCTTGCGGTGCGAGGTCGAGCGCTACGCCTGCCCCAAGCGCAAGGCGGGCTCGCACCCGTTGACCACCAGCGGCCAAATGACTGACGCCGGCCCGGGCGGAATTTGATAACACACCTCCCTCAGATGGCTCGCCGCGAGTCACCAATCGGCGCATCACCTTTTCCACCTCACCGAGCAAATCATCCGTCACTGCCGAGGGTAAATCGGTAGTTGTGAGAGGACACGTGTTCATGGATGAAAAGTGGCTTACCACTCAATGCCATGTGCTGGCAGAAACTGATGCTTGTTTCATGACGGCTAGGGAGTTGGAGCAACCAGCATCCAACTCCCGTCTCTGGGAACTCGATCAAGCTTTGGCAGAACTCAGAGCTTTGTCGCTTTCGCTCGTCGCAGCGATCCAAATGATCACTCCAAAGGCGATCTTGTTCACAACGTCCGCGAAGTTATAAACCACATTCAAGAGCACCATGCTTTTTTCTGGGCTCGCACCAGTGAGATAGCCGAGGAAGTATCCAATCGGATAAATTGCCCAACCAATCACGACGATCCAACGCATGACTTTGAAAGCAGACTGTACCGCTGGAGGTGCCGATTTCGCATTGATCTTGCCGGCCTCGCCAAGAAAGATTTCCCGTAAAATAAATGCCCAGCCGGCCATTCCGATAATAAAGGCGGGCCAAGTGTTCATGTATCCGGCTTCGCCGAGATATCCACCGACGAGCATCACGATTGTTCCGATCATCAATCGCCAAAACACACCACCAGGGACTTTAGTGATCGCCGAAAGAATCAGATAAAATTCGACCATTAGAAGAGGAACCGTGATCAACCAGTCAATGTAGCGGAAAACGGTAGGCGTGTTTCCCGTGGCTATCCACACATCGCGCATGTAAAAGTAGTGCGTGGCGGCTACCATCGTTACCAAGCCGGACACCGTGAGGGAAGTTTTCCATTTTGGGGTAACTCGTTGCGTCTCCAAAAAGAAGAATGCAGTCGCTGCGAGGAGGGCCATCGAAATAATCCAAAATGAAATACCGACAATATCATCAGCTTTAAGATCGCCACCACCTCTAGGGCTGGCGGCAAATGCGTTGCTAGTGGATAGCAAGCCAAGCAAGCCAAGCCCAGACACTTTGGAGATAATGGATTGTGGAGTTAGGTTCATATGTTGATGTTTGTATTGATTGTATTGAGTTGGATTATTGTGATATAACGGCACTGAGGATGTGATTTTGATTCGACGTCGTCTTGAAGAACCTACCCTACGCATTCTAGCAAGCTAGGAGTTGGAAAAGGGGTTGTTAATGGTAGGAATTTGCTTTTTTGACGCGGAGGGTAAGCTTCAACCCGAGGACCAGATTTAGACACCCGATGATTGTACACTAAGCCGGTAGCTCCGGCGTTTCTCGCGCGTGTGGTAGCTCTCATGGATTCACAACCTTCGTGCCGAAGCGCTGAACCGCAACCCTGAACCTGTCTTTGAAAGGCTTAGCAAAGTTTAAACTGGAAGGAATTTGCTTTTTTGACGCGGAGGGTACGGGTTGGTTGGGGTCTCTTGCGGAGGCGACTTCATGCCCCGGAGGGCCGGTCAGTGCTCGGTCACATCAACCCGGCAAAGGGCTTGTCACGCCTTGGTAATGTCGATTCTAACCCTGCGGTCGGGTGACCGCAGTGGCCATCGGTCGGGAGGTGGTCTCGAGGGGTACGAGCTCGGGTTGGTATTCCAGAAGGTCCGCAGGTTGGCGCTGCAAGACTCGACAGATGGCTTCGAGAGTGCTGAAACGAATGACCTTGGCTCGGCCCGGATTTGAGCACCGACAAATTCTGTGTCATCCAAAAGCCCACATCGCGTGCCGATGACTCTGCAGCAGCGGGTGGCCGTCGTAGGTTGGCTCTTGTTGGCCATAGGGTTTGCCTCCCGCATCTGTGAGGCGAAGGATCCCAGCCACGAATCCATCGCTGCCTGCCTCGGGTTTTCGGCCGGATCGTTGACCATGGCCTTCCTCATTCGGCGGGCGCGGATTCCGCGTGGCCTGGCCATCGGACTGTCGCTGGGCTTGACCGGGGCTGCGGTGGTCGGGCTGCTCCAGGCAGCCTGGCATCCGTGGATATAGAGCAGCCTGGCCCTGACTCCGGCCCGACTTGGAGATAATGGCGCGGTTGCCGTGTTTGGCCACCGGAACGCCCGCCGCCGCCGCGCACACCAGCGCCACGGTGGTGAAGATATTGAAGGTGTTGAGCCGGTCGCCGCCCGTGCCGCAGACATCCAGAATTTCCCGCGATTGCCGGAACGACTCGCTCAGGGGCACCGCCACCGAGCGGTTGCGCAGCTCACTGGCCAAGGCAGCCACCTCGGCCGGAGTTTCGCCGCGGATGGCCCAGGCGATGAGAAAATCGGCCCGATCGCCCACGGGTTGAGCGGTGTCTCCCAGAGCGTCGACAAGTCCGGACATCCCTTCCGGGCCCAGTTCCTGGCCGGCGGCCACCGTGCGGGCAAGTTCGCTGAACATGGGGACAGGCTAATGGGCCCGCCTGCGTCCGGCCAGCCTGCAACCGGAGCCTGCAACGGCGGGGGAAGCGGGGGGCGGTTTTACAATACCCATGAGCCGACCCGATCACGGCGGTACCCCGAAGCTCAGAAGCGCATCCACCTCAGCTGCGTTGTGTTTCGGTCTGTTGTGGGAGGGATGCCGTGTCGAAGGGGTGCCGGACATTCGAATTGGAAAATCCAGTCCCCAGCTCCGGTTCACGGTCGGCGCTGGAATCCCTCTGGGAACCGCCTCCAGGCCCGTGGGTTAGATAGCTTTTTCGATGTGGACGTTAATCAAACGATTACGTTGGTGCTTGACGAAGTGATTCATAGGATGAGAGTTAATTAATGATCTATCCGTTCCATCCCCGATCGGCGGTCGTATCATTCAACCGGAGGATTCTAATCAGCGCAGTGGTGATGCTCTTGGGAGGTATGATGTCATGGGCTCAATCGCTCCAATTGAGAGTGGAGCGCCCACCGGAGGGCACGGCGATTGATGTTCGGTTGAAGGGAACGATCCAGTCGTCCAAGCCGATGGAATTGCGGTTGCAGCGTTCCAGCGATCTCTCGACTTGGAGCCCGCATGGCCAAAAATTGCGACTGCCCGTCGGGGTGACTTCGGTCGATACCACTCTTGCGCAGGATCCGTCGGGTCAGGGTTTTTTCCGCATCTCGGCGCGCGAATCCTCGTTCACCTCGAGCGAGGGATCCGAGGTCCTGGGCTATCAGTCGAGTTTCGATGACGAACTGGAGGCGCTCGGGCTGTTTTCCGTCGCCGACTTCAGCGCCCGTTTTGGTTCCCAGCCCGCCTATCTGCCGGGCATCTCATGGGATCCGACCAATTCCCTCTACTGGGATGCTTTCCAGAAGGATATCGTGAAGCTTGGAAGCTCCCAAACCGGCTCGGTGGGCTGGGAACCTCAACCCGATCCTCCGCGAGGACTACTACCGGCCTTCAAGCTCTCCGATGCCGAATTGGCCACCTTTCGCACGAATGGCTTTGTGGTCAGCGAGCGGCTCTCCGACAAGAGTTTTGGCGACATCTACTACAACATCTTTGTGCGGGACCTCCCGGTGTTCATCACCACCGATTCCATCCTCCAAGCCTGGCAGAGGTCCTTCTCCGGGGTCCTCGAGGTGATCGAGGAGGGGATGTTGGCGCCCACTTTGGAAAGTTTGCTGGGGGAGTTGACTGGACAGTGCGGTTCGGCTCGAAGGGATTACGCATCAGGCCCGCTCGCCCAGAGTTTCGAGGATGCCGAATTCTATCTTTCTGTGGCCAGGGTCCTTGCCGTCGGGGAACCCTGGGGCATCGATCGTCCCGGATGGTTCTACCCCATCGAGCCTGCCGTGGAACAACAGTTGAAGCAGCGGGTCAAGATAGCCCTCGGACTGATCGCGGCAGGCAAGCCGGTGTCCTACAACTTCTTCGACGGCAGGCAGGACAGCGAGTGGGTCGACTTCTCGCAGTTCGTGCCCCGTGGCCATTACACCAAGACCCCCGCACTTCAGCGTTACTTCCAGACGATGATGTGGCTGGGGCGGGTTGATCTGCGCGTTGCTGGGGACACCAACTGGGCGTCCACTCGTCAACTGGGCACCGCCATCGTCCTCAATGATTTGCTCAACCGGTCAGGCCAACGGGACCAATGGCAGAAGTTTGACCGATACCTCACGACCTTCATCGGTCCATCCGACTCAATGGACTTCACGCAGCTCGACGGGTTGTTGAGAGAGGCGGGTCTAGTGAATCCCAAGTCGATTACCTCCATGGCCCAATTGGAATCGTTCCAGAGCCGGATCGAGGGAGGAACGCTGGGCGCTCAACTCATCGCGAGCCACGGATTCGTGGCTGGAGCGGGTGACGATCAAATTAAATTGCCCCGCTCCTTCACCTTCCTGGGCCAGCGTTTCACGGTGGATAGTTGGGCGTTCAACCAAGTGGTCATGGATCGGATCCTGAAGCCGGGTGAGCCGGCATCGAATCCACCGAAACTCGTCCGTAGACGCCTTCCGTACTCACTAGATGTGGCCTTCGCTGTTCTCGGAAACAACCAGATTGTGCCTGAGTTGGCCGCCAACATGACCCGGACGGATGGGGTGCCCTTCCGCGATGGATTCCCTTACCAACGCAACCTGGCGGCGGTGAGGCTCGCCCTGGATGCCCGCCCTGCGAATTCCTGGAATGGGACCCTGTATGATCATTGGTTGTCGGCGTTGAGATCGCTTTCGACCCCGACTGTGGGTCCGGAATACCCCGAGGCCATGCGCACGCGCGCTTGGGCTATGAAGACGGTCAACACTCAGTTGGCCTCGTGGACCCAGTTGCGTCACGCCACGATTCTGGGGGTCAAGCAGAGCGGGACCTTCCCTCTGATGTGCAGCTATCCGGAGGGCTTTGTCGAACCGCGGCCGGCCTTTTTCCAGGCCCTCCAAGCGATGGCTTCCCAGACTGCGACCACTCTTCAAGCACTGGGTCTGGACAGGACCGACGGGCTTCGACTGGAAAGTAAGCCGGATTACGTGCTTCCGAACGCCGCGACCTTCTTTCAGGGGTTTGCCAAAACCTGCGGCACCCTCGGTGCGATCGCCCAGAGGGAACTCGATCGAGAACCCCTGCTTCCGACGCAGGCGGCATTCCTCGAGAACACCATCGAGAGAATGAGGGATTACGCGGGCGTGCGGAGTTACACGGGGTGGTATCCGAAGCTGTTCTTCCTCGGGGACAACGGGAAGATCAACAATGCCAGTGCGCCCGACTTCCACGACTGCATCCGCCCCGACTTCATCGTGACGGATGTGCACACCGATGGGCCGTCCGCTCCCGACGGGGATCCGGGCGCGGTGCTTCACGAGGGGGTCGGGCGGGTGAATTTGATGATGATCGCGGTGGACAACGGGCCCGACCGCATGGTCTTCGCCGGGCCGGTCTTCTCGCATTACGAATTCACCGCCCCCGATGGGACACGCCTCACCGACGAGGCTTGGAAGCAGTCGGTGGATGCCGGCACCACGCCCGCACCGCCGCCCTGGACCCGGTCGTACCTCATCCGGAAACCTTGAGCCACTCTGCGAGGGCTTTTTCCAGAAGGGGGACGGGCTCTCCCACCGCCTGAGTCACCCTCGGCAAATCGGGGTGGCACGATCTTCCAAAAGCTTCAGTGCAGGAGTGACTGCTCTGATCCTCCAAAAATGCCCGTTGACCGTAGGCAAATCTCACGCATCATCGGATCCTGATTCGTTAATACGTTCAATTCTGACAGCCAACTACCGTCTTCAACGTTCATGAGCAACCGCTTCATCTTCTCGTCCGAGTCCGTCGGCGAGGGTCATCCCGACAAGGTCGCCGACACGATCTCCGACGCCGTTTTGGACGCCTGCCTCGCGCAGGACAAGTTCAGCCGCGTCGCCTGCGAAACCTACGTGAAGTCCAACATCGCCGTGGTCGGCGGTGAGATCACCACCAAGGCCAAGCTCGACTACGTGCAGTTGACCCGCCAGGCCATCCGCGAAATCGGCTATGTGAACGACGACGACGTGTTCCACGCCGACAAGGTGATGGTGAATGTGTATGTCACCCAGCAGTCGCCCGACATCGCTCAGGGCGTCGACGC
>Ga0049082_10000390_pt1 | contig 12190 bp, 12 predicted proteins | sample GreLakmeHU45MSRF_FD_66718 | JGI IMG/M metagenome (GOLD analysis project Ga0049082, IMG submission 66718) | Freshwater lentic microbial communities from great Laurentian Lakes, MI, USA - Great Lakes metaG HU45MSRF | ecosystem: Environmental > Aquatic > Freshwater > Lake | place: Great Lakes... | reverse complement strand
TCTTTCATTTCTCAATTTTCAGGATGTGACGAGGCTCACAAATTGCGAGGGCGAATAATCGCCCTCGCTGGTTTGCACGGAACCGTTTCCTCCGAGACCTTCAGATTCGGAATAGGTGAATCAACATGACTTTCAGAAAGTTCTTGGAGCAGAAGGAGATCAGCAAGCCGTGGGTCGCAAGGAAAGACGAAGTGATGAAGCTCTGGAATTCGGTCAAGGCTGACGCCCCCCTTCAGGTCCAGCCTGTTTCTGCCCATCATATTGGAAAGAGATTTGACCAAGACGGAGTTAGGATAACTGGAAGTTCGCAGTTCATAAACTCCGTGCTGGGCAGGCTCAAGTCATTCCTTTTTTATTCTGATCATCCCTCGTTGGATCTGGACGTGAAGTACAGATCAGTTCAGAGGAGCCTTTCCGACAAGCCTTCTTTTGCCTGCTACATAAATGTCATGCAGAAGAAATAAATCTGCAATAGGCAAATGAAAGTAGGGTCGTTCTCGCCGCAAGAAAGAATGGACAAAATGACTGTCTACTGGAAATAAACGAAATGCTTTCCTCACCCCGTTTGCGTAAATATAGTTGCAAGGATGCGCAAACAGGGCAAGGATGCCCGTCTTTTTTTGGTCAACAATTATGGCAGCTTCATCGGTTACCGGGGTTGGTCCCGGAGATTCAAACGGACTTTACAAGCCCCAGAATAGTTGGGGGTGCGTCTGCGATGTCCCGCCGGCACAGACCTCATCCTCGTCCGTTTCGAGGATGGGCGGATGCTTCAGAAGGCATTCGTCTTGTTCTTGCACCTTGAGACACTCTTCGCCCTCGGTTTCTGTCCAATCCAAATCCTGCACCTGAAAGGCAAGTTTGTGGATATATTTTCGGCAACGAAGCGGTCTGAAGTCATGTCCAGGATACGCTCCAGGGGCAATAAGACCACGGAGGTTCCCATGCTTATGGCGATGCGCCTAGCGGGCGTCAAAGGATGGAGGAGGCATGTGTCATTGCGGATTGGATCCCGTTCTGTGCGTCCCGACTTTGTCTTTTCAAGGCACAAAATCGCCGTGTTTGTGGACGGTTGCTTCTGGCACTCCTGTCCGGAACATGGCACAAGGCCCCAGTCAAACCAGAATTTCTGGGATCAAAAGCTCGAATCGAATGTCGCGAGGGACATAAGGGCGAACAAGGCTCTCAAGGCGGACGGGTGGGTTGTTTTTCGCTTCTGGGAGCATTCCGTCAAGAAGGACTCGGCCAAATGCGCAAGGAAAATAGCGAGGGAATTGATGAAAAAATCTTTACATTCCTGCTTCCGGGCATAGAATGAAGTCATGAGAACTTTTTTTGTTTTTGTTTTTTTGCTTCCCGAACTCTGTTTCGGCTCCGACCTCTACTCTGAGGTCAAGCGGGCGTTAAATTCAATAAGGTCTGACAACGGACTTTCCGTGCTTGAAAACAACCGAATGCTTGCTTCCGCGGCACAGTCGCAGTCTGACTGGATGTCCTCCGTGGGAAGGATGGATCACATGAGGGGGGAGCCGGCAAAGTCCTTCGACGAATTCAAGGTGTGCAACCATCACCCGGTCAACAGGGCCATAAACTTCGGCTACTACAGATTTGATGATCTTTTTGACACCTACACGGACGCCAAGGGCGTATCGGTCAAGGCTAGGCCGGAAGCCGAACTTGTTGACGAGATAGTGGCCTGGGGCAAGGCTGGAAAAGACGCCTACAGAACAGATATAATTGTTTCAGGATGGATGCGAAGCCCCGGCCACAGGAAGGCAATCTTGAACCCCGTTTTCAGGGATATGGGCATCGGAATAACCTCTCCTGTCTACGGGGAGGTGTATTGGTGTGTGGTTTTTGGAAAGCGTTGAATTTCATCAAAAGAAAAGGTACCCCAAAGTGTCCAGTTTTCATGTTGACAGCAGAATCAATCTCAAGCTAGATTACGAACTCGCGATCAGGATCGGAGAAGTCATTCTCCGCGCAGGAACCGAAGACAAGCAGATGCTTGCGCTTGGACACAAGCTAGCGAACATGGATGAAGAAAATCAAGAGTCTGTTACGAAATGGCAGGGAGCACTACGGAACGAAAAGTTTTCTGGTTGGGCAAAATCTGAAGAAGTCCCTTTGAAGGAAAAATATGGCGTTTCTGTAAAGAAAATCACGCAAGAGGTCGCTGCCGTTTCTGTAGAGAAAATCATGCAAGAGGTTGCTGCCCCAGCCGTTCAAGATAAAATCCGCGCAAGAAAGATCAGATGGGGAATAGAATGAGGCCTTGCCGAACTAAACTAATACCCAGGCTAGACACACAAAAGGAAATAATATGAGCGCAAATATAGAACCACCAAAGTACGGCAGCCTTGGAATGCTTGCTGTGGCTATTTTTATTCTGGCGGTTTTGATGACGATCGTACGAACGGCTGTAGAGCCAACCGGGGCTACAACGACGTACCAGCCTGATCCAACAAGTTTTAACCATCGATACGCCACAGAGCGGTTTCGGCAGGAAGGCTACAGCCACGATGACTCAGTCCAGGCGGCTGATGCTGTGGTCAAGTTTCATGAAGCCCAAAAACGCAGAAACAGAGCCGAGCGCAAATAACCAATTGACGGGTTCAGCCCATAAAGGGATGTGGACTTGAACGCCCTTTTTTTGTAGAATCCGGCGATGTTGCCGGAACTCAACCGCCTTCTTGAAGAGGGCTACATATCCAAGAGAAGTCACCCGAGTGAGGATCTCTACATCCTCAACTACACCCCAAAGACCCAGTATGGGGGGATGTGGAACGAGACCACCTCCGCTTGCCGTGGTCTGATCGTGGACGGTTCAGGCGAGATCAGAGCTAGGTGCTTTCCCAAGTTCTTCAACTATGACGAGTGCAGGGATAAGGTTCATGAAAGGCTCGGGGCGGGCGTGGGGTTCTCCATATCGGAGAAGATGGACGGCTCACTCGGCATTCTATACTGGGTCGGGGGACATCCCTTCGTCGCCACGAGGGGCAGTTTCGAAAGCGATCAGGCCGCCAGAGCCAATGTCATGCTTTCCAAGTACGACACCTCGTCGCTGGACATGAATCTCACCTACTTGTTTGAAATCATATATCCCGAAAACAGGATATGTGTGGACTACAAGGGTCGCGAAGACCTTGTTTTTCTTTCCGCCTATGAAACGGCATCCGGGAGGGAAGTCAGTCCGACTCATCCCTTCCCCGCCGCCACAAGACACGATATAGGCTCCGATTTCGGGGCGATAAAAGCGCTCAACCTGGAAAACCAGGAGGGATTTGTAGTCTGTTTTGACGACGGCTACAGGTTCAAGATCAAGTTTGAGGACTATGTCCGTCTCCACAGCGTTATATTCTCCGTTTCGACCCGATCCATATGGAACTCGTTGAGGCACGGCGACAAACTTGATCTGAACGATCTGCCGGATGAGATATACGGCTGGATAAAGGAAGTCAAAAAGGAGCTCACGGACGCCTATTGCGCCATGGAAATGGACGCCATCCACATATTCAATGAAATCAAGACGTCTTCCAGGAAGAAATTCGCCTCGAGAGCGCTAAATTACAGTTGTTCCGGCATCCTCTTCCGGATGTTGGATGGCAGACCCCACGAGGATTTGATATGGAAGGCCATAGAGCCGGAATACAGGACACCAAGGCATGAGGAAGTTTAGGAAAAAGCTGAAGCCCGAATTGGCGGACATAATCTGCGACATATGCGGGGATAGCTGCCTTTCAAAATGCTCCATGGAGGATCCTGCCATGGCTGAGTGGGCCCTTCTGGAGGCTTCCTGGGGATATTGCAGCGGCAAGGACGGAGAGCAGTACGAATGCGAGATGTGCGAAAGATGCTTCAATAAGGTCAGAGCCTTCATAAATTCGATGAAATGACGCCAGCACGGAATTTTATTCAGTCAGCTATAATATTTCATGATTACATTAGAAAAAAAGCCATGGCTGTTCAGAGTTCTATCGCCCATAAGCCCCGTACAGCCCCCCGCAGTTCCGCCCGTCCCGCAGCCACCTCCGCAGACGCTTGAGGACTTCCCGAACGGCCCTGGAACCATCCTTTCCAAGATGCTCAGCAAGATCGGCATAAATTCCACCCCGAACTGCTCCTGTCGTCGCCGGGCCATGGAGATGAACAACAGGGGACCCGAATGGTGCGCCGAGAACATCGACACCATAGTCGACTGGCTCAGGGAGGAATCGGAGAAGAGGAAATTGCCGTTTGTTAACTTCGCCGGCAAGCTCCTCATACAGAGGTCCATCAAGGTATCCAGAAAGAATATGAAGGCCTTGGAGGCGCAGAAGGCGAAGGGCTAAACCATCTTCTTGGCCGACCACTTCTTGATCCTCTCCAGAGCCTCCTTCTTGGCTGCGTGGTACCACTCCTGGACCAGCGGAAAGTACCCGGGGCTGTACATCTTTGCCGCCCCGTAGCTCCGAAAGTGGTCTATGTTCTCATCGAGCGTCCTGCACTGATTTCCTTCGGAGCCGACCAAGAACGGTTCTATCTTGTTTTCTCTTAGTATGTAGTTCCCGAGTATCTCCGTATCGGGCCAGTTCGGCTTGTTAGGATCGGGCTTGTAGTCGACTATGCCGTACCGGTTGCAGAGCCTCCTGAGGCTCCACCCGAACCCTATCTTGTCCATCGCGGGCATGTGATACATGCTCGCGGTATGGCTTATCATGCCCTTCCAGTCTTCGTGTGCCCGGGGACTGAGTTCGTACCCCACCGCCGGACTTCTGGTCTTGCAGAGTTCTATGAACTCCCAGAGGAGGGTTCTCTTCCTTAGGAAGCAGTCGGCGTGGGTTGCGAATAGGTACTCGGTCCGGCACAGACTGAAGGCCATGTCCATCGCCATGGCGGGGTAGTCGCTCGGATGCCTTGTTCCGTTCATTCTTATGACGTGAACCTCAACGTCATCGGCTCGCATGGCCTCAATTTCCCTAAGATTTGGCTCAATTGAGCCCGTGTCTATGAGCATGATATACGGCCTGACTGTCTGAAGCCTGAGCAGTTCAATGCAGATTGGTAGGGTTTCGGGCGTGTTTATGCAGGGTATTACCGCTGTGACCTTGTAGTCCCATGGTTTTTTTTCCGAAATGCCTGTCCAAGGATAGGTTTCGGTCAGCATGCCGTGTACGGGACTCACCTCGTATTCGCCGATGGTTACTTCCTGGTATCTGTTATCCCGGTCAAGCCATATATGCCTCTTTCCGTCCTCAATTTTTTTATTGGCGCTTTGTTCCCATCTTTTCTTTGATATTATCATTTGCCTTTCCGCGGAATGAATATGTCACACTATTTAGCAAACAATTAATCTTCTTTTAAACTAATATCAATATTAGGGGTGTTTTTTTCCAAAACGCGAGTTTATTGTATGATGGCGTTCACCAAAGACGATCGGGCTCGCCCTAGAGCCGCAAGTGATTGGCTCTTATGAAATACCCAAGCAGGTTCCTATTGTACAAGAGGCGGTTTGCGTGTGTCGTAAATAGATATTCGGTTCGACGCAGGCTTAATGCATGGCTATATATCCGCTGGGGGCACCTAATCTGCAGATGATTTTTCTATGGCGTACAAAATTGGTTTTGATTCTATGTAGTTCTTGATCTCTTCACATACTATATTTTTTGCTTTTGATCCTTGAATTTTATTCAAGAACATGTTCCGCAAGTCGTGATGTACTTCCATTGCCATCGATTCATCGTCGATCGGCTCTTTTTTAGAAAATTCATTCACTAGTCGCATGTAGTTCTTTATGGCCGTTCGCAAGTCTTGTTCGTCCATTGACTCGAACTCTCGTAACTGATCAACATTTTTCAGGTGGTACAGCATTCTCAAACACCTAGATTCTTTTTCATTTATGTGTTCATCAACATATTTAAAAAATCTTTTTGAAGAAACCATATCGGCGTATTTTTCTTGAATTTCATGTCTGGTGTTTGTTACAGAATCTTTTCTGTCTCCTATGGTTACGATAGTCTCCGGAACTACCACTATAGATCCCATGTCCGAAATTCGGCACCACATCTCATAATCTTGGCAATATTTGAAACTGGGATCATACCTCAAATCTAGAGACCTTTTCCACATTACAGTCGAATGTCTCAAGTTATTTCTGAAGCACAGAGACCATTTTGTGACGATGTGGTTTGAAGACGGGCAATGGCAGTACATCTCGTAGTCTTCTTCATCGACAACTCGGAAGCAACTGGTGGCCATTACTGCGCCGCTAGTCCATTCTATTGCCTGTAACTGCTTTTGTGCTCGATCTGCGTGGGCAAAGTCGTCCACATCTATTCGGGCTATGTACTCTCCTCTGGCAAAGTCTAAGCCCATATTCAGTGCGTATGTTAACCCCTCTCTTCCGTAGTTTTTGATTGCCCTGACTCTTTCGTCTTGTTTGGCTATTTCCTCAATAAGACTCCATGTTGAGTCGTCGGAGTAGTCGTCAACCAAGACCAACTCGATGTCGCTGTAGCCTTGATTTAGCACGCTTTTTACGCATCTCTTTATGTGTTGAAATCCATTTCTGATCGAACACACGAAGCTTATTTTTGGTTTTTCAATCATTTTGCGTTTTGTTCCTTATATATGTCATATATGCAAAAAGTAAAATTTTTGACCGGATTCGGCGGTTTGGGTGGGTCTACAATTGCCCTTATAGAACATTGCAAGTTACTGAATTCCAACGGTTATGACGCCTATCTGTATTCTTTCGACGACTGGTGCCTGTCCAAGTACGAAAAGGCCAAGAAAGTATCAGAATTTAAACCAGAAGAAGATGACATATTAGTTTATCATATTATAGAACAAAGTAAAAGACCTAGGTGCAAGAAATGCTTTCTTTATTTGCATGAAAAGGGAATATGGGATTTAAAGCACAGAGTGACTACCGGCTTCGACGAAATACTGTTCGTAAGCGAGTCTCAAAAAAAGTGGCACGCCGCAGAGGGCACAGTCGTGCCAAATCCCATGAGTGGTCTTGTAAACAAATCATTGCACAACCCGCCCAACGAAATGGTGGCTGGAGTGGTTGGGACAATTCAGCAACGAAAGAGACAGCACATTTCTATACAGCAAGCAATTTTGGATGGATCGAAAAAGGTTCTTTTATTCGGAGACATAGACTCTAAGTCGGACTACTACGATCAGTACATAAAGCCTCTGCTTTCTGACAATGTGGTGTACAGAGGCACTTTCGAGCCGGAAAGGCGAATGGACATGTACAACGAGTTTGACACTTTGTACATACACTCTTACGACGAAAGCGCCTCATTGGTTTTGGGTGAGTGCAAAATTTTGGGCAAAAATGTCGTAAAGGAAGATTCTGTAGAGGATTACGAGATAGCATCAGATGAATTTGTGATGGAGAAGTGGAGGTCTTTGTTTGAGTCTAATCCTTTAATGATATGCGAGAGCAAGGCCTTCTACTCCTCTTCTGAGCCCATGGAGAAGTTGGTTTGCGTCGTTACGCACAATCGAAAAGAGATTGTGTCTAAATGGCTCAGGGCATGGAACAATGCCGACAAGTGCGGCGCCAAAATAGCGGTTCTTCACGCTTTCGATGGAGAAGAACCTTCGAATGACGAGCGAGATAACATACTTCAGTGGCGTCCCGATTACTACATACCATTTCGCAACAACCCCGCCACCAAAGACATGCAGGCGTTAATGTTGGTTATAAAAGATTTCATAAAAATTCCAAATTGGAATTATCTTTTTTGGTTTACAGACGATTGCATGCCTATGAAGAAAGATTTTCTTAAGTCATTTGATAAGAAAATACAAATGCCTCAAGTTGGTATAGTTACTTTTTGCTATGAACCCAATCACACGGGCGACACTGGAGCCTGCATACTTCCTCACATACGAACGATAGGGTATGCCTTAAAAAGAGAGTCGGCAGATAAGCTGAGTTTCCCTACGGTTGGACTGGAGAGGGATAGACCCTACATGTTCGAGCACGGCAGAAAGGGTCTGTACGAGGATCATATACTCAATCAGATTTCCAAGGCCGGATTCTCGTGCAAGGCGGCTTATTCAGATACTTTAATCCCCAAAGACATAGATCCGTTCGGTGATTATGTGCACTGGACCGAGGTTGCCGACTGCATGTGGGACTGTCACCTGTTTGCAGACGGGCAACTCTTTGGGAGCAAATGGCTGAATGGCGAAGATTTGTGGGACATGTACGAGAGACAGTTTGTGAGAGAAGAACAAAGAGACCCCCTTACGATTTTTTCAGCGGGCGAGTGCGAGAGAATAACTCTCATGCCCAAAAAGATATGTGCGATAATTCCCACATATTCATCCCCCATCAATTATTTCATGTGGTCTGTGTTCTCTCTCTTTTTGCGTTCCGATCCTAGGGAGATTGAACACGTCATATTCGGCATAAACGGCCCCGACTCCAGATATCCCGATCAAGATGGGTCTCATTTGCAAGATAGGAAACAATGTTTCGTAGAAGATTTGAGGAACATTACGTCTTGGGAAAGGCCCGACAAGTTCAATCCCGGAGCCATAACCCTCGTAAGAACCTGGAGCAGAATCGGACACTCTCAAACCATAGAGCAGTGTATAAATTGGGTTCACACTCAATACTATCTACTCATGCATGATGACATAATCGTCATGGATAAGAATTGGACAAAGTCTGTTTATGAGTTTTCGTCCGACCCCAAACTGATCGCCAAGACACTTGGCGACCCTTTGGTGATAAGAATGAGACACAGGCACGATCGCGTACTAGAGTTGCCTCATTTAAGCACCACATTCTCTTTGTTCGACAAGCCCAAAATGAAGACGGTTGGGGCTTTTTGGAACGGATACTACCTGAACCAAAAGAACTTTATGATAAAAAATCATTTAGATTTTGATAAATTTATTGACAAACAAAAGCAAATAAATTGTTTAGACACAATAGAAGATAAAACTATACAAAAAAATTCAATTTTTGATTCAATAAGCATGGAGATCGGAACATTCGCCTACTATGCGATCGCAAGGAACGAGATGCACATAAATGAATTTCCGGCATCGACTGCAAAGCACTTCTTCGCAGGAAGTTCAAGGAACAAAGCCCCGGCCCTCCAGAAGCATGCCGAGATAGAGGAGTTAGAGGCCGAGATCATGGCGATTCCCGAGTACGCAGAAATTTATTTGAGGTACAAAGAAAATGTTGTCTCATAGACTAGTGGTGTCTAGGTTCAAAGAGAATGTGGATTGGGTCAGATCTTTTGGCAACTATACGGTCTACAACAAGGGGAGAGACGACCTCCCCAGCGACATCAGGCCTAATTCTGTTCGTCTCATGAATGTAGGTAGAGAGTCACACTCTTACATTCACCACATAGTTGATAACTACGACAATCTGGAAGATGTGATCATATTCAGCCAAGGAAACTACAGAGATCACCTTAGCTGCGAACCGGAAGAGTTCTTCGGCCATTCGATGCAGGTTTTAGAATTCGGATTCGGCGTAACTCTGCCAAGATCGGGACACATCGGAACAAACGCAAGGAATTTTGTTCTGAATGACTATCAGGGAATTTTGTGTAAGACAAAGTTTCCTTACGACCTTGGGGACTGGTGGGAGCACACCACTGGTGAGGCTTATGTCAGAAGCAGAGGGGTTTTTTGGAATGCGATATTTTCTGTGAGAAGCGACTTCATAAGGAGGAGAAGCAGGCAGAGTTATCAGAAGATACTTGATACACTTTCTTGGTCCGAGAATCCCATGGAGGGTCATTTCTGCGAAAGGTCTTGGTTCAATATCCTAAACCTCCCCCTCAACTTCGCCATCGCACATCTCGACCATGAGTCGCCCCCCTACATCGAGCGCATAGACGCGTCGTTTGGCACGGAGAAGCTCTTGGAGAGATGGGACTCCTGCGAGGGTTCCAAGGAAGGTCGGAGGGTGTCCATTAGATTCCGAAAATCTCTGCCCGACATCTCTATAGACCCACTGATTTCTAGGTCCGAGTTGGCGGGCTCGCTGGAACACCTGCGAGATCTCATGCTGAAGGACGAGGTCACCGTCAAGAAGTGCACTGACGCATTAAGGTACAACATAGAGAGATGGACGCGAATCAACTGTCCTTCGTATCCCATTGACAAAGAGTACGTCGAAAAGTCGGACTTGGAAAACAAGGAGGGCTGGTACGTCGCGAACTTGATGAACAACAGCACGGAGGTCGGCACCACGGGGTCGACTTCAGGCTTTCCTTTTAGATACATGAGGTGGCTTGGAACCTTCGACAAGATAGAGTGGGACTACCACTACAATTTTGTCCTCGACGAGTTCGGTGTCCGGCAAAACCCAAACATTCTCTACTTCTTCTCGGATCACTTCAAGTCGGAAGGCTCCAATCCGATTTACTGCACGGGTGGACCATCGGAGCTGCACATGAACAACCACGGCACGGGCAGGTCTCCAATAACACACTATGTAAACTTCCCGGTATACCAGAAAGACCAGGAGTCGTTCTTTAGGTATATGTTCGACTATGTGAGGGAACACGAGATTGACGTCCTCTTCACCTCCCCCCCGCAGATAAGCAGCATGTGCAACTACATCAGAAAACTCGGGGTCAATCACAAGATAGGAAAGTTCCTCAGCAGCACGGGCGACCGAATTTTGCGAGCACCCACTCAGTCGGATGCCAAGTTCCTATTCCTGGACAACAGCTATTTCGACCACGTCTGCGATCACATGCGCTGCTGGGACGGCGGGGCGACCTTCTTCACCTGCAAGTACAGGAACTACCACCTCATGGACAACCTCGCCTGGTGCGAGGAGGGCCCGAACCACGAGCTGATCTGCACGGACTACTTCAACCTCGCCAGCCCCTTTGTGAGGTACTGGAACGGGGACTACTGCAAGATAGCCAAGGAGTATCAGAGGTGCGAGTGCGGCAGGCTGTACCGGGATTTTGAGTTTCTGGAGAGCCGCCCCTTTTCCCTCAAGGGCACAAACATGAGGGAAATACAGGAGAAAATCAAGGCTCTCGGCATAAAGGGCATAAAACAGGTCAGGTGTTCCGTCCATAATTTGAATGTAGTCTCCACCAGAGACCTCACAGATCTTGAGAAAAACATGATCCGGTCTGTTTCCGACAAGTTTCAATTCGAGTTCGCTTGTGAGCCTTTTTGACCATTCCTATTGGAATTCGCCTTTGGAAAATTTTTTCGGGATTTATATCTACTTCCGGACGCATCCGGAAGGCAATCTTTTTTTTCAAAAATGTCAAAGATAATAAACAAAAAATTCACGGTGTTTCAGTACAAGGGCGGCACCGCGGCCATCACATCCCTGCCCGGATATGCCGAAATAGACTATATCTGGCGCGTTGACAGCGCGGGAGAAGGATTCCAGCCGTGGCAAAGCAATTCCCTTTTCAATGCCTTTGACACATTGACGGAGAACGAACATTACATCCTAGCAAGCAAGAGCAGTAGCCCCAATTATGTGCTGTATAATGAACAATACTACTGCATCACCCTAAAGCCTTATCTCGCATCCATTCTGCATACCGAATCCGAGGTGCCCATACTTGGCGGCGATAGTAAAGAGTTGCTGTCCTCCACGATCACTTGTGATGTTTTCTGCGAGGAGGAGTCACAGATAGACCCCTTTGCCACTCATGATGTTTTGAGCGGTCCATACAATAATAATTCGCTGTGCGAACAAAACTGCTCATGCGGATCAAGCTCTTCTTCCGCACGTCTGGTCAATGTGGCGGCCAGACTCCGAGTGTTTGATTGTGCGGAGCACTACAACATAACTAGCCTCCTTCTCGCCGGTTACACGGGTTACCTGCAAGGCAGGGATCAAAATAACCAGACTGCAATTGGCGTTTTGATAGAAAGCACGACCGATGGATCACTTACGCCAATCGGGTCCATACCCGAAGGTGAATACGACTGGACGCTTTATGTCTATAGCCCCTCCGGAGGCTCTCTTTTCCAAATTGAATCAACTAGAGTTGCCGTGTATGGATTGACGCTTGAATTAAGATTTTACGGCTTAATAAATCCGGTCTGCACGCCGGGATCGTCTTCATCCGCTTCGGGTTCCAGTAGTAGTTCGGCCGCTTCGGGTTCCAGTAGTAGTTCGGCCGCTTCGGGTTCCAGTAGTAGTTCGGCCGCTTCGGGTTCCAGTAGTAGTTCG
>Ga0049082_10000387_pt1 | contig 12220 bp, 8 predicted proteins | sample GreLakmeHU45MSRF_FD_66718 | JGI IMG/M metagenome (GOLD analysis project Ga0049082, IMG submission 66718) | Freshwater lentic microbial communities from great Laurentian Lakes, MI, USA - Great Lakes metaG HU45MSRF | ecosystem: Environmental > Aquatic > Freshwater > Lake | place: Great Lakes... | reverse complement strand
CCAGTGACTCGAGGAGGCGCATGGCCGTGGCCTCCGCGCTGGCGCGCGATTGCCCAAGCGCGTGAACCGGCGCCAGCATGACGTTCTCGATCGCGGTGAGATGCTCGAACAACGCGTGACTTTGGAAGACCACGCCGACACGCCGCCGCAGTGCGCGAAGCTGTGACTCGGGGGGCACGGCACCGGGCTGGAGTGCCACGCCGCTGATCTCGACGGTACCCGATGAGAACGGTTGGAGGGCGGCCACGACCCGCAGCACCGTGGTCTTGCCGGCCCCGGACACCCCCATCACCGCGCACACTTCGCCTTCGGCGACGTCGAGGTCGAGTCCACGCAGGATGGCCCGATCACCATGACCCGCGTGTAGCGCACGCACCCGCAACGTGATCCCGCGCAACGCGATCTCGTGACTCATGCGATTTTCCACCGCTGCTCAAGGCGACGGGCCATCCGCGAGAGCGGCAGTGACATCGCGAGATACACGAGGGCGCAGAGCGCACCCGGAAGGGCCCAGCTACCGGCGTTTGTGGCGTAGATCGCGGTCTGTTTGGTGAGCTCCACCACGGTGATCACCGACACGAGCGAGGAATCCTTGAGCAGCGCCACGAAATCATTCGTCATGGGTGCCAGTGCGAGTCGCAGCGCCTGCGGTCCGCGCACCAGTCGAAGGATCTGCCCTTCGGAGAGGCCGAGCGTGCGCGCGGCTTCGAGCTGCAGCGCGGGAATGGCTTCGAGCGCTGCGCGATAGATCTCGGATTCGTAGGCGGCGTAGTTAAGACCGAGGCCGATCACGGCGGCGGCGAAGGCCGGGAGTCGCACCACGTCCGACAACCCGTAGTACAGCACGAACAGCTGCAGTAGCACCGGCGTGCCGCGGATGATTTCGACGTACGCGGTGAGCACCATCTGCAGCGGTCGCCCGCCGTACACGCGTCCGGCGGCGAGGCCAGCGCCGAGCGTGATGGCGAGCGCCATCGCCAGCACCGACAATAGCAGCGTGATCACGGCGGCGCGCAACAGCGCCGGAAGATACGTGGTGATCGAGGTGGCGGTGTCGCGGTCGACGGTGCGGGTCTCACTGCGCGGCACGGAGTCGCGCAGCACCTGTTGCTGAAAGTCCGCTTGCGGTGCATCCCACACATTCCACGAGCGGAACACGCGTTCGAGAGAGCCATCGCGCATGCGTGCGCGCAGCGTGATGTTGACGGAGTCGCGCAGCGCGCTGTCCCCGGCGGCGAGCACGGCGACGTAGTGGCCGCGGGCCAGTGCGTCGGGTTGAATGACGAAACCGCCGATGCGGCGCCGCGAGCGTTCGGCCAGCACGTGGTCCAGCAGCACGGCATCGACGCGTCCGCTCACGAGATCGGTGTACGGATGCACGTCATCGTCGTATGACACCGGCACGACGCCGTGTGCGCTCTTGGCGGCGAGCACCATGTCCCAGGCCATCGTGGCGCCCAGCGTAGCGACGCGGCGGCCTCGCAGGTCGGCCAGCGTATGAACGCGGGCACTGTCGGCGGCTCTTACGGCGAGCACCTCGCGAAACTCGTAGTACGGCAACGACACGGCGAAGCGCTCGTGCAGCGCCGGCCGATCCTCGAGGCCGGACATGCCGATCGTGAAGTCACCGCGGGCCACGGACTGTTCGATGGATGCCCAAGCGACCTGCACAAACTGTGGTTCGCGCCCGAGGCCCTGCGCGAGCATTGTCGCGATCTCGACGTCGAAGCCGCGTACGCGCGTGGGGTCGACCACATCGGCTTCCACGAAGGGCGCCCCCCCTTCGGCATCACCCCCCCACCGGAGGGGTGGCGCGTCCGCCCGAACGGCTGGCGGCTCCGCGGCGGGCGGCTCCGCGCAGGCCCACGTCGCCATGAGCAACGCGGCCATCGACAGCAACCGCGTGGCGGAGGGGATCATGGAGCGGGGCGGTGGGGGAACGTCAGCGAGCTTTGGCAAATTATCACCTGCGACGGTCTGCGGTCGAGTAGCTTTCAGGGTGAACCAGATTCCGATTACGCGACCGGTGCGTCTTGATGTGCAGATCACCGTCCTGCGTCCCGATAAGTCGTTCGCGGTTGGCGTGCCGTTGCGCGTCATCCTTGGTACAGCGTCCGACTGGCAATCGCCGTCGGCTGGCGAGGAGATGGTGACCGGCGGCGATGGCACGGTGCAGCGCACCATACCGGTCTTACTCGCGTCAAAGCGTCGCGAGGTGCCTTCGAGCTTCTGGGCGCGCCTCCTGGCATCGCGCGAGTCCACGAGGCAGGTGCAGGTGGCCGTCGTCATGGAGTATGCCGGACGCTTGTGGCTGTCGGCGATCACGGTAGACCGTCGCGCTAGCGGGGCCAGCCTGCGACTCGATCCGATGCGGGTGTATGGTCGCGCGTCCGATGGCCGGTTCACCGACGATGTGCCGTTGCACGACGGATCCTGGCATAAGCGACTCCCCAGCGGCGTGATGGCGTCGCTGCCGGGCTTTGTGATCACGCAGGCGACGCTCGATCCGGAGTCGCCAGCCGTTGACAACGCGGCCTGGCGCTTGCGGGTCACGTTGCAGCAGTGGGAACCGCATGTGCTAAGTGGAGTCAGTGCCACGGCAGGTCGTGGCGCGTGAGTGGTTCGCTTGCCAAGCGTCCGACGGCAGACAATACTCCGTGACGCGCCACGCGCCGCCCGCGCGCGTTGGCTGATTTCTCCCGTTCGCCGAGCAGACTGTGCCCCTCAAGGAATACCCCGACCATCACGACGCTGAGCTCGTGCTCAAGCTGTACGAGCTCCGTCGCGAAGACGTCATGCGCGAATCGCGCACGTTGGTCATCAGCAAGTTCTTGCCGACGAGCCTCGAAGACGTGATGGCGGTCACGAAGGGCGATCATCCGCTCAACGCGGCGTTTCGTCAGTGCACGTCGTACTGGGAGATGACCTACGCGATGGCGCGTCATGGCGTGATGCATGCTGAATTCATGCTCGAGAGCAACGGCGAAGGATTGCTGGTCTTCTCGCGCGTCGAGCCGTGGCTTGCGGAGTATCGCGCGGCGGTAAACCCGATTGCGTTCCGCAACGCCGAATGGGTGGCGAAGGAAACGGAGATGGGGCGGATGATCGCCGATCGGTTCCGCAAGCGCATGCAGGCCCAGCGCGACGCTGCGAAGGCCGCGAAGGCGTAAGGCGCCGCTCCCGCTCCCGCGTTGGACGCGTTTAGGCCAGAAAACGCCGAGCCAACTGTTCGAGCCGGTCGTCGCCCTGCTGCTCTGCTTCCGCGCGCAGCTCTTCCACAAACGGCTTGAGCAGCGATTCGCCCCAGTAGTAGCCGGTCGCTCGCTCGGCCAGCTGCGTTTCATTCACCCGCGCCGCTTCCAGCAACGCCCGCGCGCACGCGCGATCGTAGCCCGCGTCGGTGCGCTCCGGCAGGTGGTAATTGCGGCGCGGCATCTCGCCTTCCGCATCATCTCTCAGAAACGCCCGCGACATACCTGCCTCATCCGCGCCATATGGTTCTGTCCGGGACTGTCCCGAGCACGCTGCAAAGCTAACCGATCGAGGGATGACCGTGCGCGGTCGACCTCTTGCCGGCGGACTACCGTCGACGACGCAGGTCGGTCACGACCATGAGGTGGTCGGAGGCTTGCGCCGAGGTCTCGCGCGTCATGCCGAGCGACGCGGCGAACGCGGGCGAGAGATCGGCGCTACTGAACGTAAACCCGCCGGTGCGTTCGAAGGCAGCGTCGCTGTATAGCGTAAGATCGAGACGCGCGGGGAGAAACTGTCCGACCGTGGGGTCGGTCCAAGTGACGAGCGACCGCTCACCTAATCGCGGGGCGTCACTGAGCGCCAAGTCGGAGCCGTCGAGGTCGAGCCCCTGTTGTAGCGTGTGAATCGACTCGTACGATCCGATCGCGTTGAAGTCGCCGGCAATCACCAAGGCGCCGCGCGTGGGGCGAGAGGCGCGCTCGCGCTGCAGCGCTGCGCGGATGGCACGACTCTGCAGTACGCGTAGCTGATCCTGTGCATTGCGAAAAAACCCACCGCTCTGCAAGTCGAGCGGTACAAACAATGTTTCGATGCCGTCGATGCTGATCCACGCGCCCGTGCTCGAGAGCTGTGCCGTCGCTTCGATGTCGAACAGCCGCTGGGCGGCCGTCGGCACCATCGCCCGCACACTGTCGAGCACTCCCTCCGGATATTCTACGCGCACCATCGACGCGGCCGGCCGGATGTCGCGATCGCGCGTGGCCACCACCGTGCGCTGCCGGCCGCCACTGCGCGAGTATACAAAGCGCCAGCGCCCCAACGCCGCCAACTCTTCGCGCGCGAAGAACTCGGCGAGTGTCGCGTCTGACGTTTCGGCATACGCTTCGTCGAGCAGGATCACGTCGGGCTGTACGGCGGCCAACAGTTTGGCGTGATGCGTGGGCGACCGGAACGACCCTTCCGACACGTTCCACTGCACGACGCGCACTGCTCCGTTGGCTGTGGCCGGAATGACCGACACGAGTGGTGTTCGGGCGCGCGTGTCGAGTGGCGTGGCGAACGTATAGCGTGCGGCGGGGAGCGCCGCGACGGCCCCACTGGTGGATGCAAAGACTAGTCGGGCACGAACGGCGCGCCCCAGTGGCGCGAAGCCATCGAGGGTGCCGCCGCGGGCGATCCGGAGTTCGAAGCGGGTGGCGCTCCACGAGGGTAGGGCGACCACCTCGAGATCGTAGGCACTGCGGTAGGCGCCAAGCCCGGTCGGGCCGACCGTGCGCACAGCGGCACCGGCACCGACGCCATTGCCCTGTGTCTTGTCGGAACGCGACAGGTCGAGCGCCACATCGACACCGGCCAGGCCTACCGCGGCGTCGAACACCGTGCCGCCCGTGTTCGTGCGGTCGTCGGCGTCGATGAGGAGATGCAGCGTGCCCGGCATGCCCGAGTGGCTCACGCTGTCGCGTACCGAGAAGGACAGGTACCACCACTGCGCGTCATCGGTGGCCCACGCGGCCTCGAGCGGTCCGGACGATGCGGCGGCCTGTGACCACACGGGCACCCTCGTCCAATCATCGAAGTGCCCGTCGAGGTGTATCGGAACGCGCGCGGCGGTGGGGCGTGTACCGGTGGTGGCGCGCTCTCCGCGCCCCGAGCTGCAGGCGGAAAGCGCGGCCAGCACGGCCAGCACGGCCAGCACGGCCAAAGCACCGAGCCGTACCGGGCGGCCGTTCCGGCCGCGTCGAAACGATGAGAGAAGGCGCATTCTGGAAATTACCGACTGATCACGATGGCCGGCGCGTACGGGCGTATCCAGATTCACTCCATGGCCCGACCGAGACAGTCCCCACCACCAATCAAGTCATTCCGCGAACGACTCGGCGCGCTCCGGCACGTCGGGCCGCTGTTCCTGCTGGTGTGGGGCACCAGCGCGCCGCTCACGATCGCCACGATCGGCATCCGGCTTATCCGCTCGCTGCTGCCGGTGAGCACGCTGTACGTGGGCAAGCTGATCATCGACGAAGTGATCCGCACGGCAGCGCTGCCGGGCCACCCCGACACGTGGAGCGCCTGGGTGGCCAGCGGCCTGCTGGATCGCACGATGCAGCTTATTGTGCTCGAGTTCGCGCTGGCGATCGGTGCGGACATGCTCTCGCGCGGCGGATTGCTGGTGGATCGCATTCTCGGGATGAAGTTCTCGATCAGCACGACCATCCGCCTCATGGAGCACTCGGCCACGCTCGATCTCGAACAGTTCGAGGACAGCGAGGTGCAGGACCGCTTAGAACGCGCGCGCACGCAGACGTATCAGGGACTCGGGGTGATGGGGCAGGTGTTCGGACAGGTCCAGACGCTGATCACGATCATCAGCTTCGCGGCCGGGCTGGTGGTGTACGCGCCGTCGCTGATCGTGCTGCTGTTGGTGGCGCTCGTGCCGGCGTTCGTGGGGGAAGCGCACTTCAACGCGCGGGAGTACGCCCTGCAGTGGTCGCGTACGCAGCAGCGCCGGTTGTTGGAGTACTTGCGGCAGACGGGTACGAGCGTCGAAACCGCGAAGGAAGTGAAGATTTTTGGATTACACCGCTTTTTGATTGACCGATTCCGTGAGATCTCGCTCGACACGTACCGCGCCAATCGTACCCTCGCGATCACGCGCGAAAGCACGATGGGACTGCTTACCGCGATCGGCACGGCCGGCTACTACACCGCGTACGGGTACATCGCGTGGCGCACGCTCACCGGGCAGTTCAGCATCGGTGATCTCACATTCCTCGCGGGGTCATTCCGTCGGTTGGGCGACCTCCTCGCGAGTGTGCTGGTGGGGTTCTCGAATACGGCCAGTCAGGCGCTGTATCTCGACGATCTGTTCTCGTTCTTTACCATCACGTCGCGTATTCATTCGCCGGAGCGTCCACGTGATGTGCCGAAACCGATTGCCAGCGGTTTTGAGTTTCAAGACGTCGGCTTTCAATATCCCGGGACTGAGCGATGGGCGGTGCGCCATTTGTCCTTCACGCTGCACGCCGGTGAAACGCTGGCGCTGGTGGGTGAAAACGGTGCCGGGAAGACGACGGTCGTGAAGCTGCTGGCGCGGCTGTACGAGCCCACCGAAGGACGCATTTTGTTGGACGGGCACGACCTGCGCGAGTATGACCTCGATGGGTTGCGCGCCAACGTGGGTGTGATCTTTCAGGATTTCGTGCGCTACAGTCTCACGGCGGGCGAGAACATCGCGGTGGGGCGCATCGACGCCCGCGAAGACACGGCGCGTGTCGTGCGGTCGGCCGAACAGAGCCTGGCAGCGGAGATGATTGCGCGGCTGCCGGCCACGTATGATCAGCCCATCGGCAAGCGCTTCGCCACGGGCGTGGAGCTGTCAGGCGGGGAATGGCAGAAGTTGGCCATCGCTCGCGCGTACATGCGCGACGCGCAGCTATTGGTCCTCGATGAACCTACGGCGGCGCTCGATGCGCGGGCGGAGTTCGAGGTGTTTCAGCGCTTCAAGGCGTTGAGCGCGGGGCGCACCAGCATGCTGATCTCGCATCGGTTCTCGAGTGTGCGCATGGCCGATCGCATCGTGGTGCTGAACGACGGCATGGTGGACTCGATGGGCACGCACGAGGCGCTGCTGGCGCGGAAGGGGCGCTACGCGGAGCTGTTCGAGTTACAGGCGCAGGGGTATCGGTAGGGTTACCGGTAGGGGTACCGGTAGCGCCCAGTCATGGTTCGGCCAATGCGCGCCGGATCGCCGGCTCCAGCGATAGCGGGCCGATCGGTCCCATCACGCGATGTCGCACACGACCGTCGCGGCCAATGAGCATCGAGGTGGGATAGCCGCGCACGCCGCCAAGCTCGCGAATCACCTCGGCGCCAACGATCGCGATGGGATAGCTGATGCCGCGCGCGCTGATGAAGTCACGCACGGTTTGCGGATCGCCTTGGTCGACCGACGCGCCAAGCACGACGAGGCCGGCTGCCTTGTGCCGGTTCCAGGTGGCCTCGAGCAGTGGCATTTCCGCACGGCACGGCAAGCACCAGGTGGCCCACACGTTCACGAGGACCACGCGTCCGCGGAGCGACTGCGACGTGATGGTGGAATCGGCGAGCGTGTGCACGGTGAACGCGGGCGTGCTGTGATCGCGCGCGGTGACATTCACCAGTGCGCCCACGTGGGGCAGCAGTCGCGGCAGGGCCCAGATGCCGAGGACCAGCATGAGCAGCGTGGTCCAGTGGAATCTGCCGAGCAGCCGCTTGAGCCGGAGTGGGTAAGAGTAACGGAACGCCATGGGGCGGAACTTAGCGCGTGCCGACGTTGGCTGAACCATTGCTGAACTGATCACGCGGAGGCGCAGAGAGCGCAGGGGTCGCCGAGAACAACATCAACATTGAGAACCGCAAACGGCGCAAACCGGTTCGCATGCGGCTCTGCGTTCTCTGCGTGATCAGTTCCCCGCCGTACCCCGTCCAACCGCGCGACAGTCCCAACAGCCGGTCAGGCCGTGCGCCGGAAGCGGGTGGCGAGCATGCTCCGGGGAGTATCGCCAGGTGCTAGCTTTTGATGGTCCCTCTTCCACCCCTGCCAGGCGTACTCCGATGCGTTTTCCTGCTCTTCTGACGTCGCTCGCCTGCGGCGTCCTGTTTCAGACGGTGGCGGCCCGGACGGTCGCGAGCGCTCAATCCCCGCGAGCGGCGGCGGCCGGGCTCTCGGCGCTCGATTCCACCACGTTTACCGCGCTGTCGTGGCGCAACATCGGCCCGTTCCGCGGCGGCCGATCGGTGGCGGCGGTGGGATTGCCGTCGCAGCCGCTCGCGTACTTGGCCGGCTACACCGGCGGCGGGTTGTGGCGCACCGACGACGCCGGCAACAGCTGGCGCAATATCTCCGACGGCTTCTTCAAGACGGGGTCGGTGGGCGCGATCGCGGTGGCGCCCAGCGACGAGAACGTGATCTACGTGGGCATGGGAGAGCATGCGATCCGAGGCCAGTCGTCGACGTATGGCGACGGCATGTACAAGAGCACCGATCAGGGGCGCACCTGGACGCACATCGGCCTCGCCACCTCGCGGCAGATCTCGGCCGTGCGCGTGCACCCGAGCAACCCCGACGTGGTGTACGTCGCGGTGCAGGGTGATCGCTGGAAGGGCACGAGCGATCGCGGCATTTACCGCACGACTGATGGCGGCAAGACGTGGGCGCTGCTGCTGAAGGGCGAGAACAGCTTCAGCGGCGCGAGCGACCTGTCGATGGACGCCACGAACCCGCGCATTCTGTACGCGGCGATGTGGGATCATCAGCGCACGCCGTGGATGGTACGCAGTGGTGGCGCCGGCAGCGGGATCTGGAAGTCGGTGGACGGCGGCGATACGTGGAAGCGTGCCCAAGAGGGCTTGCCGAAGCTGGTGGGCAAGATCGGCGTGTCGGTATCGCCGGCCAATCCCGATCGCGTGTACGCGATTGTGGAAGCGGAGAACGGTGGTCTGTTTCGCAGTGATGATGCCGGCAAAACGTGGCGGCAGATGTCGGGCGACCGGCTGATTCAGACGCGCTCGTGGTACTACATGAATATCACAGCCGATCCAAAGAACGCCGACGTGGTGTGGGTGAGCAACGCGCCGTTGCTCAAGAGCATCGACGGCGGACGCACGTTCGCCAATGTCCCCGCCACGCATGGCGACAATCACGGCCTGTGGATCAACCCGACCAATCCGAATTACCTGATCAACGCCAACGATGGCGGCGCGTCGATCTCGTTAGACGGTGGCAAGAGCTGGAGCACGCAGGACAATCAGCCCACGTCGCAGTTCTATCACGTGGCGGTGGATGACGGCTTTCCGTACAAGCTGTACGGCGGCCAGCAGGACAATAGCTCGGTGATCATCCAGTCGAAGAGCGACGGTGGTAGCATCGGCATTCGCGAGTGGACCGAAGGCCCGGGCTGCGAAAGCGCCAACATGGGGGTGAGCGCCAAGAACCCGCGCTACGTGTACGGCGGCTGCTATCAGGGGCTGATCGACGAGCTGGATGCGACTAACGGCGTGGGGCGCACCATCATGCCGTGGCCGGAGATGAACCTCACCGAGCCCACGGACAAAACGAAGTACCGCTTCAACTGGACGGCGCCGATCGAAGTGTCGATGCACGACGACAAGGTCGTGTACCACGGCGGCAACGTGCTGTTCAAGACAACGACGCGCGGGCAGAGCTGGACGCCGATCTCGGGCGATCTCACGCGCAACGACAAGACGCGTCAGGGGTGGGGCGGTGGGCCGATCACCAACGAAGGGGCGGGCGGCGAAGTGTACGCCACGATCGTGGTGATCGAAGAGTCGCCGCACGATGCCAACACGATGTATGTCGGCACCGACGACGGGCTCATTCAGCGCACGCGCGACGGAGCTAAGACGTGGACGAATGTCACGCCCGCTGCGTGGGGCGATGGCCTGGTAAACGAGATCGCGATTTCGCCGCACGATGCGGGCACGCTTTATGTGTCGTTCCGGAAAGATCGCCTGGGCGACCCGACGCCGCACATTTTCGTGTCGAAGGATTACGGTGCCACGTTCACGCGCATGGTGAACGGCCTGCGCGACGGGGAGCCGGTACGTGTGGTGCGTGAAGACACCGAGCGCAAAGGCTTGCTGTACGCCGGCACGGAAACGGGCGTGTATGTGTCGTACGACGCCGGTGCGCAGTGGCTGCCGTTCCGCGGTAATTTCCCGGTGGTGCCGGTGACGGACTTGCAGGTGAAGCACGGCGACTTGATCGCGGCTACCGAAGGGCGCGCCTTCTGGATTCTCGACGATCTCACGGTGCTGCGTCAGCGCGCCGATGCCATCGAGAAGGCGGCGATGCACCTGTACGCGCCCCGCGCTGCTGTACTGGCCGGCAGCGGCGGCGGCTTCGGCACGCCGCGCAATGCGGGTAAGAATCCGCCGTACGGCGCGGTGATCAACTTCCGCTTGGCGGCGGCGCCCGATACCGCAAGCACGCTGCTGCTCGAGTTCCTCGATGCGAAGAACAGCGTGGTGCGCTCCTTCGCCACGAAGGGTGACACGGTGAACAAGCTCACGGTGAAGTCGGGACTGAACGCGTTCAACTGGAACCTGCGTCGTGCGGCGCCGGCGCGGTTGGCGGGCGTGCTGCTGTTCGGCGCGCCGAGCGATGGTGGCGCGCGCGTGGTGCCGGGCACGTACACGGTGCGCCTTACCATGGGCAGCACGGTGCTCACGCAAAAGCTCGACGTGAAGCAGGATCCGCGTCTCGACGTGCCGGCGCGCGTGGTGGCCGAACGGGATTCGGTAGCGAACCTGTTGTCGAACCGCATCAATGAAATTCACGAAGCGGTGCTGCGCGTGCGTGATCTGAAAACACAGGTGCAGGGCTACGTGACGCGCGCCAAGGAAACGAGTGCGCCGGATACGATCGCCAAGGCGGGTCGCACGCTCACGACCAAGCTGGGTGCGCTCGACCCGAAGATGACGACGAAGGCCGGCAACGGCCAGGACATCATCAACTACGCTAACGGCATCAACGGCCAGTACGGCTTCCTGCTTGGTCAGGTGGAAGGCAACAGCGAACTCACGCAGCCGGTGAAGGATCGGTTGATGGAGCTCGAGAAGCTGTGGCAGACGCTCAAGGCCGAAGTAGAGCAGGTGGAAACGATGGACGTGAACGCGTTCAACGCGCTGCTGCAGAAACACAACGTGCCGGGTGTGATCAGTGGCGCGAAAAAGAAGGGGCCGATTGCATGACAGCAGTGATGCGTTTTGGGTTTCGGGTGGTGCGTGTGACGACGCTGGCCGTCGGGTTGGCCACGCCGGCGTTGGCGCAGAAGAAGATTGCGATGGTCGCGCCGTATGTGCCGCCAGCGGGGGCGTGGGAGCGTCGCTCGCCCTCGGCGATGGGAATGGATTCGGTGAAGCTGGCCGACGCCATCGCCTACGCCATCGAGAAGGAGAGCAAGACCCCGCGCGATCTCGAACTCAATCACTACCAGAGCTTTGGTCGCGAGCCCTTCGGGGCCGCGATCGGACCGCTGGCGCCGCGTGGCGGCGCCACGGGTGTGATCGTGCGCAAAGGCTATGTGGTGGCCACGTGGGGTGATCCAACCGCGGTCGAAATCACCAATAGCGTGACCAAGAGTTTCCTGAGCACGGTGGTAGGACTCGCCTTCGATGCGGGTCGCATTCGCAGTGTGGACGACACGGTGTCGCAGGTGATGCCGCCGATTCTGCGCGCGTATCCGAACGGCACCGGACTCGGTGCCGACTGGCCGGGCGATGCCAAGTGGCTACGCCCGTTCGACAGCCCGCACAACAAACGCCTCACGTGGGACAACCTGCTGCGTCAGGTGAGTGACTGGGAAGGCACACTGTGGGGCAAGCCCGAGTGGGCCGACCGTCCGGCCCAGCAGGTGAACACGTGGACCACGCGCCCGCGCGTGGAACCGGGTTCGGCCTACGAGTACAACGACACGCGCGTGAATGTGCTGGCGCTGGCGGCTTTGCAGCTGTGGCGTCAGCCGCTGCCGGAAATTCTGCGTGATAAAATCATGGAGCCGATTGGCGCGTCGAACACGTGGCGCTGGTACGGGTACGACAACTCGTGGATCGTGCTCGACGGCAAGCTGGTGCAGTCGGTGAGCGGTGGTGGCCACTGGGGCGGCGGCATGATGATCAACGCCTGGGACATGGCGCGCTTCGGATTGCTCACGCAGCGTCGCGGAGTGTGGGGCGGCAAGCAGCTGCT
>Ga0049082_10000385_pt1 | contig 12265 bp, 12 predicted proteins | sample GreLakmeHU45MSRF_FD_66718 | JGI IMG/M metagenome (GOLD analysis project Ga0049082, IMG submission 66718) | Freshwater lentic microbial communities from great Laurentian Lakes, MI, USA - Great Lakes metaG HU45MSRF | ecosystem: Environmental > Aquatic > Freshwater > Lake | place: Great Lakes... | reverse complement strand
TGGAGCCTTTAAAATCAATACTTGGGGGCATTCCTATGCTATAAACATCCTTGCCGTAAATTTTCCAACCATCTTTTATTTTAAAATGAATTGCGCCAATAATTTTTTTATCATTTTGATTTTTATAGGTACTAATAATCAATCGATTTTCAATTGCATCATTTTTAGTCTTTTGCCAAGATGAAGAGGCGCAAAAACCTTTTTGAGTTAGGGAAATAAAGGTAAAAAAACCTAATAAAAAAATTATTATTTTGCTTGTTGAAAAACTTGGTTTTATAAATAACATATATTGGCTTGAGTAAAAAATTAATTGAAAAAATTATTTAAATTTTATTTTGTATATTCTAGTTTTTAATTTTGATTTTCAAATTAAATTTTACAATTTGTTAAATCAATTTTTTGCAAATATTAAAATTAAATAAAAAATAATAAATGACTGCTCAAAATAATTCGCAGCAAATTGCTTTTGAAGTGCTTCATGTAAAAAATAAAATAATTGCTTGTGACGGTGCAAAAAATTTGTCAACTCATCCATTGGTTTATTTAAATATGGGAGATAATGATCACGTGGTTTGCCCTTACTGTAGTAAGTACTTTACCATTAATCAAAGTTATCCAAATCAACAAATAAACGCTAAAAATAAATTTAAAAATTAACATGAATAATACTGCAATAATTGGACTACAATGGGGTGATGAAGGTAAGGGCAAAATTGTAGATTTTTTGGCTGATAAATTTGATGCGGTTGTGCGTTTCCAGGGCGGAAATAATGCAGGTCATACCATTAAAGTTGATGATAAGGTGTTTAAATTAAGCTTATTGCCGTCAGGAACAATTCGTGGAAAATTTTCAGTGATTGGAAGTGGAGTCGTTGTTGATCCAATTTCACTATTTGATGAAATTGAAAAAGTTGAAAAAAATGGTATAAAAATTACACCACAAAATTTAGCAATTGCTGATAATGTTTGTTTGGTTTTATCCCTACATCGTCAACTTGATCAAATTTTAGAAAATAAAAAAGGCAATAACAAAATTGGTACAACTTGTCGGGGCAATGGTCCAGCCCATGAAGATAAAGTTGGAAGAAGGGCAATTAGAATTTGCGATCTACATCATCAACCAACATTAATTAATAGAGTTGATGATTTATTGTTATATCATAATGCTTTACGAAAAGGGCTTGGTGAACAGATCATTGAAGCTTCAATTATAATTTCTGAATTAATTAAAATTAAAGATCGATTGGCAAAATTTTCATTACCAGCTTTTGAAATTGGCCAGAAACTTGAGCAATGCCAAGCTGTTATGTTTGAAGGTGCGCAAGGAGCTTTGCTTGATGTATCTTTTGGAACTTATCCTTTTGTAACTTCAAGCAATATAAGCTTGGGTCAGGTTGCAATTGGTTCTTGTCTAGGTTTTGACAAGGTTCATAAAACTCTTGGAATCCTCAAAGCTTATACAACGAGAGTTGGATCGGGTCCGTTTCCAACGGAATTAACTGATGAAATCGGCGAATTTTTGCGCATCGAAGGTCAAGAAATTGGCACTGTGACAGGAAGAAATCGTCGTTGCGGATGGTTAGACTTAGTATTGATAAAACATGCTGTAAAACTTTCTAGCGTTAAAGAAATCGCTTTAACTAAATTGGATGTTTTAGATAAATTACAGAAAATAAAAATCTGCGTTGCATATAAAATCGATAACAAAATTTACGATTATTTTCCACAAAATATTGAACTTTGGTCTAAGATCGAACCGGTTTATGAAGAGTTTGATGGTTGGCAAACTTCTACTATTGGCATTCAATCTTTGAAAGATTTACCTCTAAAGGCATTAAATTATGTTAAGGCAATCGAGAAATTATGCATGGCGAAAGTAGTAATAATTTCAACTGGTGCTAAGCGTGAAGAAACAATAATTGTTAATTAAAATTATGGAAAATACAAAAAAAATAACGGTAATGCAATTATTGCCATCGCTAGAAAGTGGCGGTGTTGAAAGGGGCACTATTGATATTGCTAAAATTTTAAAAAAAGAAAATTTTGAACCAATAGTTGCCTCCGCAGGAGGAGTTTTGGTTTATGATTTACGTGAATCAGGAATTACTCATATAGAAATTCCATCATTAAAAAGTAAAAATCCCATAAGTATTATTTTAAATATTGGTCGACTTAGAAAATTAATTATTAATCACGATATTGACATTATTCATGCTCGATCAAGAGCGGTTATGTGGAGCGCCTACTTCGCTTGTAAAAAATATAATACCAAATTAGTTTCAACTGTTCACGGCACCTACTCTTGTGATTTTTTAGGAATTAACAATTTTTTTCTTAAAAAATTATACAATGCCGTTATGCTTAAAGCTGAAAGAGTTATAACAGTTTCACATTTTATTAAATCTTATCTTTTACAAAATTACTTAGGAAATTTTTGTAATAAAATTAGCGTTATTCAACGCGGAGTTGATTTGGTATATTTTAATTCTCAGCGAGTTTCTAAAAATCGCGTTATTGATTTAAGTAAAAAATGGAATTTACCAGAGGATAAAAAGATTATTTTAATGCCAGCTAGATTTACTGCTTGGAAGGGTCACGAATTTTTGATTGAGGCCCTTACACAAGTTGAAAGTGATTTTTTTTGTGTTATGGTTGGTTCAGATCACGGTCATAAAAAATATCGTAAAAAAATTGAAGAACGTATCGTTCAAAAAAATCTAGAAAGTAAAGTAAGGGTTGTTGATAATTGTCGCGACATGCCTGCAGCTTATGCAATTGCTCATTTTGTGGTTTCGCCAAGTATTCGCCCTGAAGCTTTTGGAAGAATTTCTATTGAAGCACAGGCTTCCAATAAAATCATCGTTGCTACAAAAACCGGGGGAGCGCTTGAAACAATTATTGTGGGTCAAACGGGTTTTTTAGTTGATATTGGAGATCATTCAAATCTTGCTAAAACTATTGATATGGTTTTGAAGCTCGATAAGGAAATAGTTGATAAAATTAGCAGCGCAGGTCGAAAAAATATTGAGCAAAATTTTTCTAGTAAACAAATGTGCGATTTAACTCTAGATATTTATCGTCAAGTTCTAAATTAATTTTTATAATTACGAATTTTTATTGAGATATTTTTGTTTTAATTGTTGATATTTTATGAAGAATTTTAAAGCATTTTCTTTAATTGAATTATCAATTGTCATTTTGATTATTGGCATTTTAGTTGCTGGCGTTACGCAAAGCTCTAGATTATTAAGGCAAGTGGCATTATCTTCGGCAAAATCTTTAACCACCAGTTCCCCAGTTCCTTCAATAGCTGGATTAGTTTCATGGTATGAACCAACCCTTGATAAATCCTTCGATGAGTTTGAAGCAAGTGACAATTCAACAGTTTCTTAGTGGTATGATATTAACCCAACTTCATCAAGTAAAATTGATTTAATTCAAACTGAGATGCTACGCGAAGACCAACTTACACTTCCAATGCAGTGAATGGATTACCATCTTTAAAATTTAATGGCGTTAATACTTACCTCAAAACCAACGGTTTTTCTCCTGAGCAAAATAGTTCAAGCTTTTCTTTTTTTGCAGTAACGCAAAATGCTATAGGGTCGGTTCTTGCTTATAAAGCAATTTATTGCAGTCGCTATGATTTTTATCCAACTACTGTGCGCGGTTGGGTAGTTTATTCCTATAATAATCAATATGCTTTATTTATTGCAAATGGCGGACCGCTGTGGTCTCAAATTGGCGCTCAGCCAATTGTTAATGCTAAAACTGATATTTTAACTATTACTTATGATCGAGTTAATTTAGTGATATATAAAAATGGAGTCAATCCTGTGACACAAGCTCTTGGCTTTGTTGAAAATAATATTCGCCCAACAAGTGTCGGATCAAATAGCGGTTGTGACGGTGTAGATAATTATTTCTTTAATGGTTATATCAGTGAAATTATTTTATATAATCGTAATTTAAAAACTGATGAGCGTCAAGATATAGAAAAATATCTTGCCAAAAAATGGGCAATTAAAATTTAGATTTAAATAAATTTTAGAATAGAATTGATTCCAAAGATAAAAGATTATTATAGTGATTAATTGTTATTAAAAAAATCAAACAAATTTTTCGTTAGAAAAAATTTCAGTTTAATTTTAAATTTATAAATTTTATCGATTTTTTCATGAAAAACTCAAAAGCATTTTCGTTAATTGAATTATCAATTGTCATTTTGATTATTGGCATTTTAGTTGCTGGCGTTACCCAAAGCTCAAGACTGGTTAGGCAAATGAAAATTAAATCAATTCAAAATATCACATCTAATTCGCCAATATCTTCGATCAAAGACTTAATGATCTGGCTTGAAACTTCTCAGGAAAAAAGTTTCATTGAGGCTGAGCAACAAAATTCTTCACCTGTTTCTGTTTGGTATGATAATAATAGGTCTTCTGTTGATAAAAATAATGCTACCTCACCAGCTTTAACCAATTATCCAATTTATGTTGAAAATGTTTTTAATGGAGTAATTCCCGGCTTAAGATTTGATGGTGTAAATGATTTTTTTAGTTTTAATAGTTTGGGGATGATAAATTCAAATTTTACAGTTTTTGTTATAGAGGGTAGAAGGTCTGCTGGACTTAATCAATTTTTTTTAGGGGGGTCAGTTACTGGAAATTTTCATATTGGCTATAGTTCTTCAACGGTAATTACTACTGGAAAATATGGGATACCAGCTTCAGATCATTTTAATTACACAATTCCTGCCTATGTTTCGCCAACTCCGCGTATTCATACTTTTTTACATAGCTCAACTCTTGGTAAAAAATATTGGTTAAATGGCGGATTAAATCCTGAGGCTTCAAGCAATAATACTTCAGCCTTAACTGTTTATAATGGGGTGATTGGCAACACAGAAAGTACTTGGTTTTATTCCGGTGATATTGGTGAAATTATAATTTATACTAGAGCTTTAAATAATGAAGAGAGGATGGCAATCGAAGAATATCTAGGAAAAAAATTTCAAATAATTATTTCTTAGTAATAAAAAATAATTCAATAATTATTTTTAATATTTAAAATATTAAACCAAGAATTGGCCTTGTTGTAAACTTCCTGAAGCTCCATTGAAGCATCTGATTCATAGGTAATTCCTCCGCCAAATTGCAATTCAAATTTATTTTCCTTTATCACCAAAGTTCTAATTACCACTGCCAAATTTAAATCATCATCACCATCAATGTAACCAATTGCACCGCTATAAATTCCGCGATTAATTTTTTCAAATTTAGCAATTAAATTCATCGCCATAATTTTTGGTGCACCAGTCATTGAACCCGCAGGAAACAAGGCTTGTAAGGCATCGAAAACATTACAATCTTTTGTTAATTTGCCATGAATTTGTGAAGACATATGATGAATATTTTTGTAACTATTTATGGCAAATAATTTTTTGACTTTAACGGAACCAATTTCGCAAACTCTTGATAAGTCATTGCGAACCAAGTCAACAATCATTAAATTTTCAGCACATTCCTTACTGGAATTTTTAAGATTTTTTTTATTTTTTTGATCAATTTTTCTATCATTTGAGCGTTGAGCTGTTCCTTTAATTGGGCATGAGATAATTTTTTTATTTTTAGCTTTAAAAAATAATTCAGGGCTTGCCGAAATAATAATAAGATCGCCAAATTTAAAAAAAGAAGAATAGTTTGTTTGAGTTAATTTTGAGTGTTCAATGAATAAATTAAACGCCAAAGAAAGATCAATTTTATTTGTAAATTCCCCAAAAAATTTTCTGGTTAAATTTAGTTGAAATAAATCACCTTGCCCAATTTTATAACGAATTTCATTTATAGTTTTTAAATAAGATTGATCGCTAAAATTAGAAGAAAAATTTTTAATTTTAATGGCTGAATCATTATTTTTTTTTGGTTGATAATTTAATACGCAATCAAGATAGCATTGATCAGAATAATAGGCTGTTAATATTTTTTTCTGATGATTAAATTCAAAAATTAAATGAAATTGTTCGAAATGAATTTTATTTTCTGAAATAGTTGATTGGCTAGTTGTTTGCAAATTTTCAAATTGATGGGCAAGCTCATATGAAAAATAGCCAAACCATTTTTGTTTAGAAGCGCTAATGATTTTTTTAGCTAAGAAAAAATCATTAGTTATTAATTTTTCTTTACTAAAAATTGCTAAATATGAAATTGATTTATTTTTATAATCGCTAAGCCCAGAATTTAAAAATACAAAACTATCACAAAGATTTTCTTGAGAGTAATTATTGGCAATTTTTTGGGCAAAAATTACTGGATCTTGCCAGGAAATTTTTTTTGACAACATCATTTATTCTTAAATTTATTAAATTTTTTTATAACCACGAATCTTAATCCCATAGGCTTCAAGGCCAATTACTGATTTTTTGGTATTAGTTAATAAAGTTAAATTTTTAATTCCTAAATCAACAAGAATTTGTGCGCCAGTTCCATAATTGCGAAGAGTTTTTTGAGGCTTAGTTACGTTATTTTCATCAAAAAAATTATCAGCAATTTTCTCGCTTAATTGACGAAGTACAACAACAACCCCATTCTTATTTTTATTAATTTTTTTTAAAGATTTTAGTAAAGTTCCGGTGCGAGGATCATCGGCATTATCTAAACAATCACTGATAATGTTAAGATGATGCATTCTCACCAAAACACTATCCATATTTGTTAAATCACCTTTTACCAAGGCAATATGCTCAACATCGTCAATTTTACTGCGATAAATTTTAGCAATAAATTCACCAGCAATTTTGCTAAAAAATTTTCTTTGAGAAATTAATTCGACTAGCTGTTCATTACTTCGCCGATATTCAATTAAATCAGCAATTGTGCCAATTTTTAAATGATGTTTTTTAGCAAATTTTATCAAATCTTTCATGCGCGCCATGGTTCCATCATCATTCATAATCTCACAAATTACTGCTGAAGGGTTAAGATTTGCAAGGCGAGCAATATCAACGGAAGCTTCAGTATGACCTGCGCGAACCAATACTCCGCCATTTTGAGCTTTAAGTGGAAAAATATGTCCCGGACTTACAATTGCTTCTTTACCTAAATTTTCATCAATAGCATCGCGAATAGTTTTAGCGCGATCTTGTGCAGAAATTCCCGTGGCAATTCCTTGTCTTGCTTCAATCGAAACTGTAAAAGCAGTGCGATGCCTTGATTCATTATCCATAGCCATTAGTGGTAAATTGAGTTTTTTAACTCGATCTTCATCCAAGGCCAAGCAAATTAATCCGCGACCATATTTGGCCATAAAATTAACTTTTTGATCATCGCACATTTGCGCTGGAATAACAAGATCCCCTTCATTTTCACGATTTTCATCATCAACCAAAATGAACATTTTTCCAGCTTGCGCTTCGGTAATAATTTCTTGTGTTGTTGCTAAATTATAATTACTTTTAACCATTTTATTATTTTTAAATTAATTTATTTTTTTAAAATAAAATATCACATTAACTATCAAGTATTGTTAGCGTGAACATATCTTGCAATAACATCAATTTCTAAATTTATTAACTGATTTTTTTGTAAATATTTGAAAGTCGTATAGTTAAATGTGTGGTTGATAATATTGACATCAAAGCTATTTTTATTGATATTATTTACGGTTAGTGAAACGCCATTTACAGTAATTGATCCTTTTTTTACAATGAATTTTTTAAAATATTCCTTAAGTTCAAAAACGAAAATCCAAGAATCTTTATTGTTTGAAATGTCAATTATTTTTGCGGTATCGTCAACATGTCCCAATACTAAATGTCCACCTAATTCATCACCAATTTTAAGAGAAAACTCAACATTTATGAAATCATTTTTTTGAAAATCTTTTAGAGTAGTTTTGTTAAAAGTTTCGCTAGATGCTGAAAAATCGAAGCAAATTTTTTGCTTAATAATTTCTTGCGAAATCAAAGTTAAACAAATGCCATTACAAGCAATAGAAGAACCGATTTTGAACTTTTTTTTAATAGAATTTTTATCAAGCGAAATTGTTAAAAAACTGTCAGAATTTTTACCATGAGTTATTTTTTCTATTTTAGCAATATGACTAACAATTCCTGTGAACATTTATGTATTTTATTATGGTTATATAATTATAATTAAAAAAAATATTATTTAACAAGTTTAAGCAAGTCTTGTTATGTTTTTTTGTAAGATTTCAGCAATCTCTTTTTTTATTTTCTTGAGGGCATTTTCTTCGATTTGACGAATTCTTTCACGCGAAACCTTATAAATCTGACTTAGATCCTCAAGGGTTGAGACGTTTTCATCAAGATGTCTTTTTTGTAAAATATCTTGTTGACGATAATCAAGTTTTAAAAAAGCTTGAGCAAAAATTTGTTTTTTTTGGGATAGATCTTGATTGGTTATAGCAATTTGCTCTTGGCTTTCATCGCTTGATGCCATTATGTCTCCTATTTCAATAGAATCATTTTCATCATTATAAATTTGATGATTAAGTGAATAATCTCCTTGGCTTAGTCGTGAATCCATATCCTTAACTTCTTTGCAATCGACATTAAGAGTTTCGGCAATTTTTTTAATACTAATCTCATCGATAGCATTTGATGATTGTTCAATGCCAAGACGTTTTTTTACTTTATGAAGATTAAAAAATAATTTTTTTTGAGCATTGGTGGTACCAATTTTAATTAATGACCAAGAGCGTAAAACAAAATCCTGAATAAAAGCACGAATCCACCACATCGCATAAGTTGAAAAGCGAAAACCCTTTTGCGGTTGAAATTTTTTAAGAGCTTGAATTAAGCCAAGATTGCCTTCTTGCACTAAATCAATTATCGGTAAGCCATAATTTTTAAATCGACCAGCAATTTTTACAACCAAGCGCAAATGACTTTCAATAAGTGTGCGAGCAGAGTTATTGTCACTATTTTCGTAATAATTTTTTGTATGAAATTCCTCTTCTTCTTTTGTAAGAATCGCAAATTTCTGAATTTTACGAAGATATTGTAAAAAATTATCCTTACTATAATCTCTTGATGGTTGATATTTTTTAAGTACTTCGGTATTGATCGAAGAAGGATTAATTAATGAAAGATTTTTACTCATTGCTTTAAAAAATTAAATTAATCAAATGATAATTCGATGTTCTCAAGCAAGAATCTTCTTGGGTGAAAATCGAAATCTTGATAAGATTTTATTATTATAATTTTTTAAAATAAATATTCAAGAGGCGAGAATGAATGCCTTTAACCCAGTAATAAAGTCTTCAACAGTTAGATTTTCTATACTATTTTAACTTTCTAATTAACCATTATCTAATTAAAAATTTGTTGAATGGTCAATTATAAAGTTTAATTTTATTATACCATTTCAATGGAAAATAAATGATATTATTTAAGAAATAATGTTGATGCGATATTTCTTGGCGAGATAAATCATAACGTCACGGCGCTCCTGTAATTTCAAGGGTCGATTGTAAATAATTACTTCCGCAATAAAGCCTTTAAAAGCTGATAATCCACTGCGATCACTACCAACGGTTAAGCCATTCATCGAATTTGTTCCGGCGCTTATATAGGCTCCACCAATTAAAGTTAAAGCATTGTTAACATAAGCCCCTGATTGCGTATTATTGAAAATTGCGCAAGCAACATAATCGCGACCATTGACGAAATTTGCGGAATTAGTTAAGGTTGAAGTATTAGCATCAATTCCGGCATTAAGATTTACGGTATTATTTTTAATTGCCAAATAAAATGCGCTTTGATTGAAATAGCTATCGACTAGAACAACAGGAATTGTAGTTGGAGTAAAATTTGGACGAAAAACAATGCAAATTGTTGCGCGATTTAAAATTCCTTGATAGAAATTAATCAAGGAAATTTTATCATTATTATTAAAATTAACCGCAGGAATTTTTCCGATAGAGGCAATTTGGTATTTGATATTCGTATTAGCAATTTTGGCAAGTTTATTCCTTTGATTTAAAATAGAGCTTGGTGAAATATCTCTCCATTCACCGATATTTGCATCGTTAACAGTTTGAGTGGTTAAAAATGAATTCTTATGCGATGCTTCAAACCACGCAATTAAACCAGAAATATTAGATATTGGAGCTCTACTGGTAAGCGATCTTGCACTTGCCAAGCGAGAGGATGTTACCAAGCTTGAACCTTGCATTATTCCGGCAACAATAATACTGATAAGCATCATTACAATAACTAGCTCTAAAAGGGTAAAAGCAGTTTTATTTTTTAGAAAATTTGATAAAGATTTTTGTTGTGAAAAATTTTTATTCATGGATTTGAAATTAATTTGGCTTAAGTTTTTCAGGTTTTTTTTTGGGGTTTGATTTTGTGGTTAATTATTTAAAAATATTTTGTTAGTAATTAACAAAAAAATATAAAAAATAATTTTTATTAATTGTAAAATATTTTAAATTATTTTAATTCACTCCAAGTTAAGAGTGGAAATTTCGCTGCCTTAACATCGTCAAGGCGTCTACGCGGAGTTGATAAAGGGTAATCATGAAATTTATCGCCATTGCCATTTTCACACTCATCGGCGATATAACGCATTATGGTAATGAATTCGTCAATAGTCTCACGAGTCTCTGTTTCAGTTGGTTCAATTAACATAGCGCCTTGTGCCACCAATGGGAAAAATACTGTCATTGGATGAATTCCAAATTCAATCAAAGCTTTAGCGATATCAAGTGTTGAAATGCCTTTGGCTTTTTGAATTTTATCGGTTAACAAGCATTCATGCATGCAATTTCCAGGGAATGGAACATGAAATTTATCTTGTAATTTTGCTAAAATATAATTAGCAGAAATCACCGCATCTTCAGCAACTTTTTGTAAACCATCTGCGCCGTGAGATAACATGTAAGTAAGAGCACGAACATGCATACCGAATTGGCCGTTAAAGCCTTTAACTTTTCCACAAGAATTTTTTGGAGTTACAAATTTATATTTACCATCAATTTTTTCAACATGCGGCGAAGGTAAAAATTCTGCTAATTCTTTACGAACTGCAATTGGACCAGAACCCGGTCCTCCACCACCATGAGGGGTAGAAAAAGTTTTATGCAAATTAAAATGCATAACATCAACACCAATATCAGCGGGGCGAACCTTACCAACAATCGCATTATAATTAGCGCCATCGCAATAAAAATATCCACCAACTGAGTGAATTAAATTAGCAATTTCTAAAATATTTTTTTCAAATTTTCCGCAAGTATTCGGATTGGTAATCATTGTTCCAGCAATGTTTTTGCCATGTTCGCTGACAAGTTTTTTAAATAATTCCAAGTCAACTAAACCATCCGCATCAGATGGAATAACTTTTATTTCAAAACCACACATCGCAGCTGTTGCAGGGTTGGTACCGTGAGCTGAATCGGGAATTAAAACTATTTTGCGATGTGATTCGCCTTTAACTTCATGAGCTTTTTTAATGACCAACATTCCGGCAAGTTCACCTTGTGCACCAGCTGCAGGAGCAAGTGAAACCGCACCTAATCCCGTTAAAGTACTTAACCAGTTTTGTAAATTATACATCAATTCCAAAGCACCTTGAATTGTTGATTCATCTTGCGCAGGATGAATATCGGCAAAGCCAGGAAGTCTTGCCATTTTTTCATTGAGTCTCGGATTGTGTTTCATCGTGCAAGAACCAAGTGGATAAAATCCAGCATCAATCGAATAATTTTGATTTGATAAGCGCACAAAATGGCGAATAACTTGTGGTTCGTTAACTTGCGCTAAACCAATTTTTTCACGAGAATTTTGTCCAGTTTTTAATTTAAATTCTTTAACATTTGGCAAATCAACGCCACACGCACCTTCACGTGATTGCTTGATGAGCAGTTCAGTTTCATGGTTCAAACCAGTTTGTGCGGGAATAAAATTTTGCATATTTTTATATTTTGTTATATCTTATATTTTAAATTCTAAGTCTTTTTTATTTTGTTTCAATAAATTTTTATCGATTCTTCAAACTTCAATTTTAAGTCTTTTTTATTTTGTTTCAATAAATTTTTATCGATTCTTCGTAAAAGAAAAGAATAAACCCGATCTAATCCCCTCTCCCCACGTCAGTGGGGAGAGGGTTAGGGTGAGGGGAAGGAATTCCTTACAATCCTCTCTCCCCGCATGCGACGAGAGGGGATTAGACCGAATTTTTATAAAATAATACCGATATTTTTTTTCTAGATAAAGAATAAACCCGAATAAAGAGTAAAC
>Ga0049082_10000384_pt1 | contig 12273 bp, 10 predicted proteins | sample GreLakmeHU45MSRF_FD_66718 | JGI IMG/M metagenome (GOLD analysis project Ga0049082, IMG submission 66718) | Freshwater lentic microbial communities from great Laurentian Lakes, MI, USA - Great Lakes metaG HU45MSRF | ecosystem: Environmental > Aquatic > Freshwater > Lake | place: Great Lakes... | reverse complement strand
GCTGAGGCGGCGGCAGCAGCATCTAATAGTGCATCTACTGAAAAATTACTTTCAATATTAATTAATTCCACTAAAGGTTCTGTTACTGCTACGAGCACCTCCTCACTATTGTCTTGCAGTTTAATAACTTTAATATCATCAAGTACCTCCTTTTCATCGTCGCTGTCTTCGCTATCACTGTCTTCACTATCACTGTCGCTATCTTCACTCTCACTGTCATCCGAGACCACTATTTTTTCTCGTTCCAACCGACGGACTGCATTGACGGCTTCATCTGAAGCTAAATTGTTCTCGCTAATGACAATATTTTTAATCTCTCCTTCATCCTCTTCATAGTCGCAAGAAGCATTGTCTCTGCCGCTGCTTCCGCAGCCGTTGCCGCCGCCTCTAATATCACTTTGTATGTTTGTGATGAACGAGGTCAAGACCCGATTCTGTTTTTCAACAGCGTTTTTCAATTGTGCTAAACGCGTATTAAAATAAATGAAAAGAAACCCACAAAATAAAAGGGTTACAAAAATAGGAAACATATTCATTCCGCAATTAAACATTATTTAAATAAGGATAATATATTTTAAATACTTATTTAACGAATTGTTATATTTTATACTATATATTTTTTTATATTATATATTTAATTCCTTTAACGTTTCGCTCGTCATTTGAATAATACTTGCCGGATAATCTAAATCTTTCAAGACTTTAATGCCGCCTTTTATCTCCGAAATACCTTTTGCCATTTTATAAGTGTATTTAAAATCCCCAGCCGTCGTTTCAATCTTCATATGATAATTATGCATTCGCGGCTCTGATTCTAATCGCCGACATAAATCCAGAAAATGGGTCGTAATCACAAAATTCACGTTGTCGTATTGATGTAAATATTTCAAGTAACCATAAGCACTACCAATAGCTTCATATGGATTTGTACCAGAATAGAGTTCATCAAAGACACAAAAATGCCGAAGGGCTGACGACGGTGCCGCAATTTTCTCTAAAATATCTTTACACCGTTTCGCCTCCGCTTGAAACAAACTGTCCCGTGCCGACGTATCTGGTATATTAATATAACAATGCACCATATCATACGGATGAATCGTTGCCTTTTTATAAAATCCTACACCCAGTTGCTGAGAGATGATAATATTAAAAATCGTGGTTTTTAGTAACGTAGTTTTACCAGCGGCATTCGGTCCCGTAATTAATAAATGTTTATCTAATTTGTAGGTATTTTTCACGGGTTTATCTCTCATCAAGGTTGGAAAATAGGCGTCTTTAAAAGACGTGTTGCCACTCTTAAACTTACACGCCTGCATATATTTTGCTTTCAGGTTTTGCCGAAGTCCGATTAAATTATCCATATAGCCATTGAACCCGAAAGTATACGCCAAGGTCTCCTGAAACACATTGTTTTTATAAAGTTGATAAAAACATTTCATCACGTGTCCGATTTGACTAATTTTTTTAATAGATATTTTGTTCGGCACCACACGTTGAAATTCTTTCAGCATATGTGTGCATACGACGCGATGCTCGTTCATCGTCACGATAAAATCTTTATAAGTGGTTAACCCGGCACATTGTGTTTCTAAAGCATCCATATTTTGTAAGGTGCCAACTAAATAATCCCGCACGGTAAAGAGTTGTTCGTGTATTTTTTTCATATTACAATAGAACCGCCGGCACGTCATTATGTTCTGATAAATTTGAATCACATAAAACACAGCCGTGGCTATGACATAGACCAGTTTTTCAAAACTGGCATTCGCTAAATCAAATATTTTGCCAATTTGGTGTTTTTTAAACACGGTTTTTAAAAGTTCAATGTATTTTTCAATCGTGATTGGCATTCCACGGGCTTTCAGAATAAGTAAGGGCAGAATGAGAAAAAAAATCGGCAACATCAACGAGAAAAGCGGTGATGCCATATTGTAGATACTCAGGCACTGTAAAAATTTAGAACTGTTATTCAAAAACGCTAACCGCTCCCAATCCAGATAACTGTATTTCTCGGCAAAGCCCGTTTCGCCTTTAATTTCGTGCCATATCACATCCATTTTCACCTGTACTTCGGCATTTACGTTCGGGAGGTGGGCTTTCTTATGTTTTAATAATTTTTGGCTTTCTTTTAAAAAAGTCGTATCTGCCGTATAATATTTACTCCACAAAGCTATGGTTTTTTCCCCGCACAAGGTCGTGGGGTTAAACACATATTTATATAAGGATACATTTGACGGCAAGAGTTCTAAATCATTGATGGTATGTTCTTCTAAAACGGCTTTATTTTCTAAAAAAGCAATCGGTAGTTGAAAAATATCTTGCTCTGGTGCGGGTGCGGGTGCATCATCTGCGTTTGCAACGACAGGATTTGCTTTATTCAGAAAATTTTTCATTATTTCTTCCATCATAGTTTGCTACTTATTAATCACATAGATTAATAAGCATCTTTTTAAACGAAATATTTTATTTTTATATATTATACATTTGCCCAATTTTCGGTCAATTCTGAAATCTGGGTTTGATAATGTTGCTCAATAATTTTTATTTGGCGCATGTCTCGCTGTGTCACAAAATTAATACCTACACCCTTTCGTCCCCAACGCCCACTCCGCCCAATACGGTGTAAATAACTATGTATACAATTTGGCACATCAAAATTAATGACGGTACTGACTTGCTGTATATCAATCCCTCGGGCGGTTACATTAGATGAAATCAAAAAACGTTGCTTACCGCTCTTAAAATCTTCATAATTTCGCATTCGTTCTTCTTTGTCCATTCCACTGTGAATTTGACAGACGGGATAACCATCATTATTCATTGCCACATATAAATCACTCACTCGTTTAACACTATTACAGTAAATGATGGTTTGACTCACGGCTAAAGACCCGTAAATATCCTTTAGGGTATCATATTTGGCTTCATCGCTCTCTAGTGCTACGTAATATTGGCGGATGCCTTCTAAGGTTAATTGTTCACTTTTCACCAAAATTTTCACAGGATTACGCATAAACTTATCCGTTAAATTATTCAATTCGGCTGGCATTGTGGCACTAAACAAGGTCACTTGTACATCGTGAGGCATATCACGCGTAGTAAAAATGTTATACACCTGATCTTTAAAGCCGGCTGATAATAATTCATCCGCTTCATCCAAAATTAAAATACGCAAATCTTTGACCGATAAACGTTTACGTTTAAGCATATCGTGAATACGCCCTGGACAACCGATTATAATATGTGGCGTTACACTACGCAATTGATGCATTGCGTCATCGGTGGATGTGCCCCCAATCATTAATTGTGTTCGCAATTCGGGCATCATTCCGCCAAGTTCATCAATGACCTTCTTGGTTTGAATGGATAGTTCGCGGGTAGGTGACAAAATCATCGCCTGGGACACATTTTTACTGGTGTCAATTAATTCTAGAGCACCAATAGAAAAACAAGCCGTTTTGCCCGTGCCTGATTGTGCTTGGGCAATCACATCTCTCTTGTCAAAAATCGGCAAGATGGCTTTTCTTTGAATCGGGCTAGGATGTTCAAACCCGCTGGCATAAATACCCCGCAACAGTGGCATTTTAACATTTAAGTCTTCCCAATTATTTATTTCTTTTATTTCTTTTAATGATGAATTTTCGTCTGTCATTTATATTCATTCTCAATGAATTATATTTAAGTAATAATAAAAAATTGATATAAATATATTTCTATTATTTCTATAAGCATAACATAAAATGACCTTAATCTACTCTCTCGCTGATTTTGAACGTATCAAGAAGGAAGGCTTTACTTATGCCTTACCAGCAGAAACGTTGCGTAACATCAAAACAATTTCTACCAATGTAGGTGCTCCAGAATATATAAAAACGCCGCATTTTGAAAAACGGCAACAAGCTTCTGCCTCTTCGGCTCATCATTCGAAACATCGTGCCGCTACAAGGGAAATTTCTGACGAAGAATGGGATAGTTTACGTAATTTTAAAGTAACGACCATTGAAAAGAAAAAGGGTATTGAATTGTCTATTGATAAGATTCGTAAACATTTAAACAAAATGACGGATAAAACTTACGAAACGTTAAAGACCCAAATTATTGCCGAGATTGACACAATTTTAGGCGTGAATGAATATAATGATATCCTTGTAGAGTTAAACCGGATTGGCGATGCAATATTTGAAATAGCTAGCGGCAATAGCTTTTATTCAAAGATGTATGCGTCCTTGTATAACGATTTGATGAGTAAATATGAATTTATGAAAACGATCTTGGCACACCGATTGGCGACGGATACGGATAGTTCATTTATGAAAAATTTTGAATATAGCAATCCAAATACAGATTACGACCAGTTTTGTAAAAATAATAAAATGAATGAAAAGCGACGGGCACTCGGAATGTTTTATGTGAATATGATGTTGTTGAATATTATTCCGGTGGCAACCATCGCTTCTATGACGGAGGAATTACAAACGGACATCTTGAAGTTTATCCGGCAGGAAAATAATGTAAATATTGTGGAAGAGATGTCGGAATTAATCTTTATCTTAATAACTCATAGTATATCACGGTTGAAGGGAACGAACGAATGGGCACAAATTGTAGCACGTGTCAACCTAATTAGTGAAATGAAATCCAAGTCCGAACCGAGTATTTCCAATAAAACCATTTTCAAGCATATGGATATTCAACCGCTGCTGAAGAAACAATAAAAACAATACAAATAAAGACATCAAATAAGTAATTTAAACCTAAATAAATTACTTATTTATAACATATGAATCATAATATGGAAAACATTCATTTTTTTCTACACGAAAATGAGATAAAAAACGAAAATAAGGTTATCTCTCCCGAAGATTTAATTAAACTAAATAGTGAAATTGATGAATCGTGTTTGTATGAAGAAGAATTTAGTTATGATATAGAACAAAGTTATGATATATATGATATAGAACAATTGGAATTATGCTATAAAACAAATTATAATGTAAAAGCCTTAACGCAACTTTTGCAATATTATGGCATTTATAAGAGTAAAATGGTAAAGGACGAAATGATTCAAGTGCTGTTATTTTTTGAAACCGATCCCACAAATAAAGATATCGTACACAAACGCTTACGGTTATGGAAAAATTTAAAAGAATTAAAAACAGATGCTTTTTTGGGGAAATATATTCTATTTGATATTTATTAGTTTATTAATTATTATACATATAAATATTTATTATACATATAAATATTTATTATACATATAAATATTTATTATACATATAAATATTTATTATATATATTATAATATGGTCAAATCAAATCTAGATAAAACCATTGAATACGCAGAAACAAAAGAAAGGGATAAAGAGGATATCGGATTTGATGCCAATTTATATGACACTGAATTTTACGGTATTAAAGTGTTTTTTGTCATCGGTAATCCCAAATATACCTATCTAGATAATAACATTATCTATTACCCCATTTATTGGGTTAAAGATGAGAAAATAACTACACAAATCGGCTTATATGAATTATTAGCAGGACAACAACAGAGTATTTTTGATGCTGACGGCGACATTGATTTAAACAAACTGGACAAACCGCTTTTATATGGATTTACCTATGGTTTATTAGCTAAAAGTAAGAGTAAGAAAAGCAAAACAACCAACCCGAAAACGCAATGGATTAATACCTTTATGCAAGGCGAAGGCAGCGAAGGCAGCGATAATTATAATATTATTGACACCAAATATGACGGAGATTGTTTTTTTTCTGTTTTAAAATTGGCATTGGAAGAAAATGAACAACCAGATATTTCCATCGCCGATATGAGAGAAATTGTGGCTTCTAATGCCACCGAGACGGTGTTTGCCCAATATAAAACGCTTTACAATGATTATAATATGCAAGCGAAAAATTTGAGCCGAGAGATTAAAAATGTAGTGGGACGTCTGAAAACAATGAAAACGCAGACGGAATCCACGAAAGATCACCATTTAAAACAGAGTTTATTAAAACAATCAAAGGATATTAAAACTTTAAATGATAATTTACGTAAAGACCAGGAGATTATCAAAGAGGCATTAGAAGAAGTCGCTTTTATGGAGGGCATTGAGAGTTTGGCAATGTTAAAATTAAAAATAAAAACACAGGAGTTTTGGGCAGACACGTGGGCTATTTCGACCTTGGAGCGTGAACTAAATTTGAAAACTATTATTTTTTCGGAAAGGAATTATAGAGACGGAGATGAAATGAATGTTTTACAATGCGGGCAATTAAATGATGATGTCATAGATGATTTTGAACCCTCGTTTTATGTATTGGTATGTCATTATGGAGGTTTTCATTATCAAATGATAACGTATAATGAAGAAAAAATCTTTACCTACGAAGAACTTCCAGCGGAAGTGAAAAAATTAGTGGTTGACAAATGTTTGGAAAGAATAGCGGGTCCGTATAGTATTATACCGGAATTTAGAGCGGCAGCACTAGGTGCTGCTGCTGTTGTGCCTGCTGCTACTACTGCTGTTGTGTCTGCTGCTACTGCTTCGTTTGCTGCTGCTGCTCCTGATTCGCTTGCTACTGCTACTGCTTCGCTTGCTACTGCTTCGCTTGCTGCTCCTGCGACGGAAGAATTATCTTCGGATTTATACGACAATACCACTGTCTTTCGTTTTTACCACAAATCAGCGGATAAACCTTTCCCTGGCAAGGGTCAAGGGGAGTTGCTGGGTCCCGAGGGGAGAGATGCTTATAGTGATTTGGCAAAAATACCTGAATGGCGCCGAAAATTATCCAACTTTTGGTTAGCCGATTTTAAATTAGACGGGCATAAATGGGCTTCCGTGGAACATTATTACCAAGGCGCCAAATTCAAAAAAAATAACAAAGATTTTTATATTAAATTCTCTCTTGACTCCCCTGATTCATCTATTGCCAAAGACCCTGCCTTAGCCAAAGCCGCGGGCGGCAAATCGGGAAAATTTAAAGGCGAACAAGTCCGTCCGAAAAATGTCGTCCTGGATCCAGATTTTTTCACAAAGGCGGATCATGGAAATTTGACGCGTGCGGAATTAGAAATGGAAACGGCAATGCGGGCGAAATTTACGCAACATGACGACCTGAAAAAGCTTTTGCTTGCAACCAAGAAAGCCAAATTAGAACACGTGAAAAACGGACGCCCGCCAGAAGTCTACAATAATTTAATGCGGGTGCGCCGGGAGTTTAAAACATTTTTACCCTGAAATGAAATGGAATGAAATAGATAATATAAAATATTCTTTTATATTATATGAATTTTTCAGAACAAACGGATGAATTCATCCAGCCTTTTTTAAAATCCTTTGGAAAATGTGATAAGAAACTTTTTTCCAAAGAGGAAAATAATGCCTTTAAAACCATTCTCATCTCTCTTTATAATGATATTTATGACGCCGATAAAACCATTTTTAAAGCGGGATGTTTTAAACCACAGGTCATTCCTCAGGCGAATATAAAACGCCCAGATAATTATAATTCCACACGTTACTTCCCTGAAGAAATTAAAACCTATATTGCTACAAATGAAAAAGGTCAACTTCTTTTCACGTGTGGCAATGTTAGTGGAAGAGAGATTCATATTTATTTTACATTGTTTGATACCTTAAGTGATGGGGATGTAGAAAAATACACGAAATATGTGCAGATGATGTATCGGTGGCTACACATTTGCGGCAAATATGCTACAAAACATTGTACAAAGACTTTAACGATTTTTCTCTATCTCACGCCTTTTGCGAAAAATTTGCCCACAAATACCACGACCACTTTAGGTCCCGAACACGTGAACACGGCGTTTACAATGGCGTGTATGCCGAATGGTCAATTAATCCTTTTCCGCGAGGAAGAATGGTTTAAAGTTTTTATTCACGAAACTTTCCACACTTATGGCTTGGATTTTTCGCAAAGTAATATAGCCGAATTAAAAAAAACGCTCATCTCTCTCTTTCCGATAAAGAGTGACTTTGATATTTATGAAGCTTACACCGAAACGTGGGCAAGGCTCATCAATTGTGCTTTATGTAGTTTTGAAGCACTAGAAAATAAAAATAAAATGAATAAGAAGGCTTTTTTAGAGAATATCCTTTTTTGTTTAGAAATGGAACGCATGTTTGCTTTATATCAGTGTGTGAAAGTATTGGGCTTTATGGGAATGGAATATACAGATTTACATGAGCCAAGTTCGCATACGCTGCGCACCCAATTATATCGGGAAAACACACACGTCTTTTCATACTATGTGCTTACTGCTATTTTTTTAAATGATACACAGGGATTTTTACTTTGGTGTAAAAACCATAATGAAGTTTTATTACGGTTTAACCCCACGGATACGAATTTTACGGCTTTGGGTGATTACATTAAAAGTATTTATAATTGTATTCCTCTCCAAAATGGCGTAAAATATATGAATCAACTCATTAAGCAGATTAATAAATCCACAAAAAAAAAATTAATGACTACGACCCGAATGTCTATTATTCATACTATTTAATATATTAAAAACATTTTGTTAATTACATATAAATACAAATAATGCAAACGAATGCTGATAATGATAATGAAAATGAAAATATCGTTGTGAATGAAAATATTGTGCTGCCGCTTAAAAAAGCCAAAAAGAATGTTACCGAGTTTATTATGCCAACAAAAGAAAATTATAGCATCTTGTTGTCGCAAAATTATACAATTAAGCAATTGAAAGAAATTGCCACGCATTATAAAATTAAACTGGGCGGGGCAAGTGTGAAAGCCGATTTGATATTAAAGATTTACAATTATTTTAAATTTTATGATAATGCCGTTATTATTCAACGCACGTGGCGAAACTATTTATTTAAGGAATATAATAACCTGCGGGGACCTGCTCGGTTTAAACGGAGTTTATGTGTAAATGAAACGGATTTTTTTACAATGGATGAAGTGAAGGATATACCTTATGAACAATTTTATAGTTTTAAAGATGTTGATGACACGATTTATGGATTTGATATGATGTCTATTTATAATCTGTTTGACAAAGGTTATGATAAGATTACGAATCCTTACAATCGCAATCCCTTTCCCAAATTGGTAAAGAAAAATATGCTAAAGATCATATGGTTAGGGCGAGTATTTAAGGATACGATTCTTTTGACGATGAATGATCCGGCGATGCCAAATGCGATGCCATCGCCGAATGAATTGCCAACGACCGAACAACGCATTACATCTCTCTTTCACGATATAGATATTTTAGGGAATTATACGAGTGCAAATTGGTTCATCTCCTTAGAAATGCCTGCCTTGATTCGGTTTATGATTGAATTACACGATATATGGAATTATCGGGCAAACTTGAGTGAAGATGTCCGCAGAGAAATTTGTCCCAATTATCGTAATTTATTTAGGATTATGCAGACGACGGATATACGCACACTGAACATGCCATTATTACATAATATTACTTTATCGGCAATGGAAATGTTAGTGCGGACCGGTATTAATAACGATAGTCGGTGTTTAGGCGCAAATTATGTGTTGTGTGCTTTGACGATTGTTAGTCCAGAGGCAGCCATTGCTTTGCCGTGGCTTTATCAATCGGTCATTTAATACCATATCATTTAATACCATATCATTTAATACCATATCATATCATACCATATCATATATGAAAAATATAATTATTATATCTTGAATATATATAATAATGAAACATAGAGCTGTCAGCGGAAAAAAAACCTATGTTATGCTCGGATTATTAGCGATTTTATTTATATCGATGGGATATTTATCTATGCAACGGAGAGAAGGGTTAGAAATGCAAAAGGAGGAGGAGGAGGAAGAGGAAAAGGAATGATTTTCGCAAAAAATTAAACAAAAGTAAAAAAATATATAAAAAAATATATAATAAATAAAAAATAAGAGAGACAAAAATTTTGACAATATCTATTAGCATCACAAAAATAAAATAAAATAATATATTTAATGCGTTAAAACACTTAAATAAATCTTATTATAGTAGAGTATAATAGAATGTCTCCCAAACAATCTAGCAAGACTACTACCCCCGTTGCTGTCACTGCCGCTGCCACTACCCCTGCTGCCCCCAAGAAAGAGACGGCGCCCAAGACCTCAAAGGTCGTTGAGTCTGCCCCTGTCGCTACTCCTGTTGCGGCTGCCGCTACACCTGCCCCCAAGAAAGCGAAGGCGACTAAGGTTGCTGCCCCCGTTGTTGCGTCTGCCCCAGTTGTGGCGGCTGCCACTACGGAGGTAGTTGAATCCGCCGTTGCTGCTTCTTCTTCTTCGTCGGTCTCTGCTGATTTCACAAGTTTTTTGAATAAGATTCAGCAGCTCAGCACCGTTGTGTCGGCACTCAAGTCCGAGTTCCGCACCTTGGAAAAGAACGCCACCCGCGAGCTTAAGAGTGCTGCCAAGGCAAGCCAGAAGCGCAAGCAAAAGAAAGAGCGCAAGGGCAACCGTTCTCCCAGTGGTTTTGTGAAGCCTACCCTCATCAGTGATGAGTTGGCTTCTTTTCTGGGTAAGGACAAGGGCACTGAGATGGCGCGCACTGAAGTCACTCGCGAAATCAATGCCTACATCCGTGCCAACCAGTTGCAGGACAAGACCAATGGTCGTCGCATTATCGCCGATATTAAGTTGTCCTCCCTCTTGAAGCTTGCCTCGGGTGATGAGTTGACTTACTTCAACCTTCAACGCTATATGAGCCCTCACTTTACCAAGACGGCGGCAGCGGCGGCAGTTGCGTCGGCTTAAATTTATATTAAAAACATTAAAAAATTAAAAAAAACAGCAACCATAAAATATTATTTAAAATTCGCCTTGTTAGCTCAGCCGGTAGAGCATCAGACTTTTATATCTATATAAGTAATCTGAGGGTCGAGGGTTCAAGTCCCCCACAGGGCTTAAATAATAATATTTTATAGTATAAAATTATAGTATAATTTTATAGTATAATTTTATAGTATAATTTTTATATTACATTTTTTGTACTATAAAAATTCAAATACTTTTTTACTTTTTACTATGGCTACTTTTACTATGAGCACTTTTTTTTGCTTTTTTGGCTTCTTTTTTATTTTTAAGATGTCTCAACATTGGTAGAACACTTTCATTTAAAAGTTCAATGCGTAATGATTCTTCTCTAGATGTGTTTCTATATAATTTTGGTTTTGGTGAAGGTGATGTATTAAGATGGTATGCTGGATTTAATTTGCTAAGAGGTGTTGTGCCGCCGTGATGGTATGTACGCCGATGCTTATGGGTTCGCTGATGCCGATGCTGATGGCTTCGCTGACGATGAGGCGCCTTTGATGTTGTATTTCCCATTATATATATACATAAATATATTCTTGCAAAAAATTGATTTAAACATTTCTCAATGTATTATAGTATCATAAAGCCAATAAAATGAGTTCAACAAACGCCCAACAATCTTCTGAATCATGCATTGCGAACGGTCTGACTTTCGGGTTGGGTGATATTAATATCGCCGCACCCAAGTTAAATAAGGCTGGCGGCAAGAGCGCCAACATCTTATATAAGCCTTCCAAGAAGAGCTTGTATGTTAATATGCAGGTGCCAATGCTCACGTGGGGCGCCCAAATGTTTAAGGATCCTCAGAGTGGAAAGGAAACTTATGATTTGGCACTCCAATTCCCACGTAACGATTACAGCACCGCTGAAACCGACAAGTTGTTGGCACAATTTCAAGCCCTAGAAAAGTATATTAAAGCAGAAGCCGTCAAGAATTGTATGGCATGGTTTAATAAGAAGATGACACCGGAATTAGTAGATGCTGCTTGGACACCGATGCTAAAGTATACAAAGGATAAGGAAACGGGTGAACCGGATTTAACCAAGGCACCGACCCTCAAGGTCAAGTTGCCGCAATACGACGGGAAGTTTAATTGCGAAATTTATGATACAGCCGGCAGTATGTTGTATCCCGACGCAATGACGGAGAGCTCTCCGCTAGAGCTTATCCCCAAGGGCATTAATATCGTGGCGATTATTCAATGCGGTGGCTTATGGTTTGCCAACAAGGCATTCGGTTGTACTTGGAAATTGTTTCAAGCGGTCGTCCAACCAAAGCCGTCAATGAAGGGACGTTGTCTGATTACAATCTCGCCAGACACGAAGAGTGCTCTTACCACACCAGCAACAGCGACATCCGCAAATGAATCTAGTTTAGTAGTGGAAGATGATGATGAGGAGGAATGCGATGCCGAGCCA